>Ga0209188_1002271_pt1 | contig 14386 bp, 10 predicted proteins | sample C_130625_EF_Meta_FD_187307 | JGI IMG/M metagenome (GOLD analysis project Ga0209188, IMG submission 187307) | Freshwater microbial communities from Lake Croche, Canada to study carbon cycling - C_130625_EF_MetaG (SPAdes) (version 2) | ecosystem: Environmental > Aquatic > Freshwater > Lake...
GATAGTGTTAGTTACTACCGTGCGCTAGCCGATAAGCCTCCAGTGATTACCGAGGGAGAAGTATTTTTAAATCAAATGCTTGGACTTTCGCTATTAAGCAAGTCGGAACTGGCAGGTATTCAAACAACCAAGGGTAGTAATGGCGGAGGTAATGTATGGCTAGAAGGATTTAAAGCCGATATGAAAAAATATACGGCTGCCGATGCAGATATTAAACTAAATAAAGGATTTGTATTTGTAGATATCTCAGATAAAATTTTATTTAATAGTGGAAGCAATGCACTAACAAAAAAATCAAAAGAAATTTTAGCAACGATTGCTGGTTTATTGCAGGCGCAACCGGATTTAAGTTTTATGATTGAAGGTCATACCGATAATAAAGCCTTTAAGAAAAGTTCATCCAACGACAATTGGAGCTTGAGTGTAAACCGTGCCACAACTGTTGCAAGAATTTTACAAACAAAATATAAGATTAATCCTAAACGCATCATTGCTGCTGGCCGTAGTGAATTTATTCCTGTGGATGACAACAAAACCAAAGCGGGCCGTTTAAATAATAGACGTATTCGTATTGTGATTATGCCAACCGTTACGCAGGTAATGAATTTGAGTAAATAATAACCCCCAATCTTTTATTTATGAAAACACATTTAATCATAAATAGTAAAAAGCTAAGTCCTCGTGAAAAACAAGTTGCGATTTATATTGCAGAGGGTTTGTGCACCAAGGATATTGCAGTAAGAATGAAGGTTAAGCCAAATACTGTTTCAACATTTAAAAAGAATCTCTTTGTTAAATTACAGGTGGACTCTATTGTAGGGTTGTATAAGAAGTTAAAGGAGGAGTAACTTTAATTATTGCTGATATTTATTTTTAAAAAATATGATTTTTATTTGTTAATTATGTGTAAATGAATGGTCTAACTTACATAAAGCCAGGTAAATGAAAAAAATCATCTACATATTTAGTTTTTCTATTTTATTGGCAGCCTGTCAAAAATCAACTAATACTGTGGTGGCACCTGTAACGCCAGTTACCCAAACACCGGATACTCAACCTCCAGTGGCTAGTGCTCCAATAATTGCTAATCAATTGAAATTCAGTGGAAATGGATTTTTACACAATGGCACATATCCCAAATTATATACTTGTGATAGCTTGGGAATATCTCCTGGTTTACAATGGTCAAATGCTCCTGCAGCCACAACAAGTTATGCTATAACCATGTATACTATACCTCCCACTGGAGATAAGCATGTCTATATTGTACTTTATAATATCCCTGCTAATATTAGTTCCATCCCTGATGATTCAAAATCTATAGGTGTTTTTGGAATTAATACGGTGAATGGGAAAACCACTTATACACCTCCGTGTTCCCAAGGTCCTGGGGCAAAAGTATATGTTTTAACTATGTATGCTTTGAATGCCGCTCCAACAATTACGGTACCCAATACTCAGGTAACAATGGATATTCTATTGGCGGGCATGAAAAATAAAATTTTAGATAGTGCTGTAATGAGCGTAACCTACACAAGACCCTAATTATGAAAAAACTACTTTATCTGATTTTAGTGTTTTTCTTTTTTAATTCTAATGATGCATTAGCTCATCCAGGGGGACATTATCATAAAGGGGATGGCAATGTTTTAAATACTTGGAGATTAAATTCTGGTAAGACTATTCAAGGAAATTTTTCTTTTGCAAAAGACAATACAATTTATCTTGAACAAGAAGAAGGGAAAATAGTTTCTATTTTATTAAGTGACTTAAGTATTCAAGACCAACAATTGGCCAAATGGAAAATAAATAAGATTAATCACTTCAATATTTCTGATAATGTAAACACATTTCCAGAAACTAGCAATCCATTCAAATACCTTCCTTTATTCTTATTATGTCTTAGTGTTATAGCTATATATTTATTAAATAAGCATTTCTTTAAAAATTATATCTTTAATTCAAGACTTGGATTAAGTACTTTTAGCTTTCTTTTCGTTGTTACTATTATAATTGCATGTAGTAAATCAACTACTACATCTACTTCTACAATTAGTACTCCAATTAATACAACACCCAGCAATCCTGTTGTAGTGGTTATTCCAAAAACAAATACTGCTTCAATAGATTCAGCATTTTCCGCCTTTAAGCCTGCTATATCTACTACTTGGGACGATACTTATTTCTATATAGCCTCTAATGGCATACCCAATCATAATATGATGATTGGAATTACTAGTTGGCAACAGCAAGTACCCATTACACAGCCTTATAATGGAACCAATAGTTGGTCTATTCCATTACAACCAACTTATGCAACAATACCATTAAGTACTAAAACTAATTTAATGAAAGGCGCAGTGGCAGTGGCGGTAAATGGTATACCTATTTTTAATGCATTAAATAATAGAGGAGAAGACTCCTATAAAATTGGTGAATTAGATAATTGGGGTGGACATTGTGGAAGAGGGGATGATTATCATTATCACGCAGCTCCACTTCACTTATCTACTACTAATGGTTTAAAACCCATCGCATACGCAGTAGATGGATTTGCTGTATATGGATCAAAAGAACCTGATGGAGCGGTAATGAATGTATTGGATACCTGTCATGGTCATATTGGTTCAAATGGCACCTATCATTATCATGGTACTACTGATTATCCTTATGTTGTGGGTGCTATGAAAGGAAAAGTCACTTTGGATCCTGCTACTTCAGCTCCTGAAAATCAAGTTATTCCTCAAGCATTTACCAAACCCGTTCGTCCAGCAACAAGTCCATTAAGTGGGGCTGTGATTACTGACTTTACTGCAGTGGGCACCAATGGCTATTTGCTTACTTATAAAAGAGGCACTAAAAATGGGTATGTAAAATATAGTTGGGATGCAAGTAATAAATACACTTTCATTTTAACAGATACAGCTGGTGTTTCTGTTACGAATGTATATCAGAGGTAATTTCTAGTGATAAATTTAAGCTTAGATTTATTCATTTTATTTGCGTGAGGAATATCTCACACAAAATGTCCTGTTTTATCCATTTTTATACATAAATGAACATTTTAGATATTGATAATCAATAGGGTGTAGTAATAAAGATAGATTCATAACCCTGAGGTCCCGGGTTCAAATCCCGTACGCTCTACGAAATGAGAAAGGCTACCTCGTTGGAAGTAGCCTTGATTCTCGTTTCGTAGAGCGTACGGGATTCGAACCCGTATTACCTCCGTGAAAGGGAGGTGACCTAACCCTTAGTCGAACGCTCCATGTCCACTATGTTATTAGGGTCGCAAAAATAGGTCGCAAACGCTTTACTGCCAAAAGTTTTTGGCTTTTTTAGTGAATATCAATGCCCTAGCGAGTTTTAATGATGACCAAGCCAATAGCTGAAATTGAAGCAGTCATCCCCAAATACGATCAATTGTTTGTATTAATCCTTGATTTTGTTGATTTCTTCTTAGTTATTTGCCCTATATTTTTATAAAAGATGGTACCTTTGCATCTCCTATTGAAAAATAAAATTTAATACAATGAGTTCAGTTAAAGTTGCAATCAATGGTTTTGGCCGTATCGGTCGTTTGGTTTTCCGCCAAATTTATAATATGGAAGGTATCGAGGTAGTGGCTATCAATGACCTTACTTCTCCAGCAGTTTTAGCACACTTATTAAAGTATGATAGTGCACAAGGCCGTTTTAACGCCGATGTAAAATCAACCGAGGATTCAGTAGTCGTAAACGGTCATGCCGTAAAGATATATGCTCAACGTGATCCTTCTCAAATTCCTTGGGGAGCACACAATGTAGATGTAGTAATTGAGTCAACTGGATTTTTCACCGATAAAGAAAAAGCAGAATTACATATTAAAGCAGGTGCGAAGAGAGTCGTTATTTCTGCTCCAGCTACTGGAGATATGAAAACAGTGGTATTTAATACCAACCACGAAATTTTAGATGGTACTGAAACAGTTATCTCTGGTGCATCTTGTACTACCAACTGTTTAGCACCTATGGCTAAAGTATTAGAAGATAAATTCGGTATTGTTACTGGTTTAATGTTAACAGTACATGCTTATACCAACGATCAAAATACTTTAGACGGCCCTCATCCTAAAGGTGATTTACGTCGTGCACGTGCAGCTGCTGCGAACATTGTTCCAAATAGCACAGGTGCTGCAAAAGCTATTGGTTTAGTATTACCTTCTCTAAAAGGTAAATTAGATGGATCTGCTCAACGCGTTCCAACCATCACTGGTTCATTAACAGAGTTAACTACTATCTTATCTAAGAAAGTAACTGCTGAAGAAGTAAACGCAGCCATGAAAGCAGCAGCGAATGAGTCTTTTGGTTATACTGAAGATGAAATTGTAAGCTCTGATGTAATTGGTATTTCTTATGGTTCATTATTTGATGCAACACAAACTAAAGTAATGACACAGGGCGATGTGCAAATGGTTAAAACTGTTAGCTGGTACGATAACGAAATGAGCTATGTAAGCCAGTTAGTTCGTACGGTGAAATATTTCGCAAGTAAAATAAAATAAGATTTTATAAAATGAATGCCTCTCGAATCATCGGGGGGCATTTTTAATTTAATATTATTAATAGATATAAACAAAAACTATGAGTTCATTTAATAATTTTTCTTTCGCTGGTAAGAAGGCCTTAATTAGAGTTGATTTTAATGTGCCCTTAAACGATGCCTTTGAAATTACCGACGACAATCGTATGCGTGCCACCATTCCTACCATTACAAAAATTTTGAAAGACGGAGGAAGTGTTATTTTAATGAGTCATTTAGGTCGACCTAAGGATGGTCCAACCGAAAAATATTCTTTAAAGCATATTGTAAAACATTTGTTTGAATTATTAGGCGGTGTTAATGTTCAATTTGCCAACGATTGCATTGGTGCAGAAGCCACTGATAAAGCAGCCGCTTTAAAAGCAGGCGAAGTATTGTTATTAGAGAACTTACGTTTTTATAAGGAAGAAGAAAAAGGAGATATAGCATTTGCAGAAAAATTATCTAAACTAGGAGATGTATACGTGAATGATGCATTTGGAACTGCACACCGTGCACATGCATCTACTGCTATTATTGCACAATTCTTTTCAAAAGAAAATAGAACCTTTGGACTTGTAATGGAAGGAGAAGTAATAAGCGCGGAAAAAGTAATGCATGCTGCACAAAAACCATTTACTGCTATTATTGGAGGAGCAAAAGTGTCGGATAAAATTTTAATTATTGAAAATTTATTAGAGCGTGCTACCGATATTATTATTGGTGGGGGAATGGCTTATACTTTCTTTAAAGCACAGGGTGGAAAAATTGGAAACTCAATACATGAAGACGACCGTATGCCACTTGCCTTAGAAATTTTAGCAAAAGCAAAAGCAAAAGGTGTAAATATTCATTTACCTGTTGACAATGTGGTGGCCGATGATTTTAGTAATTCAGCCAATACACAAACTTGTGCAAGTGGAGATATTCCAGATGGTTGGGAAGGTTTAGATGTAGGAGAAAAATCAAGAGAACAATTTGCAAAAGTAATTTTAGCAAGTAAAACAATATTATGGAATGGTCCCATGGGTGTTTTTGAAATGGAAAACTTTCAAGCGGGAACCAAGGCTATTGCAGTGGCTGTGGCAGAAGCTACTCAAAACGGCGCCTTCAGTTTAGTAGGTGGTGGAGACAGTGTGTCAGCCGTTAACCAGTTTGGCTTTAATGATAAAGTAAGTTATGTGAGCACAGGCGGTGGAGCCATGTTAGAATATTTTGAAGGCAAAACACTTCCAGGAATAGCAGCAATTCAGGGAGAAGGGAAATAAAAAATGATAAATGGCGCTTTTTATTAGCGCTAGATACCCAAGAACTTGTTAAATTAATCCCCTTAGCCTAGTTGAGGGGATTTTTTTGTCATGTTATTCCGTCATGGTCAAAGTTTGGCATCTGCTTTGCATTATCTTTATAAACAAATACAAAACTATGTTACGCAAAAATTTAGGTTTATTTATTTTCTTAGGAGTCATTGTTATCTTATTTGGAATGGGATGCAATGGTTATAACGGACTCGTAAACCAAGACGAGAATGTAAACCAATCTTGGAACAATGTTCAAAGTGACTATCAACGTAGAGCCGACTTAATACCCAATTTAGTGGCCTCTGTTAAAGGAGAAGCTAACTTTGAGAAAACAACTTTAGAAAATGTAATTGCTGCACGTGCAAGCGCTACACAAATGAAAGTAGATGCCAAGGATTTAACACCAGAAAAATTACAACAATTCCAAGCCAATCAAGGTCAGTTATCACAAGCCTTAGGTCGTTTAATGGTAGTTACTGAAAACTATCCGAACTTAAAAGCGAATGAAGCTTTCCGTGGATTACAAGCACAATTAGAAGGAACTGAAAATAGAATTAAGGTTTCTAGAAATGATTTTAATGCAGCTGTTGCAGACTATAACAAAAAAGCAAGATCATTTCCTATTAATCTTTTAGCAGGCGCTTTTGGATTCAAAACTAAAGAAGGGTTTAAAGCAGAAGAAAGTGCATCTAAAGCACCTGAGGTTAAATTTTAACGCATCTCTTTAAATTAATTCTTTAATCAAAATTATGTGGAATCCCTTTTCGCTTTTTAAAACCAATACAGACAAATTATTGAATACCTCGGACAAGCAAATGCTTGTCCAGGCTATTCAAGCTGCTGAAAAAACAACCAGCGGAGAAATTCGTGTCTATGTAGAAAGTAGAACAAAAAAAGGTGATGCACTTGCAAGGGCTACAGAAATATTTTTCAAACATAAGATGAATGCTACCAAGGAGCGCAATGGTGTCCTTGTATATGTAGCAGTAGAAGATAGAAAGCTAGCCATTTATGCCGATCAAGGTATTTACGATAAAGTAGGTGTTGAATTTTGGTATAGCCAAGTTCAAGACATGACTTCACATTTTAAGGAAGAAAATTATGTAAAGGGTATGTCTTTAGTTATTGCAGAAATAGGCAATGCACTCACGCATCATTTTCCTTATGACCGTATAACTGATACCAATGAATTATCAGACGAAATAATGATAGGTAAATAATCAAGCAAGTATTCCCTATGAAAATAACCAAGCTATTTTTTGTTTTTATAATTGCATTTTTTTCATTTACACATGTGAATGGGCAAAATATAATTGAAAGGCCTAATCCTCCCGTATTAGTTACAGACTTAGCGGGTGTTTTAAGCCCTGAGCAAAAGCAAGCCTTGGAAAATAAGTTAGTAGCAATAGATGATTCTAGTTCAAATCAAATTGCAGTAGTCATACTTCCTACATTAGAAGGTAATCCTATTGAAGAATATGCTACCAAGCTTTTTAGAACTTGGGGAATTGGCAATAAGAAAACCAATAATGGAATTCTATTATTAATAGCTATTCAAGATAAGAAAATAAGAATTGAAACAGGCTACGGATTAGAAGGAGCCCTTCCAGATATTACTTGTAACAGTATTATTGATAACGATATCAAGCCTGCTTTTAGAGAGCAAGCCTATTATGAAGGCATTGATAAAGCCACAGATAATATTGCCAAAGCTGCAGTGGGTGAATATAAAGTGAAGCGTGAAAGACAAGCAAAGGGCAAGGGTAGCAATCTCTTACTCTTTTTATTTATAGTATTTATTATTGTTGCCATCCTTGGTAAAAAAGGTGGTGGTGGTTCCAATATTGGTGGTGGCGGTTTTAGTGATATTGCCACAGGTATGTTATTAGGTTCTTTATTAGGTGGCGGTGGACGTTCAGGTGGTAGTGACTGGGGTGGTGGAGGAGGAGGTGGCTTCGACGGCTTTGGTGGTGGCAGTTCCGGTGGCGGCGGAGCCTCAGGTGGATGGTAGTTTATTTATGAATTTTTATAAAATATAAAATTCATAAATAAACACTCTAATTATTTTACTCTAATGATTTTTAAAAAGGTCCCGAGTACTCGGGACCTTATTGTTTGAGTTCTATCTTTTATTAAGAGCTCTTAGATTTTTGGAATAACTGCTGTAACCATATCCACTAAATCTTTTTGCCCTTTTGCTTTCTTTGCCTTTAGAATTTCTCCCAATACCTTGGTGTTAAAATAAGGATCCGATTGACTTCTATATTCTTTAGGAATTGTTTCTCTAAAAGCTACAATTAAATCAATGCCCTTTTTAAATGTACTAGGGTTGTTTACTTTATGTAGTAATTGTCCAAAAGCCACAGTCATATAAAACTTTTCAGCAGATTGGTCATTTAATATTTCAAATTGCTTAGCAATAAAATCAAAAACTTGCTCGTCTCCATATTTGGCAAGTATAGCTGTAACTGAAGTATTTAATCTCTTTTTAATTTTATGTTTTGAAAAATTGGCGGCAATAGAGAGTGCAGCACTAGAGTCAATCTTTTCAAGAGCATCTAAAGCAGCGCCACTCACCGTATAAGAAGAGTCATTAATCCAATTTGTAAATAAATTTTTGTATTCATTTTTATATAAACTCGACAATACATCAATGGCTTGTTCTCTTACTTCGCTGGATGGGTCGGTACCAGCTAATTGTAAAAAAGTATTTTCTGTTGCTTCGTCTAAAGCAGTAGGGTTGAAGCTTTGAATGGCCCTTGCTCTAATTATATAAAAACTATCTTTCAACGCTGCCTTTAGAACTGCCTGAGCATTTTTATCCGTTAAATTTTCTGCTGCTTCATTTATGGCTTCGAGTCTGTCTACAAAATTTCTTGCATGAAAAAATTGAAAGGCATACTCGCTCATTGTTTTAGATTCATCCTTCACCCATAATAATGTTTTATCATTATCAATATTCACATTATCGGGTGGGGTAGTAGCATTAAAATAAAAACTATCAATTCTTTTTTTATTCCAAACCTCATAATGATTTCTTTGGCCGGAGACATATACATCAATGCCAATTGGAATTGTAAAAATTTTATTTTGCAGTTGGTTTTGTTGTACAATAATTAATACTTTTTTTTCAGCAGGTAAATACTTTTGTTCAATGCGTACATAAGGGTGGCCGCTATCAAAATACCATTGATTAAAAAACCAGTTTAAGTCCTTGCCGGTAACTTTTTCAAAAGCCAACTTTAATTTAATAGCCGTACCGCTACCAAATTTATTATCTTCTAAATAGCTATGCAAGGCTGCAAAGAAAGCTTTATCTCCCACTAGGTGACGAAGCATATTTAATATTCTTCCTCCTTTCTGATAACTCACTAAATCAAAAACATCTTCTCTTTCTTTATAATAATAACGAACTAAGTCCTTTTTGGCATCATCGGGGCTGTTTAAATAATTTTGTAAGCCTGTATAATTTTCATATTCACCTGCATCTTTTCCTTTATTATGTTCAAGCCAAAGTGTTTGACTATAGTCTGCAAAACTTTCGTTTACAGTAATATTACTCCAGCTTTCAGCAGTTACTAAGTCTCCGAACCAATGATGAAATAATTCGTGCGCAATGGTGCTCTCCCAAGCATTACCATCTTTTAATTCACGTGCATCTTGTAATACCATATCGTTATGCATGGTGGCTGTGGTATTTTCCATCGCACCACTTACATACTCTCTACCACTAATTTGTGCATACTTGGCCCAAGGATAGTCAATCCCTAATATAGTTTCATAAAATGCAATCATAGCTGGGGTCTTGCCATAAATTTGTCTCGCTACTTTTTCATATTCTTTCTCTACATAATAACTTACTTCTTTGCCTTTGTAAGAATCTTTGACAATGGCATAATCGCCTATAGCTAGAAAAAATAAGTAGGGAGCATGAGGTAAGTCCATCTTCCAAATATCCTGGCGCATCCCATTTTTATTATCAATTTGTTTTATCAATAAACCATTGGAAAGACTAACATATTTACTCGGCACAGTTATTTGAAATTCCTGTGTGCTTTTTTGATTAGGCTTATCAATAATAGGCAGCCATACTGAAGTACCTTCGGTTTCACCTTGGGTCCAAATTTGAATAGGCTTGCTACTATCCTTGCCTAATGGGTTAATAAAATATAAACCTTTCGCATCGTTAATAGCTGCACTACCCTTAGTTTTAAACTCGTTTGGCTTAGCAGTATATTTAATGTATACAGTATAGTTTTCAGCAGGCTTGTAAGTCTTATCTAGTTGAATTTTAATAATAAGTCCGTCATAAGTGTAATTAAGCGCAGTCATTTTTTTATTCATCATTAAACCTATCTCATGAATATCCATTCCTTTCGCATCAAGGCTTAGGTTACTGGTTGCATTTAAATATGGATGAACTGTTAACCATACTTCTCCATTTAATTGCGCTTGTGTATAGTCAAAACTTGATACTAATTTAGTATGTACTAATTCATTTTCTTTTGAAGGAACCCCGCGATATATTTTTTTCCAACTAGTATCTTCAATCTCTTTAAAGTCTTGCTTGTCCTGAGCTGCAGCGTTTAAGCTAAAACTAATTACTAGTAAATTAAAAAGTAAAATTTTATTTAATCTTCTATTTTTATGCATTGTAACCATTTCTTATTTGGTGCATCTAAGTTACAATACCTATCAAATAGAATCGTTAAAATATACTTATAAAAAAATAACTAGCTTAGCAGTATAAATAATCATTAATGGCTAGGTATTTTCTTGAAGTTTCTTATGATGGTAGTTTGTTTGGTGGATTTCAAATTCAGGCCAATCAACAAACCATTCAAGGTGAAATAGAAAAATCCTTGGAAACTATATTTAGAACACCCATTTCATTGACCGGCGCTTCCAGAACCGATGCAGGTGTGCACGGAATGCAAAACTTTTTTCACTTTGATACCCATTTACCCATAGAATCGAAGCATATATATAATATGAATGCTTTACTTCCTAAAAGTATTGCTGTAAAGGCCCTATATACTGTACCTGCGGATGCCCATGCAAGATTCGATGCCACTAAAAGAGCCTATATATATAAGATACACACGCAAAAAAACCCTTTTTTAGAAGGTCGTTCATGGTTTTATCCCTTTGCAGTGAACATGGAACTGATGCAAGAAGCCACAAAAAGCTTACTAACCTACACCCATTTTGAGACCTTTTCAAAGAAAAATACCCAGGTAAATACCTTTGAATGCCATATAACAAAGGCTATTTGGGAGATGACGGAAGACGGTTATACCTTCCATATCGAGTCCAACCGCTTCCTAAGAGGTATGATTCGTGGCTTAGTAGGTACTCTTTTACAAGTGGGTAGAGGTCAAATCAGCCTAGAAAAATGGCATGAGATTGTCCTCTCTAATAACGAACAACTGGCCGATTTCTCTACTCCGGCCCACGGATTATATTTATCTCTAATAGAATACCCTCCTTTTTTGAAAAAAATAGTCTAGGCTATAAAGCATACTAGTATTGGGTTTGATCTGCTAATGTGCAGATTTTGAACCTTTTGAACGTAAAAAATTACAAAATAGTATACAATATATTTGGATAGTAGCTAGGGCTGCTTATCTTTGCCGCCCGCTAGCGATAAAAGCTCGTAAAACGGATTGTTCTTCGAGGTAATTTTCCAGCAAAATAAAGACCTAAAAAACTTTAAAATACTTCCACCAATAATTGGTAGAACTAAATAACAGCTGTATCTTTGCCGTCCCTCTTCAAAAAAAGAGTAGCTCTTCGAAATTATATTGCCGATTTTATGAATGATTAATTTATTATTAATTTATTTTTTTCACCATAAAGTTTGGCTGTAAATATAAATGTGCCTACCTTTGCACCCCCTACGAATAATAGGGCGCAAAAAAAGCACAAAAGATCTTTGAAAGTTTGGAAACAATAGTAACTGTATTCTTGATAAAATACAGGTAAAGGTTTAAGCATCAACAAGAATTATATCAGACGTTAATTTTAATTTATTGAGATTGATAGTCAGATCAAACAACATTTACAATGGAGAGTTTGATCCTGGCTCAGGATGAACGCTAGCGGCAAGCTTAATACATGCAAGTCGAGGGGCAGCATGAAGTAGCAATACTTTGATGGCGACCGGCAAACGGGTGCGGAACACGTACACAACCTTCCTTTTAGTGGGGAATAGCCCAGAGAAATTTGGATTAATACCCCGTAATATAACGATGTGGCATCACATTGTTATTATAGCTTCGGCGCTAGATGATGGGTGTGCGTATGATTAGATAGTTGGCGAGGTAACGGCTCACCAAGTCTACGATCATTAGCTGATGTGAGAGCATGATCAGCCACACGGGCACTGAGACACGGGCCCGACTCCTACGGGAGGCAGCAGTAAGGAATATTGGTCAATGGACGCAAGTCTGAACCAGCCATGCCGCGTGAAGGATTAAGGTCCTCTGGATTGTAAACTTCTTTTATATGGGACGAAAAAAGGTCTTTCTAGACCCCTTGACGGTACCATATGAATAAGCACCGGCTAACTCCGTGCCAGCAGCCGCGGTAATACGGAGGGTGCAAGCGTTATCCGGATTCACTGGGTTTAAAGGGTGCGTAGGCGGGTAGGTAAGTCAGTGGTGAAATCCTGGAGCTCAACTCCAGAACTGCCATTGATACTATTTATCTTGAATATTGTGGAGGTAAGCGGAATATGTCATGTAGCGGTGAAATGCTTAGATATGACATAGAACACCCATTGCGAAGGCAGCTTACTACGCATATATTGACGCTGAGGCACGAAAGCGTGGGGATCAAACAGGATTAGATACCCTGGTAGTCCACGCCCTAAACGATGGATACTCGACATACGCGATACACTGTGTGTGTCTGAGCGAAAGCATTAAGTATCCCACCTGGGAAGTACGTTCGCAAGAATGAAACTCAAAGGAATTGGCGGGGGTCCGCACAAGCGGAGGAGTATGTGGTTTAATTCGATGATACGCGAGGAACCTTACCTGGGCTAGAATGCTGGGAGACCGTGGGTGAAAGCTCACTTTGTAGCAATACACTGCCAGTAAGGTGCTGCATGGCTGTCGTCAGCTCGTGCCGTGAGGTGTTGGGTTAAGTCCCGCAACGAGCGCAACCCCTATCATTAGTTGCCAACAGGTTAAGCTGGGAACTCTAATGAAACTGCCGCCGTAAGGTGTGAGGAAGGAGGGGATGATGTCAAGTCATCATGGCCTTTATGCCCAGGGCTACACACGTACTACAATGGGGGAGACAAAGGGCTGCAACATAGCGATATGAAGCCAATCCCAAAAACTCCCTCTCAGTTCAGATTGCAGGCTGCAACTCGCCTGCATGAAGCTGGATTCGCTAGTAATCGTATATCAGCAATGATACGGTGAATACGTTCCCGGACCTTGCACACACCGCCCGTCAAGCCATGGGAGTCGGGTGTACCTAAAGTCGGTAACCGTAAGGAGCTGCCTAGGGTAAAATCGATGACTGGGGCTAAGTCGTAACAAGGTAGCCGTACCGGAAGGTGCGGCTGGAATACCTCCTTTTAGAGACGCTAAACCGCTATTGTTTCCAAATACTTTCAATATAATTATTGATTGTTTCGAAAGAGATGATCATATTCTCGTGAGAGAAATAGTTCTTTAATTAAATTTAATGTTGGCCCGTTCAGACCCGTAGCTCAGTTGGTTAGAGCGCTACACTGATAATGTAGAGGTCACCAGTTCAACTCTGGTCGGGTCTACTAAATAAATTTTCTTGGGGGGTTAGCTCAGTTGGCTAGAGCATCTGCCTTGCACGCAGAGGGTCATCGGTTCGACTCCGATATCCTCCACAATTAAGTGAGAGGGTGTCCGGATAACGAAGGATAACCTCAACTTTAAATTAGTTCTTTCGAAGGTAGTTATACAGTTAACTACTAGACAGCTAAGGTGTGATTTGTTCAGGCAAATCATTTGGTTCAAGTCCAACACATCTACAGGTTTCAAATTTATTTGAAATTAGCTCTTTGACATATTGGAAATGTGAAATCAATAACAGAAAAGGTTTTTGTGCATATGCAAGCACTTAAACTTATAATTTTTTTAAAGCAAATAAGGGCGTATGGTGGATGCCTTGGGTCTGAGAGGCGATGAAGGACGTGGTAAGCTGCGATAAGCTTCGGGGAGCTGCACACGAGCGTTATATCCGAAGATTTCCGAATGGGACAACCTAGTATCCTGAAGGGATATTACTCGAAAGAGAGCCAACTCCGTGAACTGAAACATCTAAGTAGCGGAAGGAAAAGAAAACAATAGTGATTCCCTGAGTAGTGGCGAGCGAAAAGGGACAAGCCCAAACCGAATCCGCTTGCGGGTTCGGGGTTATAGGACTGCATTTAGAAACTAATGTCAAGCTGAATCATCTGGAAAGATGGGCCATAGCAGGTGATAGCCCTGTAAGCACAAATCATTAGGGACGAGCAGTATCCTGAGTAATGC
>Ga0209188_1002275_pt1 | contig 14367 bp, 16 predicted proteins | sample C_130625_EF_Meta_FD_187307 | JGI IMG/M metagenome (GOLD analysis project Ga0209188, IMG submission 187307) | Freshwater microbial communities from Lake Croche, Canada to study carbon cycling - C_130625_EF_MetaG (SPAdes) (version 2) | ecosystem: Environmental > Aquatic > Freshwater > Lake...
CACAGGTGGGCCAACATTTCCTCAACCAGATGTACCTGCCGTTTACGGTAGAGGCATGACCCTGCGCGATTACTTTGCGGCGAAAGCAATGCAAGGGATGCTTTCCAACCCAAAACTGGAGAAACAAATTATAGCGGCAGGGCAGTCTTGGATTGAAGAATCCGCATGGGCGGTGGCTGACTCTATGATGAAAGCGAGGGAAGTATGACTGATACAGACTCAGGCTGGCGCAAGCGTCAGATTGCCCTTGATGTTATGGCTGAGAACGCCCGTGAGTTGGGGCTGGACTATAAGCCTAACACCATCACATTTCGTAATGATCCCGCAACAGAAGTTCTTCGTTTATCAGTTGACGGAATTTGGGTTAACCCTGACGTTCCAATAGATGATGCAGCCAAGTTGGTTCTGGCGGCAGTAGGAGAAAATATCAAGGTGTTGGTACAGACGGCTGTGCTTGCCGAGCGTAACAGAACATGGACGCAAGAACATTGGACTGAGTACGAGCGCAGCATTGCAGCAACAGAGCGTGAGGCGTGTGCAAAGTTAATTAAGTCGGCGCAAGGCGTGATTGAATCGACTGAAATAGCGCATCGACCACCAATGCGCGACCAGCTTGAAGTTGGGCGCATGGTGAGGGTTCGACTTCACGCATTAGCGGATTTGAGCGATGCATTAGCCGCACACGGCATAAAGGAATAAGACATGAACACTGAAGACGACGAGTTCAACCGTATTGAAATGGAGCAGCGTGTCCGTGCTAAACAAAAAGAAATGTTTGGCATCCCGTTTGTAACAGCAGAAGAACTGGAACAGCTTTTAAGGGAAGAAAATGAAGTCCAAACACCAAGCGATACGTGACCTGTTTCCAGAGAACGCTCCACATCCTTAGGCGTAGGTGCGAGTTCCAGTGCGGTCAATAATCAGCTTACTCTTGCGTGGTGCAGCACCAACCACGTTGGGTATGCTGATGTGGGTCCATCGGTCAAATTCTCGAATGATTTGGTCGTAGGGCAAGTTGATAAGTGCTTTGATCACTTGGTCAGGCGTCATTCCAGGTACTCGGAAGTCTGCTGCGCAGCCCAACCGGTGTTGAGAGGTATCTTTGGAACCAACAGCATTGTTGACCGCTTTAGATCGGAAGGCAGAGTTGACAATGATGGGCTTTCCTCCAAGTACTGTTTTGACTTGCTCAAGAAAGTTTGCAAGACGCTGAAGGTTACTGATTTCATTTTGTGTTGGAGTATTGTCAAGCTGGCGGTGATCCGTGTATGTCAGTTCGGCAAGTGTGAAATGAGGCGACAAGTTCATGTCCGAGCAACGCCGTTCAGTTTTTCAATTGTTCGCAAGCCGCCGATACCAAGCATACCCATTAACACAGGTGTCATTTCAGACAGATCGGCAGGGGCCAAATTCAAAGGATGTTCAAAATATGCAGCCGCAAATAAAGCAATTTTTAATCCAATCCAGTTCCAAGCGCAAGCCGCGCCGCATACCCAACCAATAAAGGGACGCCAGCCAGAAACAAACACGCTGGCGCTTGCCGCCTCAACCTTGTTAATCTCCATCTGCCCAGCCATTGCGGCCAATTCACCAGACTGTTGGAGTTTGACAAGTTCTAGTTTGGCCGTTGCGGCTTGTATCGGATCAGGCCACACCCGATCAATGACTTTACCGCCAATGTCAAGCAATGCTGATACGGGGTCAAGGCTCATTTGTCAACTTTTGCATCTAGCTTGTCAAATATTTTGCCAAGCATTTCTTTGATGTCGTTAATGTCATGGCGGTAGTCGTCCTTGGATACGTAGGTGCTGGGCATCGCCCTGACGTCCGTGTCAAGGCGCTCAATGGCTTTGGTAATGTTGTTCAACACCCAGCCTCCAAGGAAAGCAACCAGACCAAGAGCAACGTTGATGATTTGTTGGGTATCCATTATTTTGCCAATGCGTTTTGGTTTTGTTGAACGGGGCCAAGCATATTTTGCATCCCACGGGTGTAAAAAACGGGCACGTTAGCACCCGCACCTTCAATGACCGGCGGCGTTTGGCCAAGACGCATTTGGCTAGAAAGCGCATTTATTTGACGCATACGTTGCGCGGTAGCAAGTTCTTTTGCGGCCATACCCGCTGCGGCTGTGTACGCTCCGTAAGGGTTAACTGCCGTAAAAATAGCCGCTGCTGGCGTCATAGGCGAGAATTTGCCAATAGTTTTAATCAAACCTTGCAATGTCCCGCCTTTAGCAGCATCACGAATTGCTTGCTGTTCGTCTGGTGTAAAAAACCGCATTTTCTTATCGTTTTTTGCCAACGCTGATAAACCTTGTGCAATTGATGCTTCTTTGCCAGATTGCGAAACTTCAGCACGCGCAGCAATGTCTTCAATCAATTCCGATTTTTTAACTTTTGCATAGTCAGCACGCGCGGCTTTCCAAGCATCAAGGGCTGTTTTATCACCTTTAACAATTGCATCCGGCGGCGCATTTAAAATGTAACTGTCGAATTCATCAAGCAATTCTTTAGCCGCCATACGTTCTGATCTATCTGCACTCCCAGCCGCGCCTCCAATAATTTTTCGTAGCGCCGTAATTTCAGCTATGTCTTTAGGCGCGTCTGACAAAAGTTCATCAAACGCCCCTGCTACTTTTGGATTTACGGATTTAACGTAACCAATTTCGGCTCGAAGTTTGGCAGGTAACGCAGCCATGTGCTGTTGAAACTTTTGAGTGTCAAATTGCAACCCTGATTTATCTAAAATTTCATAGTTGGCTTTAGATTTGGCCAGTAAATCTTCGGCTGTTGGCACTGCTCCACGTTTAACTGGGCGTACACCCGCCGCTGCGCCGGTAGCCACACCTGCGGCTAAACCGGCCAATGGATTGTCGGTCAGTTCAGTTACGGATTGCCCTGCTGCCGTAGCAAACGGCGCGGTAACCATTTGGCTTACCGGCAACCGTGCAGCTTCTTGGCCTATAGCTTGTAATCCTTGAGTAACGTTAGGCGCGGCAACTAGCGCGCGCCCAGCGGCCACAGAACCCGCAGTTCCGCCTAGCGCGCCAGTACTTGATTGAATTACGCGCTCGACTGGTGTTTCGGCGCGGGGGCCAGGAATCATGCTGGAAATAACTTGCGATGGCAAACGAACATTACTACCTGCAAGTTTGTTATAGCCTTGCACCAATACATCGGCGGCGGGTACAGCCAAACCGCCCGCCAAACCACCCACAGCCGCGCCTACAGGGCCGCCCATCATAAAACCAGCCGTTGCCCCTGCTGTAGCTGGCGCTAACGCCTCATTGACGCCTCGAATAGCCACGCCTGCTTTGCGTACAAATTGTTCGCCTGTGGACAACTCAGGCGCTAAATATTGCAAAACTTCAGCGGGCTGGTAGCCTGCGGTTAAGGCTTGCGTAACGCGGGGGTCTTTGTCTTTTAGAAAGCCAATAAGCTCATCATCGCTATACCCAGCGCGGCGGGCCGTATTGATCTGGTCGCGAAACTGGTCAGCCATGTACGTCTCCGTTTATTTCTTAAAGATGGATTCTAACGAAGGTCGGTTGCTTGCTGCTGGCGCAACGTTAACTTCTGCTGTGGATACGTTGTATTTTTTCAAGCTAGGGCGGTCAAACAAAGACTTACCACCTTCGCCATTAAACCAAGCATCTTCAGCGCCGTCATAGGTTTTGTTAGCCTTGTACCAACGGTCGTAAAAGTTTCGCTGATCAACATCACGTTTAAGTTGTTCTTTAGCGGTTGCCAAAATAAACGTATTGGCGTCTTTGGTTTTACCCAATTGAGCGCCAATTTGCTCAATACGTTTTGCGTCAGATTCAGTTTGCGGGCCTTTTTGCTCAAGCTGTTTTTGCAATATGCCGTTAATAGCATTGGATTGAAACTTTTGAGTATCAGTTGCAAATTTTTCCGCGTCTTTAACACCCAACGCGGCTAGCACACTAGCCCCCGCAGCAATTGTTTCTTTACCAAATCCGGTATCAAAACCTTTGTTTAGCGCGCTCAAGTTTACCTCAATCGATGGCAATGTTTTGACTGCTAAACCAGCAGCCTTTGAGATGTCCCCATATTGGTCAACTAACATCTTGCCTCTCGCGCCTTGTTCGGCGCGTTCTGAAACCATAGTTACGCTTGTACCTGGTGCGTGCGTGGCTTCTTTTTGCGCGCGTTGGATACGCAATGCGTTCTTTTGCGCGTCTGACAAATTAGACCGCGCCAACAGTTTTTCAAACTCGGAATCTTTTACGCCTTCTGGCATTACCACGCGAGCAGTGCGCGGATCAACAAGTCCTACGCCTGTAACATTGTGATAGACCGGTTCTTTAGATGCCAGTGCAATATCCGCGTCCATAGCGCGTGCTGCCGCAATACTTTGTGTCGTGCCCATAGCCAACAACATATCGCGCTTACGGCGCATAGAAGTCACATCAGGCCCAACAGGCGGCGTAGCCAAAGCATTGACTGGCGCTGCGGGCGCGGTTGAAGTTGCGGGAGCCAATGCATTTACAGGCGCGGTAACCGGTTCCATACCAAATGCACCAGAACCCAAATTGTTTGTTGGTGCAACGGTTTGAGGGTATGCAACTGTAGGTGCTGTTGCGGCAGGCATAGGCGCGGGCGTTGCCGGTGCGCCGCCATCCATACCCATAATTTTGGAAAATTGTTTTTGCTCAAGAATTTTTTGCTTACCTTTAACGCCAATGTCAACATAATGGGCAATTCCAGAATTGATCATTTCGTTAAAATTTGACTCCAAGTCAGGTGACTTACCATTGGCAACAAACGCTTGTTGCATTTTGGCAAGCGCATCTCGATCACGTCTAAGCTGATCAAGTTGCAATTGCGATGTCTCTTGTTGCAACCCCGCAGTTTTAAACTGCTGTTGGCTTGACACTAATTGCTGTCGCGCCATTTGGTTACGCAGCGCTTCGTCTTGCCCGCGCTGAACACTGCCTGCAATCTCAGCAGGCAGGTTTGTGTTTAAAAGACCAAAGTCAAGTTGTGCCATGTTTAGTCCTTAATCGCCAATGCCGCCGGTACCGGAATAGAATGTGTTGGCTAAACTACTACCTGAAAAACCGCCGGTATTAGTTGTTGGGTTGTACATTTGATTGTTCCCACCATACAGGCTGCTAAAGCTAACTGGATTTCTACCGTAGGCGCTACCGATACCTGACAAAGCGTTGCCGTAAGCATTTGCGCCGACCATACCCGCGTTGCCAGACACAGCCGCTTGGTTCATTAAAGCGTTGCCTACGTTTGATCCATACGTTTGACCAGCTTGGCCCAATGTATTTGCTGATGTTTGACCAATGCCAGCCAGTGACTGCAATGGGTTTAATCTGGCGTTGCGCTCGGTCTGGTAACGGTTAAACGCATTCTGATATTCTTGCGATCCCATCTCTTGACCATACCCTTGGGCTGCGCGTAGGGCGTTGCCTGAAATCAAACCACCACGGGCGGCAGCACTTGCATCCAATGCTTTCTGGCCTTGCTGCAACCGAAACGCATAGCCTGGGTCTTGCGTAAACTGGTCCATGCCAAACGTTTGGTAGTTTGCCGCCAATGGGGCCAATTGATTAAGAGCGTTTCTTCCCGCCTCAAGATAAGGCGCTTGGTTTTGCTGCTGCTGGTTAAACATGTCACGCTGGAGTTGCGTGGCTTGATTGGTAGCGTCAGCAGAAGTTCGTGCCGCTTTTGATGCCGCGTCTGATTGCGATTTAGCGCCAAGAAGGCTTACGGCTGCGGGGATAATAAATGACCACGGCATAATTTACTCCTGAAGGCACTGGGCCAGTTCACGGGCTTGCGCGTCATCGCCTGCCACTATTAATACTTCATCAATCTCGTCTATATCGGCGCAATCCGTGGCGTGGATGCAATACCACACAACGTCTGTGAGTGATTTTACGCCATGATGTTTATTTGCTTCAATGGTTAAACACGCTGGCGCGTTAACAATTGTTCGTTCCCCATCAACCATCAGTTCGATTGACCCACTGGCCAAAATCGACAGATGGTCATGCTTGTGCTTATGTTGGACAAGTATATGCCCCGCAGGAATGCGCGTCTCCTTGGCATACACACCGGCGCTGAAATGATGTTCGATCATTTAGCAACGCAACGTAATTAAAGCACTATCACCGGTACCATATGTGACAGTGGGGAACGTGTTGGGCAACGCGCCATAAGTGGCCGAGCCAAGTATGATTGTATCGGCAGTGCCGATAGCAGACGTGCCCACCGTAGCAACAGCGGCGGGGCTTAAAGTTCCGGCTTTAACTACTGCGCTAGAAGTGCTGGCAAGCAAAACCACACAATACATACCGGCAGGCAACACTTGCGAAATCGTGATTTCTTTAGTGCCTACTGTGTCCAAGCCCACCGCGCCAGCGTCAAGCACCTTTGTGGTAGGGACGCCATTTTCCATGCGGTAGATGCCAAGATATGCAGCGCCGCCAAGTGCTGCTGTCGTAACGTACAAACCAATTTTGTTCCAGAGTTTTTGCTGGCGCACAACAAAAGGCGTTCCGTACAGGGTGTTAGCCGAAATCGACAAGGTGCTGGCCGCTGCGGGGGAGAGGGCCTCACCAGCATAAAAACGGCCTGAGACATAACCACCGTAATCAAACACATCAAACGCGCCGATGTTGTCACGGTATACATTTGTAATCGACGCTTGGTTTGCAGGGATTACGATTGCTTGCCCAGACGACCAAGAATTTTGGTTCATCTGGTTGTCGCTAACCGTAATATATTCGGGCGGCGATGTAGTGCCGTAAAACCGTACCGCAGCGTAAGCGTTGTTTGACGGCGACGCCATATTGTTGCCAACAATCAAAACATTTCGCGTATTACCTGGGCTTGCAGTCAATGTATTAAAACCAATACAACTACCTTGCGTATAGTACGTGCTATCAGCCCTTGGGTTAATAAGGGAGTTTCCGGTAACTGTAACAGTTTGTGTATCCGTTAAAGAAATACAATCAGCTTCTACGTTAGCAATAAAATTACCCGTAATGGTAAGTTGATCGCCGCCCGCTTCAATTCCAGACGCCGAAATGTATTTTCTGGTTACGCCGCTGATCCAATTGCCGGTGATAACGCAGACGTTACCGGTTGTAAAAATGCCCGACTCTTTGTTGCTTTGAAAATAATTTCCAGAAATTATCGTGCGGTCAGCCGTAGCGTACATGCCCGCCCAGTTATTATTTGTAAAATTACAGCCCGTTACAAACACGTCATATGATGGCGTTCCATCGGAAAAAGCGTTGCCGATATATAGCGCCGGTCCACCTTCAACAGTTACAGTTTGATTGCCACACGCGGCAAAAGAACAATTTGTAACCGTGGAATATACACAGCCGTTCAATGCCGCGCCGATGTATTGCACATTGTATACTTGGCAGTTGTTAAGGGTTAGATGCTGAACTTTGACAAAATCTAACAATCCAGCAGTACGTGTTCCTAAATTGTTTCCATCAAATCTAATATTAGACACACTAATTTGATTATCTGTATATACATTTGCTGCGCCGCTTTGGGTAAGATTTCGAAACAACGGCGTACTAGAATTTAATGAAGATGCAGCTTGTATGATAGTTGTAGATGCGGAATCTCCATATACAGATGTACCGCTTGAAACAACAAGTTGACTACAAACGTAAGTGCCAGCAGGGATATACAAAGATTTACCCGCCGCCGCTGTCAAAGCATTTTGCATGGCAGTTGTGTCGTTTGTAGTGCTATCGCCTGCCGCGCCAAAATCTTTAACGCTAATCATTTCTTGAAATTTTTGGTGTACTGTACGGCCCACAGCACCAGCCAAAATACCTGACGAATTTGATTGTTTAAAACCTACCAAGGCATCGCCTTTGGCAACATCTGTTGTGTTGGCTAAATCAGCTTTAAATGCGTCTAACAAACTTATTAAATATGCGTTGCTGGTAATGTTGTCAACAGTCCAGATTAACGTGTCAGTGGACGTCTTAAGAACAAACTTGTACGCAGCAGAAGTTAGCCAAATGTTGGCCTCACCGCGTGTGTCCAAAATAATTGGGTTGGTGTTGGCTACTGTGCCAGTCGAATCGTAGTACGTTGTCAACGGCGTGGTGGTGCCAGCGGCGTAGGTATATACCTTGCCACCCACCAAAGGGTTGCCATCGGTGCCAAAAAACTGAAGTTTGGGTGCGGGTGAAAGGGAAACAGATGGCATTTGAATATCTCCAATTAGGTCACTTCACGCCCAGAAACGCGGATGTTGATGGCGCTGGCAGTGCCTGCAATTGTACTGATAAAGTCGCTGACGCCAAGCACTTGGCCAACAAGCTCAGGAAACGTGTAAACCTCAGATGCTTGGAGCGTTTTGGTTTTGGTGATCAAGTTGGTGTTGCCAGCCGATCCAGCCGATGTGACCAAGTTTACGCTAATCGTTGCGGCTGTGGCGCTAATGTTGGTAGCTGTAAATTTGTCAATAATTGCGGTAACGCCAGTCGCTGTGTACTGCGTGGTTTGGGTTGCCTCGGCGTATTTGGCTGGTACGAGGACTTTGACGGTGACTGTCATTTTTGCTCCAATGCCGCAATACGGGCTGTAAGTGAATCAATGGTATCAAGTGCTTTCTGCAAAGACATGACAGCCACGGCTAAAACAGAACGGTCGTAATAACCCCAAGGCTTTCCTTCTTCAGGTTCTGGAGCAGCTTCAGGGCCAATCGCGGCGTTGACGTTTTGGGCGTAAAAGCCTAGTTGCCGATCTTTGCCAAAGATTTCTTTCTTCTCGTCATTGTAGTACCAATAGCCAGGCTGCAACTTTTTAAGCATGGCATCCGTATCAACTGGAACGCCGTCCTTAATTTTCCATGTTTCATCCGACACTGACGAGATAACGCCAGCAGCCGAAAATGTTGCACTACCAACACCATACGCGCTCATCGTGACGATGCCAGTGGATGCAATCCGCATCCGTTCTGTAACAGAGCCACCCGAACCAGCATTGGTGGAAAACAAAAGGTTTCCGCCATATGAACCGCCGTAAGTAGCATATTGGCCCGATATAGAGGCCATTGCTGAACCACTTGCTTGGTTAACAAGATTAAACACAAGTTCAGACAAGCGACCATATGCTGCGCTGTCCGTGTTGAGAATGTGCATTGAGGCCGCAGAGCCACCAACAGTGCTTGATGTGTCTGCCTTGGAAACAACCAAAGGGTAACTAGGCGAACTTGTTCCAATACCTACATTTGTTCCATCAAATACAAATCCGGAACCAGTAGCCAATGCACTTGTAGAACTTGCATAAACCACACCATTAGCGGTGAAAGATGTCAGTCCTGTGCCGCCGGATGTCGTAGGCAACGCAGTACCCGAATAGCTAATTGCCAACGTACCTGATGACGTAATTGGACTACCACTGATAGACAAAAACGATGGAACAGTTGCCGCCACGCTAGTGACCGTTCCAACATAATCTGTGCCCCAAGCTGGCGTTCCCGATACAACACGCAAAACTTGGCCTGTGCTACCAATACCCAATTTAGACCAGGTATTAGTCGCTGATCCATACAACAAATCGCCTGTGGTAACTGTAGTTTGTCCAGTGCCGCCGTAGGCATATGTAATCGTACCTACATCACCAGACCCTAATAAACTTGTTCCGTTGACAGTTTTGATGTTTGTGCCGCTAACCAGCGCGGCTTGCTTACCGTTAAATGTAGTCCAGTCGGTTGAAGTTAAATAACCACTAACGGACGTAGTAGCGGCGGCCATGCTGATGGCTGGCGTAGCGCCGCCTGACGAAACAACTGGGGCGGTTCCAGTCACTGATGTGACAGTGCCAGAACCTTTGCTGTTAAACGTGGTCCAATCAGCAGCGCTTAATGCGCCTCTATTGCTGGCCGAAGCCGTAGGTACGTTAAGTGTAATAACCGGCGTTGTTGTTCCGGTTGCAACTGACGAACTAAGATCAGTGCCCGTAGTGCCTAAAGTAAGGGCAGCAACACTGGTAACTGTTCCAGAACCTTTATTGTTAAAAGTGTTCCAATCAGTCGATGTCAGATAGCCGCTGACTGATGTAGTTGCAGCGGCCATAGATATGGCTGGAGTAGCGCCGCCAGATGAAACAACTGGTGATGTACCTGTTACCGATGTGACTGTGCCAGAACCTTTATTGTTAAAAGTATTCCAGTCGGTTGAAGTCAAATATCCGTTTACTGATGTAGTTGCCGCAGGCATACTGATGGCGGGGGTTGTACCCCCCGATGACACTACAGGTGACGTACCGCTAACCGATGTAACGTAAGACAATGATGGAATATCAGCCGCCACCAAAGCCCTAAACACAGGCACAGCCGCCGCGCCCGATGTAGGACCAGCCAAAACATAATTGGCGGTCTTGGCGGCATAGGGATTGACCGTATCGCCATAAGCCGCATTGATGCTGATGTTTGGTGTGAAGCCACCAGAAGACGCAATAGGCGCGGTAGCCGTCACCGAAGTAATTGTGCCGCCCGAACCAGTGGCGCTTAACACGCCAGCTACAAAACTGACGCCCGATCCAGTTGAAACGTTGCTAAAGCCACCAGAGCCGTTGCCGTACAAGATAGAAGTGCCGCTAGTAGCTGGCGCTTTGTTGTTAAACGTATTCCAGTCAGTCAATGTCAGATAACCATCAGTCGATGTGTTGGCCGCAGCCATGCTGATGTTGGGTGAAATGCCACCAGTTGACACCACAGGCGCTGTGCCCGTTACCGCTATTACTGTTTCTTGTGCCGGCGGCGGCAAAAGATTGAGGGCGTCAAGTTGCTTTTGCATTTCGGCGATCTGCGACAACAAACCAGTCGCATAGTTGGCCAAGCCAGCCGCTTCAATTTGTTTAGTTAACTCTGCGCTCAAGTCAACAGGCAACGGTTGCGTGTCAACGTTCTGTGCAAGCGCTTGCAAAGCCGCATCATAAGACGCAATCAAAGATTCAGGGCTAGGGCCAAGGTCGCCGTCATACACCAGCGTGGCCGCATTGATCAATGACACAAAAAACATGTACCAAGCACGGTCAATCAAGCCCGTGCGAGGATCAATTAGCGGCACCCGAGGTGGCGTGACTGGCGTTGGTGTAGCGTTAGGGCTAGGCATTGGTTGGACTTAAAACAAGTTCAGCGCCCATGATCGCAATCTTAATTGGATCAGTGCCCGACACTTCGTAAACACGATCCCGCAACTTAACGGTCATGCCCAACCTGCGCCAGATCGTGCGATAGAAATATTGACCAACAGCGCCCATGCCTTTCCAATGCTCATTGGACCAAGTGTGGCCACCATCATCCGACCAGCGCAGCATGACACTTGGTTGCGGGTTTATGTTTTCACCTACTTGGGTAATTATGTAATCACCAGATTCGGTCAACAAAAATGCGCCTGCTTCTGTGATTAAAAACGTATCGTTGCTACCCGTAACATCAACTTCCACTGCTGGTAAATACGCGCCAGTTTGGGCATCAAGTTGGAGACTGTGCTGGGCAGTACGATGCAGGTTGTTTGTTCCTTGTGGTAAGGCACGCCAAGACCGCAACCATTTTTGAATGCTACCGTTGTCGGTGTAGTTGTCTAAGTCAAACGCATAGATGTTGCCGTTTTGATAGTCGCCAACAACAATCTTGTTGTTAAACGCCATCTGACAATTTGATTGATGGCGAGTAAATTGACCATCAACAAAACCGGCACGTTCATGCCATGCTTGGGTTGCGGCATCGTAGACCCATGTGGTGTTGGCCGAAGGAAAAATCAGCACATAAAAACTGTGGCCATCTTGCTGGTACGTGTAGCCAATAGCATCCGACATATCAGCGTATTGTTGAATCTGCCATTCCACTGCATGAGTAGAAATACGCACACCAGCGTAGCCATTTGCACGGTAAACAATACCTTGACCACGGCGGTCACGGCCAAGCCAGAACAAACCATTGTCCATTTTGGCTACCGAATACGGGGCGGCGCAACCTAGTTCGTTAAAAGCGCCTTGAATACGTTGTAGGGGAAAACCCGTACCGCCAACATCGTACCAAACTTCAATTGAGTTTGTGCCAAAAGCCCAAACTTCACGAAAGTTGGACGCCACAGCTATTAACCCATCGGGAGAACCCTCAGTGCTAGCAAAATCAAGTGCGTTAATGTTTGTGCCGTCAAGAATAGCGGTGACCCACATTAACTGGCTGTTTGGTTGGTTAAACACAAAGTAACCATCCAAATAACACACCGTCACAGCGCCTGGAAAATCAGGGTCTGTAATGGCTCCAAGCACACCTGTGGTGTTGTTATAAATGTAACTTGGGCCATTGCAAGCAATAAACAATTGCGTGCCGTTATCGGCCATACTGACAGGGCCAGCGCCGCTTACAGTGCCAAGTAACGTGGCTGTGTAAGCATTGTTGATTTTGTAAAGTTCATTGCCCGATACAACAAAAGCAACGCCGTCATTGGACGAGAACGCCCACAAGCCACGGATCGGGCCAACGCCGACCGTGTTAAGCAACTTTAAGCCTGGTGCCCGTTGCAAAAACGCAGGTTCTTTTCCCGCCTCGGGAACAATCTCAGGAAACAAGTTGACCATCCTAGCATCCGCAGCATTGATGCTGCGTGCCACATAAGATGAACCGAGGATTGGCGTCTTCATCAATAGTTACCAGCGTAGATATTGAAACGCTGGCGAGTAGCCACAATAGCGTAAGGCATCGACATCACATCGTCAGGGTTGTTGATGCGCTTCAAGTCACGCTTGCTGGTCATAGCAATGCGCTGCACTTGGGGACTTGGCTCAACACCAAACTCAGGCGCGATTTCCATCGCCAACGCATAGGTAAACGCACGCAAGTAGCCTGGGGGAAATGCCAATACGGTTTGTAACGTAGCAGGCTGGGTTAATTCTTCAACACTGACAAAGTGCCACTCCAAGTCCCGCGTGGGCCTGGGGTAGATGTACATATCAACGTCTGGATATGTCATGTTGATAAACAACACTTGCGGGTAAGTAGACGTTACTGTCTTCACAGCAATACCATCGTATTGCTGTTGGTTAATCATTTTTATGCCGTAAGAAACGTTTGTGCTTGCGTCACGGTAGTACGTTGCATCATCTAGCAAAATAGGCCGGTTGCCTACAAAATTGCCTGTTGGGCCAAGAGTGCGGTTGATAAAACCAGCAGGCCATGTAAAGACTTGATCTTGGGTGCTAAACACTGACAAACGTTCAGTGTTCCAACTGTCAATCATCTGGTTTAAAGCAACAAGACAGTCATTGGCTGTTTCTGTAGAAGGCAATTCGCCTTCGGCCAACATACCGATCAAGCGCAAGGCTCGGTTAATTTGATCACCGGCGGTGTACGTGGCCATGCTTAGACTCCTTCAGTTTCACCTTTGCGGGTGTATTTGCGCTTCACAACTAACGTGTTGGCCGCTTCTTCAGAGTCTGAAGGCGTGTCTGGATTGTAGCGCATCCAGCCATTTTTTTCATCAAAATCGGCTTCAAGGTCCATTGTGGCTACTTTGCGGCCATGAACAGGATGAGAAAGATAAATAACAGCCATGATTTAAGAACGGGGCCGAAGCCCCGTTTGGTTTAAGCGCCGTGGATGATTGCAAAGTTGATGATGACAGCTTCAGAATATGAAGTTGACGCAGTTAAGTTTCGCAACGTGATTAAGGCAGAACCAGCAGCCAAATACGAAACGTAAGTGGTGTAAGCCCCCGCAACGCTACCAGTTGTGTTACTAGAAACGTTCACAATGATTGTGTCATTGGTGGAGATTAAGCTATTGGTCAAGATGAACGACACAGCAGTGCTACCCGCCAGCGCTGCGTTGCTCATTGTGATGCGACCAGCAGACTTGTTCAGAGTTACCCCTGTGCTTTTGTCTGTTGCTTGCGTCACAGTACCTTCAGCCGCTGCCGCATAACCGATTTCGGTTGTAGCGTAAACGGTAGTTCCAACAACTGTAGATGGCGTTGTTGCACCAATTGTGCTGCCATCAATTACCGCACCACTTACAGTAGTGCCAGAAGTCAATTCGGGATCGCTAAACGCAACGCCGACAGATTTTGAATTTGCCATATGTTTCCTTTAAAACAGGGGCCGAAGCCCCCATTAGGTTTACATCAAAAATGCCGAATAAGCTGCGTCGCCAGTCTTCACAAAACGGTACGTATACGCACCAAAACGTGGGACAGTAACAGAGCCAAAGATCGTAATACCAGTTCCTGTGGTAACAGGGACAGTAGACGATGCGCCGGTATTGTTGTTGTTGCAAATCGTCAAGCTAAAAGCTGAACCAACTTTTGCACTTGGAATAGCTGCGTCAAGCAAAGTCGCCGTG
>Ga0209188_1002277_pt1 | contig 14349 bp, 15 predicted proteins | sample C_130625_EF_Meta_FD_187307 | JGI IMG/M metagenome (GOLD analysis project Ga0209188, IMG submission 187307) | Freshwater microbial communities from Lake Croche, Canada to study carbon cycling - C_130625_EF_MetaG (SPAdes) (version 2) | ecosystem: Environmental > Aquatic > Freshwater > Lake...
CCGCGCCCAATACTTTGTATAACTCTAACAAAGCTTTTTCCGGGTTCCAAAAGAACCAAATTAAAAATACGGGGGATATTAATACCCACAGCGGCCACACCGTAAGTCGCCACAATAATCTTGTTGTCACTAGTTTTAATTTCATCATACTCTTCTTTACGATCTTTTGTTTTCATTGCACCAGATACAAACACGCTGTCTGGTAATCGTTCCACCAACATCTCTCCCGAATCAATTCTGTTGACCAGAACCAATGTATTTCCTGAGGCAGCCAAGTTGGCCACAAACTCAGCAATAAAGTCTATCCTTGCCTTGTTGGTGGTCAAATATGTTTGTTCTTCTTGATATGTATTATACTGTGCTGTGTCCTGTAGCTGAACAATGTTTACTGTACAATTGGCTAGCACGCCTTGATCCTGCAGATCTTTGGCAGCTATCTTATTTACCACTGGTCCAATGCAGGCTACAAGACCAATCTTTTCATAATCTTCTTTGGGAATAGTGCCAGTTAATCCCCAACGAATAGGCACAGTGGCAAATGCACCGCTGAGTAGATCTTTGAGTACATCTGCTTTGGCCTGATGTACTTCGTCCACAATAACTGCCACCATGTCAGTGGCAAACTCTTCTAAGCTTAAAGGACTTTCCCCATCCTTAAAACGTTTTTGTAAACTGTTAAGACTTTGCCAAGTACAGATAGTATGTGTCTTGCCTATTTCTTTTTTGTCACCAAAGTAAACACCAACGTCAAGACCCAGCAGTTCATAATCTTCTAATGTTTGCTTGACCAAGTCTTTGTTAGGAACAATGACTAACGTTCTGCCATAACCTTCTACACTTTTACTCAGTGTAGCAGTCATAACTGTTTTACCAGCACCTGTGCTGATTTCCTGTACGCATTGTAAGTTAGTGAGAAATTGATTTACTGCACTGACTTGATAGTCGCGTAGCAGTACTGGCTGACCTTCATTAACGTGCCCTTTGGGCCATAATGTTTGATCATGAGTACCTTCGCACACTTCTGGAAAGGAGAAGTTATGCTGTTGTCTTTGGTCGTCAATTTCAATTGTATAGCCATCGTCTACTACAATGGGCAGTATACGATCTAGCAGATTGAAAAAACTACTACCGCCCAAACTAAAATAACTAACGCATCCATCCCAGCGTCCTAACTTATATGCTGGTACATGATAAGCATAGGGCATGAAATACTTGAATTCTTTTTCTAGTTTGCGCCTAGTGGCAGTTTCTAACCCGCTAAGTTTAATATTGACTTCGTCTTTAATATGTATTGTGCATGATGTCATAGATACATTATAGCATGAGTAGTCATAAAAAAGCAACCTTTAAAGGTTGCTTAATTTAATCAATTATACCTTTTTTACGTCGTCTATGTGTTTCGCTATTACAATAAGGCCATATTGCAGGTATAACTAATTTTTCTATAGAACTGATCTGTTCTGCTGTTAGATGATCTAAATCCCAAACCAGAACAGGCAATGTATCAATGTTTACTCGATGCGTTACTGGAAAATTTAATACGCCAGGTGCCACTAGCTTTCTTCCAATCTTTACATAATGACTTGGAATGCTATCTACACCTTCTAACAAGAACTTACAAACACCTTCTTTGAAGCCTTCTGGAAACTGCCAGCGCGGTTCTACTTTTTCCACTGCCGGTCCATACAACACTGCTAAATTGACATCTAATTTAGGACGGTGTGTTTGGTGGCGATTGATTACAGTATTGGTTGCGGCTTTGCCAAAGTAAAAATTTACTTCAGGATAAATGTAGTACAGGCCTCTATGGTTGCCCACTTCAGCTCTGTTAATTGCACCTTCGGTAGTCAAGTAAGGCTCGATCCATTTGACTCCAACAGTATTAAATGACTGTTTGATTAAGTCAAACTGACTCATGATGCCAGTGCCATCTCTTCGAACGAATTGGCTTTCCAACTCCACGACCAATGTCCTTCTTTTGGAAGACCTGTTACTGTATCAAACGGCACACCAAACTCTTTAAGAGTCGCACCTTTAAATTTTTTTAAAGGAAAATTAAAGAAATAAAAGGCATTGTTGATTTCTTCATAACACATAAAACGTATATATGTTTTATTTCTACAATTAACTAGGCCGCTGTATGACCTACCATATGAATTTGTACGCACAATAGAAAATTTTCCATCTTTGTTATCACTCCAATCACTACCTGCTCCCAACGTGATACCAATAGTTTTATTAACTGTGGCTACTGCTATTTCAAATAGATCTTCATAATTTAAATAATACAAATCATTGGTAACAAAAGGAAAATCTTTTTCTTTGTGTGTTTCAATGACATTAATTAAAAATTGTTTAATAACCGAATTATTGCGTATGCGTTTATTATACCAAGCCGCTTTGTATCTTGATTCTGTATCAGCCATTTTGATTTCTCCTGATTAAAAAGCTTTGAAATAGCTGATGCCAATGCCGTTAGCAGTTGCACCACTAACACCACCAACGTTCATTTGATGTGCAAAGTTTACTGCCAACTTGCCGCCTTGCTTGTCTACGATGTTATAACCAAACACTACATCCAAAGGCATAACATCAGGACGCATATTAAATGCTTGGCTTGTAATAACTGGATTACTGGTCACAGAACCGTCTTCGTTTTCTGTGTGATTATAATTAGTTACCGCTGTTGCTGTGGCACGACCATTCATGACTGTTACTGGACTAACCAAACTAACTGTGGCAGAATCTTTGTAGAAGCCGCCTTTCATAAAGATTTTTTCTTTGGCAATGCCCAGCTTCATTGTTTGACTGATGATCTGTCCGTTTACCTGCAACATGCTGTCGCCAACATTGTTGGCTCGTGTAAGGCCAACTCCATATTGTGCCATTAGTTTAACATCTTCTGCAATGTTGGTATTGATACCTACTGATGCAAATGTAGTATTACTACTACCCAAGTTCATCAGGCCAGAGCCTTGATTGCCTAAAAAGCCATTGGCTTCTTGCATACTGCCAACTTGTACAGTCCAAGAATAATCTTTCTTAAATGTTTCAATTTCTGTAGCAACACCGTTGGCTGTCTGCATCATTTTAACAATTTTGTCTTGACCCAAAGGAAAGGCCGCTTCGTGATAACCTGTAGAGTTCAACGCCAACCAAGGACTGCTGTATTGATATGTAGCCACGCGATAGCCTGATTGTGCCCGTGTCATGTCCACTGTATAATTACGATTGATACTATCAATAGCCTGTACGTTTTGTAACACACTACTGGTCTTGATTGAAATGCTACCATTGGTGCTCATTGCTGTAGAGTTGGTGGCATAAGCACCAGCTGTTACAATGCCTTGTTTGACTGTAAAATTAGCCACTTTCAAATTGCCCAAAGGCTGTGTGGCCTTGTCAAAGTTGACCAAACCATAACCATACACTTCGTCAACACCTGGCTTGCCCAAATCTGTTGCTGTAACTTTGACCAACTGCACCAATTGCGCGGCTGTCAGTTGAGGCCAAGCCTGTTTCAATACTGCAATGCCACCAGACACATAAGCGGCCGCTGGACTTGTGCCTGTTACATAGGCTGTGGTATTTGCACCGTTGGTTACACCGCCGGCGACCTGACTAGGCAAACTGGTAACTTGCATATTGCCTGGAGCCACAACATAAAAATCTTTTACTTGATAAGGATCAGCACATGCGCCATTTTTTACTGTGGTACAAATCGTACCTGCTTGATTGCTAAAACTGCTGATCATATTCTTGTTGTCCACACTTCCTACAATCAACATGCGACCACCTAGTAGCAAATTACCAGAAGCATCCACTTGAGTTGCAAATGCGCCAGGAAATTGTGCATAGGCCAGGCCTTGATTGCCTGCGGCCGCAACAATGACCATTGACTTGCTGGCACCAGCAAAGTTCATCAAATCGGTTTTGGTATAACCATACATACTACCATAATTACTTGGTGCAACATACACACCAGGACTGCCTGCCAATGCTGTTGTTTTACCAATAAAGGTGTTGTCAAATGTACTGCCCAAACTCAAATTAGCCACTGTGGCTTTATTTTGTTCTGCCCATGTAAGTGCGGAATTAATTCCTGCAAGGCCCATGCCTGTATCTGAATTGATCCATTTGCCACCACTATACACCACGCCTTGTCCAACCTGTGCCAACAGTAATTTAGCATCAGGTGCAACACCAACACCGCCAGTGCCATTCAAACTGCCTGCGGCTACCACAGCCATTTCAGTGCCATGCAAACTCCAAGTAACATCAGAACCTGCTTGAACCACAGTGGTATTAAAATTATAAATGTTGGATTTTTCATTGGCCAAGACCGTTGTATTAAACGTCTTGCTGGCTAGCACTTTGCCTTTGATGTCTGTGTTTGACAAATCAAAACCGCTGTCGATGATAGCGATTGTACTGCCTTTGCCAGTAAAGCCTCGGGCCCATGCGGCTGTGACACCAGTCTGGGCCAAGTTGACTTGCTGACTTTGTTCGTTTGTAACTGCACCGGCACCTTGCGCCATTAGCATGGCAATAGAACTAGCAATTAGGGTAGGCTTAAACTTCATAAGAGTTCCTTTGTTTCAATACATGTATTATAGCACAAAACCCAATTAACATCAATTAATTGGGCTTTTATTTAATTAGCACACTTCTGCACGTTTCAAAATTGTTGTCTCTGCAAGACGTTTCCAATTATGTGCGCTCATTTTACGCAGATCTGCAATCTTCAAAACTGTACGCAGGCTCAGTTCACGCAGGCGACTTTTCATTTCCCACATGTAGTCCACAATCTCTTGTGAAGCACCATCTTCAAAATCGTAACTGTCAAGCATACCGTCTTGCACAATCTGTTTGATACGCAAGAACTTGTCACGTTGTGTGTCCATGGTCAAGTCCAAATAGTGGCAACGACTTTCCAATGCGTCCAAATGGTCACGCAACTTTTTAGAACGAACATGCTCAAACTTAATGTTGGTGATAAAGATCACACTGCCTTTGAAGTCAAACTTGTCTGGCACACCTTCACGACGCAACATCGAACTGTCTGTGTTCCAAGAGATAGTGCGTTTCTTACTACTGTCCAATGCGGCTTTCAAAATGTTCAAACTCAAGTCGTCAAGCAAAATGCTGTCACAGTCGTCAAACACTAGAACATTGTTGGCATCGCTGTATTGATACAGTTTGGCATACAAACCAATGGCACTCATTGCACCTTTGACAACTTCAAAACGATTCTTACGTTGAGCCATCTTGTCAAACAGTGCGGCTTGCTCAAGTACTCGCTCAACACCAAAGCTCTTACCAACGCCTGGAGGGCCACTAACAATCATAGCACGAACTGCACCAGTTGTAGTACCTTCTGCCATTTGATCCAAAATATCAAAACGCTCACGAATACGTTCAATAGCGGCTTCTTCGCTTTCTTCGTAAACTGTAGGCTCAACTACTTTTACCATGCTCAACACATTGCCGTCATCTTTTGCGGCTTTGCTACGTTGGCTATCTGACATGTCTGCAACACTCTTACCACTCACTGTAATATCCTCCATACCTTTAATTTTAATACGAACATTTTTGCCTTCGCCCATACCCAAAACGCCGTTGTCTTCTACTGTGACAAACATGCCTTTAGCACCAGATTTAACATCCGATACCAAACGGAAAGTTTGATTACGAACAGGGTTATTACGATAAGAACCACGCAAGACTGTTACTTGAGCCATTTAGTTTACTCCGTTTTGTTTACAATACAAGTATTATAGCAAATTTACCAATTTATGTCAATTTGTACTGGCTGTTTTGCTGTTAAAATTGACTAGCTGTTTTGCTATCCCATACAAGTATTATAGCAAAACTGCCAATTTGTGTCAAATTGATATCAATCTATAGCACGACGAAAGATTAATTCTTGTTTTTGAAACGCTTGGATTTCCCAAGGTTGTTGTAGATATGCAACACGACGCCCATAAAATTTGCCCTTCCATCGCTTGCCTTTTGGAGTTAATTGTAGCGTACCTTTGGCAAATTGAGCTACATGGGTAAGCTCGTGTGCCAATGTAGTACCCAGAGCCATACGATCACGGGTACTACGAATCACTACCAAATAGGTGTCTAGTCCTTGTAAGGGTACTGTTTCACCCAGTGCTTCAAGATCTTTTTCAACTTTAATGTAAAGAAACTTGCGACTTTTTGTCAATTTTAATTGATCTAACATACTGGGCAGTAATGCTTCGATATATGCTTTGGTAGCACGTGGTGCTTCAATATGACATTCCATCACTAGTCCTTTTAACTGCTATGTGTGTATTGTACTGCCAAAACCAATTAGTGTCAATTAATATGTTTCTTTTATGATTTGATAAAGTTCTGCGGGATATTTGGCTTTAAACTCGTCGGACTTGATAAAGTCATTTAAGTCTTTAGCATTGAAGAACACTCTGCTTAAAACGCTTTTGAGTGGAGCATCTTTTGGTGCCACTGTTAAGTAACACGATTTTGCCTTGCCTGCCATATATTCCCCTTTGTTTAATAATTGCTAGTATAGCATGGTTGCAATTTTAAGTCAATAAAAAACCCGGACAGGCCGGGCTTTTATTTTAATCATTGCTGATATTATTTTGTAGATGCTTCGTATTGAGCAAAGTATCTTTTGAAAGTTGCACTAATGCTGTCATTAAATTCTTTTAATTTAGTTGCATCAGTAAAACCCCAATTTTCTTGATCAGGATTACCGCCAGCCGCTGTAGCTCTTTCTGCTTCAGCAACACAAGCATTATTACATTCTGCTTGTTGTTCAGGTGTTAAATTGGCTAATTGCCATTCTTTGAAAGTTGTTGTCATATTAAGACTCCTAAATGTTAATAGTATTTATCATCTTCGCTGTTAAACCTACTCAGTTTAGGGCAAATTATCCTAAAACTGTATCATCCATTCCTGCTACACGAAGTTTAACAATATTGTTGATTTGAAACTGCTTGCTATCGATAGCTTTCATTAGACCTAAATACTTGTTACGTATCATGGCAAATTCATTGATCAATAACTGCCATTCGATTACTTCGCTATCACCGTCGGCGTACTTGTCAGCGTCCCTACTGCTCAACACTTTATTATAACCTTCGAGAAACTTTTTGAATACACGAGTTTTAGTTTTACGCAATTGAACATTGAGCCATTCTAAGATAGCTTCAATTTCTTGCAGTTGATTGAATCTGTGTTCAACTATGCCTGGCATTAGCCTACTGTTCATTTCCAAATTGCCTTTGATGCTGGTTTCTAGTCTAGCACCAGCCAATTCGTTTTCATAGTAAGCCATGGCATTAGGCAGTTCGCTGATGTCAGCAGAAACACGTCTAAACCAATCGCTCATTAATCTTCGTCAAAGTCGTAGTTGTCTTCGCTGTAATCATCATCTTCTTCCACTATATCATCAGCAGAATAAAGTTCTTTGATTACATTGTCCAGTACTGCATCGTTGCCTAGCAATTCTTCACTGACCGTGTCCATGTCGTAGTGATTTTCTAAACTACGTAATAATGCAGTGGCAGCATCTAGGCGCTCTTTTTTATCGATGTAGCTTTTGACACTGGTCCATACGTCAACGATTAAATTAACTTCTTCATCATGCAACATTTTCAATCTCCTCTGGGTCTGGTTTATCTGCTGTATTTACTCCGGCAGTCAAATCTCTCAGCATGATATCTGCCATTGCTTTGTCCAACATTTCATTGGTCCATCCTTTACGCATGGCTTTGTAAATTTCGCCATCGCGTGTAGTATACAAATAACTGTTGCCTTCACGCTTGAGTAGGCCGCGTTCTTCCATCATGTCAAACAACCCGCTGTAAGGACTCATACCTGTTGCATAAGGGATCTTAACGTGTACGCTTTCAAAAGGTTTAGCATAGCGTGTTTTCATTACTTTGCAACTAGCTCGAATACCCATTACTTGGCTACCTGTCTTGTTGCCATCTTCATCTTCTTTAAGTTTTAACTTACGCATAGCAACTACAATACTACTGGCATAGATAAAACCCTGTCCGCCTGAAATCTTATCATCTGGATCAAACATGTCTTGGCTAGCGTAGGTGTGATTAGTACATACCATACCAATGTTTAAGTTACCAAACATATTGACTGTATTACGAACCAATGCTGTAAGTGCTTTAGGCTTACGGCCCATGTCACCTTTCATATCACCTGCTTGAAACTGATTAACGTCGGTGGGAGTTAGCAACATGCCCAAGCTGTCTACAATAAACAATACTTTAGGACGTTGATCTTCTGCCATTGCTTTATAATCTGCTACAAATTTTGTAATAGTCATGGCCACATCATCAATCATGGCCATGTTAAGTTTCAACAACTTGTCTTCGCCAGTGTCCACGCCTAATGCATGTAGCCATGCTTCATCCAATGCGTTTTCTGTATCAATCAGCACTACATAAATGCCTTGTTCTTGTGCATGACGCACCAAGTTACCCGAGCAGATATAACTTTTGCCTGCACCACTTTCACCGGCAAATACAGTAACCTTGCCCATTGGCACACCTTTGAAAAAGTCGCCGCTGATCAAATAGTTCAGTGTGTAGTTACCTGTACTGACCCAATCGGTTGGATCGTTAAAACCAATAGAGAGACCTTCAATGCTCTTAGTGATTTCTTTTCTAAATTTACTTACGTCAAATGGTTTTGTCATTTTGTTCTTTCTGTTCTTCTTTATACACCATAATCATTCTTGTAACTGGTTCCATTTGTTCTTGGAACACATGCGGAGCACCTTCTGCCGCTTGACGCAAATCCCATTCACTAGGATAGTGTCTTAGGCAACTACGTGCCTGTTCTCGTATGGCCTTAGGCACTCGTGGAGTTTTTGTATGATCCATCAAGTCACAAAGAAACTGATAGGTATATTTTACAGCACGATATCGTTCGTCTGGTAGTGTCATAGTAGTAAATGGGGGATTGCTCCCCCATGTTATTATTTGCCTTGTTGGCGATTACGAATCATTGCAAGAATGTCGTTGACATTCTTTTTACCTTCTGGAGCAGGAGCATCTGCTTCAAATGGTACATCATCTGCATCTTCGGCTACTACTGGTTTAGCAACTACTTTTGGAGCAGATGCCACTGCGGCTGGTTTGGCCGCTGGCGCTTCAACACTGTCGGCTACTTCGCTAGGAGCATTGACACTGACTCCAGCTGGCCTAAAGTATTGACCCCAACGCTGTGCGTCATACAATTCGCCATCGACACTGGCCTTGAACATTTCATAAATGATGTCTACTTCTTCTTTGGTAGGCTTTTTAGGCATAAACGTGTTCAAGTCAAACAGGCCGTGATCGGCAATTGCTTGCAGTTCAACTTCTGTTAGGCCACGTTCACGACGTGCAAAACTACTTGTGCTGTAGTCTGCATACTGACCTTTTGTTGTTTTTGTCAAACGGAAGTCTGTGCCGTTTTCAAAGTCTGTAAACAAACTTTCCATTTCTGGATCCATCAATGCACCTTTAACAATGTTAAAGATACTAGGGTTGATGATCAGTCGACGGATTGGATTCTCCGGCTGTGCATCTTCTTGCAGTTTTGTATCCACTACAAAACCTTGGAAAATGTAAGATTTTTTCTTCCAGTATTTGCGACCCAAGTCTTCCAAGCTCTTGTCCTTGAACCAAGGACGAATCTCTGCATGGATCGGGCAAACTTCTTTCCACATTTCCATACAAGGAACTGTTACTGTAACTCGCTTGTTTTCATCGCCGCCTTTTACGCCAGAAAATTCAATACGAATCATTTGGCGTTCACGCCATGGGAAAGTGTTTGTGTCGTCTCCGTCTGGTAGGAAACGCAATGTTGTTGTTGAGTTTTCAGGAATATTCCAGAACGGAAAGATTCCATTATCGCTTGTGCGATTGTTGTTGCCGCTAGTGCGATTTTCTTGTTCGAGCAGTCTTGCTCTAATTTCTGCTAATGTAGCCATAGTTTTTTCTCCAAAGTTAAGCCAGGATGTACCAAAATAGTTGCCTGGAACATAAGACACTCCCGTCTTATGAACATAGTATAACAGACTATTGTCTGCTACGTCAAGTACAATTTCACCTTTTGGCAAAATTGTACTTTATTTATATCATCATTTCAATATTTGTTCTACTTTATATTTTTTCATTACTGATTCAAACATGTTGTCCAATGAGCCTAGTTCGAATTCTGGTTGTTCTACTTGTATTTTGCCAATCATGCTTCTTGTTAGATTTTCCACAGTCATTGCATCTAGCTTGCCTTCTTGTACGTATTCTACGACCTGAGTAAGTGATTTTTTAATTTCTTCATCTTCCAGTACTGGTAATACCAAGTTGATTAGTTCGGTTGTGTTCATTGTTGGGCTTTCATAAACAATCATGCTGTTCAAATCCAAATCTGGCATTGAACTAACTGCGATGTTGGCCGCTTCTTCTACTTGTTGACGTAGTGTTTCGTAGCTTTGATTTGCTTCCATTTGTTGACGATATTCTTTTACATAGCCATTTAGTTTTGGTAACATGTTGCCAATGTTTTCATCAAATACGTTTTTAGTTAGTCTTTCTTTGAGAGCTTCTAAGTTTGTTTCATCTTCTTCGTGTATGTCACGCATGAATCTATCTGGATTATATTTGCCTAATAAGTTTTTGATTTCGCCTAAACGTTGTGTTACTGCAAACTGTACATCGCCAGCTTGTTCTTGGAGTCCTTGACCTTTGATATAACCAGCTACTTTTAATAACTGAGTACGTTCTTCGCTGAGACCGATAATTTTTTGTCCCACTTGGTCATAAGGTGTACCACCTTTGGCCACGTGCTGTGTCATTGTGCGAGCTGCCAATAAGTGATTGTGTGGATATTTGAAACGTTCGCCCTGTGCATTTTCAATAAACAATGATTGAATGTTTCTGCTACGACTGCCACGTACTTCTTCGTTGACCGGTTTGTTGTGTCTAATAATTAGTTTAGCACCCTCTGTCTGTTGATAACTTGTTTTCATAGAACCCACTGTTGGACCTAAGCTTTCTTTAACTAGGTGTTCGTTTTCGGTATCTTTTAATTCGATGTCTTTACCTGTGTATGGCATACGATCCACTCCTATAACGTATTTTTTTGCTATTCCATTTTTTATAGATTCGATAAATTGGCTCAACTTACGCTGATCCGTGTTTTCGCCATATTTGACTTTGATTAGATTATTTTTTTCGTCAATGATAACTTCAAATTTATCGTCCTTGCTGTAAAAGGTTCTTCCTTGGTCAGCATTCATTGTTTGCTTGTTGTTTGCATCAAAGATAACGATACTGTAGCCAAACCCTTTGAGTTGGTCAAATACCCTATCAGCAACTGTGTTAAAATTAATAGCCATATTGTTATTTACCTGTTTTTATTAGATTATACCAATTGGCATGGGCTGTAGATAATCGCCGCTGTTTCGTTCTACAAGTGCGTTATATGTTTGCTCGTCATACTTCATGATGTATTCTACCAGTCTAACTGCCAGTAATGTGCCCATGACCAAGTCATCTGTTTCGCCTTCCTTGGCAGCAAATCCTGCACCTTTGGCCACAAAGGTTTTTAATTCTTGTACAAGATTTTTACTCTTGGGTTTCATCTTGTCGCTTTCAATATAATACTTCAACTTGGTACAGGCAGCTATTTTGCTCTTATTAGTTGTATTAAAGCCTCTGCGTTTTGCGCCTGCTTCGCTGATAAAGTGACCAGGAATGCGTTCTTCGCCATATTCTGTTATGGCTACTAAGGCCGCTTCGCCCAGAGTGTTATTTTCCACACTCCAGTAGATATTGTCGTTGTCTGCACCCTGTTCTCTTAGCCATTCTAATATGGCAACCATGTTACGCAACTGGCCGCGTATGTCTGTTTTATTGTGTTGCCATTCTGCCACTTGTACCAAATCCGGCAAACTATAAATTTCAATGGCAGCACTGTCACCGCCTGTTCCTAAACTTGGATCCCATGCGGCTATGTATATTTTACTTTTATCAACAGGAGTATAAACTCTAAGTTGGCCAACTTTTTGATATGGATCTTCGCCTTGTAAATTGGTCAACTTCATACTGGCAATCAGTGTTTCGTCAGCTGTGATAAATTTGCATTCATGTTCGCGGAGGAAACGTTCTTCACCAATTTTACTGCGTTCGTGATCTGCCCAGCTGGGATCTCTATCCGGATGATCACTCCAAATATACTTGATGCTGGCAAACCCGTTTTTACCTGTTGCTTTGGCATTGCCAAACTCGTCAAAGTTTTTAATAGCATCGTTCCAAATTTGTGCAAACTGGTCATTGTCTTGGTTAGGTGTACTGGTAATAATACACTTACCGCCTGTACTTAATGTTGGGCTTAGTGCTGTCCAAAACTCTTTGGCAATACGTGGCGGAACGAAAGCAAACTCGTCTAGGTAAACCAGTGTCAATGACATACCACGACCGGTATTTTCTGTTGTTGTAGCACTGACAATACGACTGCCGTTGTCAAAGTCAATGCTACCTTTGTTATAGCTGACTACGCCTGCTTTGATCCATTCAGGTAAATTTTCGTACATAAAACGTACACGTTGCATAATCTCTTGCGAGCCTGTATACTTGTGTGCGGCAATAAGAATTGTACTGTCCGGTACAAACATTGCATACCATAGCAAGTAACCAGCGGCGCAAGTTGACTTGCCCATTTGTCGTCCCAGCATGTTAATGCTGTACTTGTTGCTTTGATATGTGTTGATTAAGTCTACTTGATAGTCGTATAATTCGAATCTTACACGACCTTTTGTGGGATGCTGGATCCACATGTACTCTTTGATAAAGTACACAGGATCAGTAGCGGCTTTTACAATTTCCGCTATCTGATTTTCTGTATAATTTTCTCTCTTGTAGGGAGACTTTACAAGTACCGGGGTGCCGCTCATTTACCAGATTTGAAATTTTTGTAATCTTCCATCATGGCTTGTTCGCTCATGGGATTATCACCTGCTTTTGCCGGAATACTATGTGTCTTAGCATTGGCTGTGCCTTTCATACCCCAGTCACGAATATCGCCGTAGCCTTTAGGATCACGTTCGCGGGTATTGCTTGGTGTATTTGCATAACCAGATTCTTCAACTTCTTGATCTTCCACAGGGGCTTTGGATACTTGTGCTGTTTTGTTAATACCAGCAAGCTTCATAACGTGAATAATTTCGTCCGGGCTGTCAGTGGTCATTGATAAATTATTATCACCGTTACGTACACTCAATGTAAACATTGGACGTTCTTCTGATTCTGGCTCAACTTCCATTTCTGCATGTGGCATTTCAGCTTGGGCAGGAACTCCCATGTCAGTTACTGCGGTAATCGGACTCATTTGATTTACCATGGGCATATTTGGCATGTCATCTCCGCATTCATTTACTTTATATTTTTTACCGCCAACTTCGAATTCTTCTTCGCCAGCATCTTTGGCTGCTTTTAATGCGCCACTGAATTCATTACCTTCTTCAACGTCATCTTCTTCTATAGTTGCTTCTTGAATACCGGCATATCTACGTAACAAGTTTAAGGCAGTTTCTTTAACTTCTTTTTTTGTATCTTCATCGGCCCAATCAGGAATACCGTCGCCATCAGCATCTGGTTTTTTCTTTTTGCCTTCTTCTACTTTTTCCTTGTCGTCACACTCACATGGAGCACAATCGCATTTTGGGCATTTTTCATCAGCGGCTTCGCTAATGTGATTCAATCTTTTAAGTAAGTCTGCTAAACTGTTCATGATATTATCCTTTACGAGCTACTGGGCTCTTAGTGTTTGTTGATTTACCGTCACCAATTTCTGGACCACTAACAGGAACGTCTGGATCTTTTAGTTTAGGTGCTTTAGTTTCTTTTTTGCGTTCGTCGCTTAATTTTTTTAACTCTTTCAAGAACTTGGTATTATATTTGTCACCATACAGTTCATCGGGTTTAACATCTGACTTTTCGCTTTTGTCGTAGTCTGCACCCATTTTAACTTTGTACTCTGTGTCCTTGTCTTTGAATTTTTCTTCTTCTTGTTCAATTTCAATTGGATCTGCTTGATTACGTACAACAACTTCGCCTTCGCTAACAGCCAATAACTTGGCTAATTCTTGTTTAAGCATTTCATTGCTAACTGGCAAATTACTAACAAAATCAATGATATAAATTTCTGCAGAATCAACTTGCGGGAAATCCATTGGACGAGTTTGCAAAATTGTTTTCTTTGGACTGCTTACTTTTTCAGCATCATACTTTTGTAAATGACGTTCGATTTTGTCCATCATTTCGTCTGTGACTGGGCAACAGA
>Ga0209188_1002278_pt1 | contig 14345 bp, 10 predicted proteins | sample C_130625_EF_Meta_FD_187307 | JGI IMG/M metagenome (GOLD analysis project Ga0209188, IMG submission 187307) | Freshwater microbial communities from Lake Croche, Canada to study carbon cycling - C_130625_EF_MetaG (SPAdes) (version 2) | ecosystem: Environmental > Aquatic > Freshwater > Lake...
GGAAGTCGCACTCAGCGATCCATCCTTCGCGATCTTGTTTATTGGCACCCCATGGGTTGCCAGCTTTCTCAAGATTACGGAAAGTTCCACCGAGTTCAGTGGGAAATTCTGATTCGACAAGGACTTGGAAACGGCGCATATTGACGATGTGATCAACATGCTCAATATCTACTGGGCACTCTTCAACACATGCACCGCATGATGTGCAGGACCATAAGACATCGAGATCAATTGGTGCGTTTTCGCCAACAAGGTTCTCAGTCTCGACAACCTTTGCCATTGCGTGATCACGCATAGCCATGATTAATAACTTTGGAGAGAGCGGCTTATCTGTATGCCAGGCAGGACATTGTGATTGGCAACGTCCACATTCGGTGCAGCTGGTCATATCCAGCAAGCCCTTCCATGAAATATCTCCACGTGTACCAAGACCGAAGACGTCATCTTCTGCGGGATCTTCGAAGTTAACCGGCTTACCCTTGGAGAGCATTTCAGGAAGTGCGCCAAGTGCTGGCTTATCAATATTGCGCTTGTAGTAGATATTAAAAAATGCCAAGAAGCGGTGCCATGCAATACCCATGGTCAGATTTGATGCAATGACAATAAACCAAGCCATGGATACAACAATTTTCAGTGTTGCAACAATAACAATCGCACTTTCAATGGATGCGGTAGACATTGAATTGAAAGCAAGAACTGCAGGCCATGAGATTGCATAGTGCCAATTCCAACTTGTTTCACCAGCGAGAGCACCTTCTAATCCACGCAGAGCAATCACACAGAAGACGATTGCGAGAATTGTTGCCTCAACGTAATACGCCTTACCCATTCCAGAACCGCTAAAGCGATTGAGCATGCGAAAACGAGTTACTTGACGAATACCAATCAAGGTAACAATGCTTATGCCAGTGAGCGCTGCAATCGCTTCGGCAAAGAGTTCATAGCCAACAAAGTGGCCAATAATGGGAAGTGCGAAATCCGGATTGATTACCTGACCGTATGCAGTAACGAGTGTTCCAAAGAGTGCACCGAAACCGATCATCACAAACCAGTGCGCAATTCCAGTCCCAGTGAAGTTAAGCATCTTGGTGTGACCCAGAACTTCTTTGAGCATATTCTTAAATCGCGCAGATTTATCGTTGCTGCGAGTTGGATCCGGTTGTTGCTTCTTATAGAGGGAAATTAAAAGGCGGACTCGAGTAGTTAAGAGAACGAGGGCAAAAATGGTAATTCCATATGAGATTGCGGTAAGGGTCAGCTTCATGGAGAAAGATTAACCATCAATATGTAGAGTTGACCACCAAAAAATTGGCATAGACTCAAAGCGCAATTATGAGGCCCTGAACTCTTACCCCTGAAGAAGGATTTTTTATGTCCTTCCAGGGAGACAAACTGCGTCGGAGGCTCTGGCATTTTCGAGTTAAGCACCCCTGGGAATCGGAATTGCTGGCCAGGATTAGAAATTTCTAGCGGATTAGGGTCATTTTGATAAAAAAACTTGATTAATTGGGGTTTTGGTGTTTAAATCATATATTGTTAGCGATAACAATTATCTGAGTAGTACGGGTATAAAACCACTAAATCAAAGGGTGGGGTCTACGAACGAATCTTAGGCGCATTGTACGAGTTCCAGAAAATGAAGGCGGACATGGAAGAGAAATATACGGTCGGCGTTGACTTTGGCACGCTCTCGGGTAGAGCGGTCTTGGTGCGCGTTTCTGATGGTTATGAAGTTGCGACTTCGGAATTTCTATACCCGAACGGTGTTCTTGAGAATTCACTACCAAATGTAAATCTAAAATTGCCACCAGATTGGGCGCTGCAGGTGCCTTCCGATTACGTTGCAGTTTTGAGAACCGCTGTGCCAGATATTCTTAAGGAGTCAGGGGTGAAGCCTGAAGATGTAATTGGAATTTCAACTGATTTCACTGCTTGCACTGTCCTGCCAGTTAAAAGTGATGGGACACCTCTTTGTCAGCTCGAAGAGTTTAAAAATGTTCCACACTCTTATGTAAAGCTTTGGAAACACCATTCGGCTCAGCCACACGCTGATCGTATAAATGATTTAGCGCACAGCCGCCATGAAAATTGGATTAAGAGGTACGGAGGGAAAATTTCATCTGAGTGGGAATTTGCAAAAGCCCTTCAACTTCTAGAAGAAGCGCCAGATGTTTTTTCTGCCATGGATTTTTGGGTTGAGGCCGCCGATTGGATAACTTGGCAACTTACGGGCAAGTATGTAAAGAATATTTGCTCTGCAGGGTATAAAGGTATATATCAAGATGGGCTTTACCCAAGTCCTGAATTTTTATCTGAACTCAACCCAGATTTCAAATATTTTGTAAGAGATAAGGTTGAGCACCCAATTGGTCAATTAGGCGGAAGAGCCGGATCGCTAACCAAAGAGGCAGCTGCATGGACTGGGTTACCCGAGGGAATTGCTGTGGCTGTTGGAAACATTGATGCGCATGTCACGGCGGCAGCAGCCAATGCGGTTAATCCAGGTCAGATGGTTGCAATTATGGGCACATCAACGTGTCACATAATGGTCTCCGAAGAATTATCTGAAGTACAAGGTATGTGTGGTGTCGTAAAAGGCGGAATCATTCCAAACCAGTGGGGCTACGAAGCGGGTCAAAGTGGGGTCGGTGATATTTTTGGGTGGTTTGCAAATTCATTTGTGCCAAAAGAATATGAAACGCTCGCGATGGAGCGGCGTGTAGATATTCATACCTTGTTATCGGAACTAGCTGGTCAACTGCCCGTTGGAGCAGATGGCTTGGTCGCCCTCGATTGGGAGAGTGGAAATCGATCCACATTGGTCGACCACAACCTCTCAGGACTAATAATTGGAATGACTTTAGCAACCAAGCCTGAACATCTCTATCGTGCCTTAGTCGAATCCACAGCATTTGGTGCGCGCAAGATTATTGAAACTTTTAATGCGTCGGGAGTACCTGTAAAGGAATTTATTGCTGCTGGTGGACTGGTCAAAAATAGATTTGTTATGCAAACTTATGCCGACGTCTTAAATATTCCAATTCATATCATTCGCTCACAACAAGGTCCCGCATTGGGCTCGGCAATTCACGCTGCAGTAGCTGCAGGTGCTTACCCAGATGTCCAACATGCAGCAAAAGCTATGGGTGGAGTCGAAGAAGTCTTTTATGAGCCTAATGAGATCAATAGTTTGGTTTACGACAAGTTGTATGGTCATTACTGCGCTCTCTATGAAATTTTCGGACATAACAAGATGATGCACGATTTACGAAGTATTCGAGATTTAGCAATTTCTGGAGGCGAATGACATGAGCGTTGATTCTGTATTGCGTGAATCGGTCTGCCGGCTCAACATGGAATTAGAGTCCCTAGGGCTCGTTGCTTGGACATCAGGCAATGTGTCTCAGCGGCTTCCTGACGGCAATAGTTTTATTATCAAACCAAGTGGCGTAAGGTATGCAGATTTAACCAGTTCGATGTTAGTAGTTTGCGATCTTGATGGAAGCGTTCTTGAAGGTGATCTTTCACCTTCAAGCGACACGGCGACGCATGCGTATATCTATAGCAAAATGCCCGAGGTGGGTGGAGTTGCACATACTCACTCAAATTATGCATCTGCATGGTCGGTGATTCACAGTCCTATCCCATGTGCACTTACCGCTATGGCAGATGAATTTGGAGGTCCGATACCACTCGGACCATTCGCTTTAATTGGTAGTGACGCGATTGGTAGAGGTGTAGTTGAAACACTGAGTGAGCATCGATCTAATGCAGTCATTATGAAGAATCATGGCGTGTTTACCGTTGGCAAGAATGGTAATGCCGCCTTGAAATCTGCAGTGATGTGTGAGGATGTAGCCAAGACCATTTGGATTGCACGCACCATGGGAAATATTCAAGAAATACCCCAATTTGAGATTGATCAACTTTTTTCCCGCTATCAAAATGCTTATGGACAAACAAATGGAGAAAATAATGACGCTTAGAAGCGATAAAGATCTTGAAGTATGGTTCTTAGTTGGAAGTCAAGCACTTTATGGGGAAGATACTTTGCAGCAAGTGGCTCAACAGTCACAGGAAGTTGCACGCACAATAGATTCATCCTCCCAGATTCCAGTGAGGGTAATCTGGAAACCTATACTGAAAACTCCAGAAGCAATAAAAGAAATCTGCTTGGCCGCATCGAGTGACTCAAAATGTATTGGTGTCATTGTCTGGATGCACACATTTTCTCCGGCAAAGATGTGGATTGCAGGTTTATTAAACCTGACTAAGCCACTTCTACACCTTCACACACAAGTAAATGCCCAATTACCTTGGGGTTCTATCGATATGGATTTTATGAATCTTAATCAGGCAGCCCATGGCGATCGGGAACATGGACATATTCAGGCTCGACTTAATGCAGGCCGTAAGGTAATTGTGGGTCATTTTGCGGACCCAAGAGTTATAACGAGAGTCGCAAATTGGGTACGTGCAACGATTGGATGGAACACTTCACAAAATTTAAAGCTGGCCCGCTTTGGAGACAATATGAGAGGCGTTGCGGTAACTGACGGAGATAAAGTTGGCGCACAGATCAAATTTGGAATTTCCGTAGAGGCATATGGGGTCAATGAATTAGTTAAAGAAGTAGAATCCATCCCCAAAGCAGAGGTAGATGCACTCATTGACGAATACTTGGACTCTTATGTGCTCAGCGATTCTCTCAAACCTGGAGGGGAACATCACGAATCGCTGCGGTACGCCGCTTCGCAAGAAGCTGGTTTACGAAATTTCCTCATTAGTGGTGGGTTTTCTGCCTTCACAACAAACTTCGAAGACTTGGGCGGCTTAAAGCAGTTACCAGGCATGGCCGTCCAAAGGTTAATGGCACAGGGTTATGGCTTTGGTGGGGAAGGAGACTGGAAGACGTCGGCACTGGTTCGGATTATTAAATCGATGGGGGAAGGACTAAAAGGTGGGGCTTCGTTCATGGAAGACTACACATATCATTTTGGCCCCGGTGAACCTAAAGTACTAGGGGCACACATGCTAGAAGTCTGCCCGAGTATTACCTCACAGCAAATTAATTGCGAGATACACCCTCTTGGAATTGGAAATCGTGAGGACCCTGTTCGTTTGGTTTTTGACGCCACACCTGCGCGAGGGATTGTCATTAGCTTAACTGACATGGGGGATCGATTCCGGATGATTGCTAACGCAATTGAAGTTATGGAACCTGATGAACCGTTGTTGAACTTACCGGTAGCACGAGCTGTCTGGAAACCCGAACCATCCCTTTCGGTCTCTGCCGAGTCATGGATATATGCAGGAGGTTCTCACCACACCGTTTTGACAACTGCCTTAGAAATGGAAACTATTCACGACTTCGCAGAAATTGCAGGAGTTGAACTTCTATCCATTACCTCCGAGACTGATCCGATAGAGTTTAGGCGAGAAGTACGTTGGAATAGTGCCCACTTCAAACTTTCAACAGGCGTTTAGTTGAGCTTTATTATGAGCTCAAGACAGGTTATAGCAGCCCAAAACAGGACTCCACGAATCTTCAAAAGCACTGCTATCTTGGAATCTTACAAGACATCTGATCTGGACTTATTCGCAATTAAAACGCTTGCTCTGGCATATAACGTGCAGAAGGCATTTGTCCTTTTATGAATTCTATAAAAATCGAGTTGAATAATTACGTTGCTAGAATAAACACAGAAGGTTGCGCTCTTACTGAACTAAAATTTGGCACACGTGATCTTGTTGAACCCAGCGTTAGCTCGCAATATTTTAGTGGAGCTTTGCTGGCTCCTTGGCCAAATCGAATACGTGATGGGAAGTATAGCTGGAAGGGTTATCATTTTCAGGCGCCAATTAACGAAATAGCACGGAACAATAATTTGCACGCCCTTGTCTTCAACAAAGAATGGGCCGTAGTAGAGCAAACACATTCAAGTGTAATACTTTCACTGTCTTTAAAGAAATCGGTTGCATACCCAACAGATTTGGATTTCTTGGTGACCTACTCTCTTTCAGGTGAAGGCTTGCATTGGCAAATCGATACAAAAAATATAGGGATCTTAAGCGCTCCTTTTGGGGTTTCTGTACACCCATATTTGATTGCAGACCCTGGAATAATCAATGACGTATGCATCCTCAAAATGGCGGCCAGTCACTTTATGGAGGTAGATGACCTTCGCTTACTACCCACAGGAGTTATGAGTGTTGAAGGAACTGATTTTGATTTTCGCAACGGAAGAATCATCGGAACTCAATTTATTGATCATGCTTTTTTGATGGACGAGCAAAAATCTAGGATTGAATTTTACAATTTATCAGGAACGGGAGTATGGATTTCCTCTGATGAAAATGCAAAATGGTGTCAAATACATACTGCAGATCGAGATGGCAGTAAACGAAGTCGAATGCAACTCGCAGTTGAGCCCATGACGTGCGCAGCCGACTCATTCAATTCGAAGGAAGATGTAATTGAGCTAGCTCCAGGTGAGATACATTCGATGTATTGGAAAATTGGCGCCTTAGTGAATTTTTAATTGTTACTTTCTCTCTCTGAGGCATTGTTCTGTGGAGCTGATGAGCTCCCACGAATCACCAGTTCGGGCAAAATGTGGGTTATAGTGCTTTTAGGTGATTTAGAGTCCAAAAACTTTATGAGTTGGTTAACACTTTTGGATGCCAGTAGATCGAATCTCTGGTCAACTGTTGTTAATCCTGGAACCAGGAATGGCGTCTCTGGAGCGTTATCGTAACCTACTAAACTCACGTCATCGGGAACCTTAAGGCCAAGTTCAGAGATCGCCCGCATAGCCCCAAGCGCCATTGCATCATTTGCAACGAAAATCGCTGTCATAGTCGAATCCTCAAGCAATGTAAACGCGAGTTGATACCCAGACTGAGCCGACCAGTCACCTACCAAATATCGCGCTACTGGTAAACCATTCCGAGACAGCGCCGCCTTCCAGCCCCTATGTCTTTCTGTGGCCTCGTAAAACGTCAATGGCCCACCCAAATGTCCAATATTTTTATGGCCAAGACTGATCAGATGTTCAGTTGCAAGTAAGGCGCCTTCAAACTGCTTTGAAGTTACGATTGAAATGTAATCTGTACGCTTGCCTTCATGAACAACAATTGGAATTTTTAACTTTAATTGTTGGAGATTTGTCGAACCATTCGCTTGAGGCGTAATTACGACAATTCCATCTACTCCATCTTTTAGGAGCTGCCTAATGCCATCTGAAACCGAAGTGTCATCGATATCTGCAGTCAATTCAATTACTAGGCCATATCCTGCTTTTCGCGCTGCTAATTGAACGTCATGGAAAATTGTCGTTGGTCCGTAGAGTCTGGTTTGCAAACCTAGAAGGCCGATTTTAGAAGTCTTTCCAGTTGCCAAGGAGCGTGCTGCTTGATTTCTGACATAGCCCGTATCCTCCAGAAATTTTAAAACCTTTTTCTTAGTCTTCTCACTAACATTTTTATTGCCATTCACTACACGGGAAACAGTCTGATGAGAGACCCCAGCCTTTTTTGCAACGTCATTCAATGTTGGTGATTTTTTTACCATGTACCCCACCCCTAGTCAGATGAAAGATGCTACCCGACTTTAAACCCAAAGAAAGCACCGACTTTGTTCAATACTAATCTTTGAGTTATTCGCCAATTCTTGACCAACTAAGCACTTATGTTGATTTTGATTAACAGTAAATGTACCAACGCAAGCTCCTTGCCTAAAACTAATGAAAACTATCTTGCACGCAGGCAATCCTCAGTGCAGGCACCGCTCAAGGAAGCTTCACACGCAGATTTGATCAATGCGTCAATATGCCTGGATGCGCCCCGGAGTGCCTATTGGAAGTTGTGTCGTTGGAGAGGGTGCCTCTACTGAGTGGCATCTCGTCATAAATTTTGCAGCTATCCAAGAGGGAAAACTGGGAAGTTAGGAGAATTTGCAGACCCCGGGCTGGTCTAGGCAAGCTTGAAAAGTCCCTTTATAACGAAATCGTTATAAAAAGTACAACTATATTTGTTGACAACCCTCCCCACGCAGCTAATATTAAATTATTGTTAGCGTTAACAGAAAAGGACGGTTTTCATGATTAAGCCATATACGGTCGTAGCTCTATCTCCAGTGCAAATTCCAATTGTGGAGCCTGAAGATGCGTTGAGAAATACAAAACGAATTATCAATTTTATGCGTACTGCGATAGCCGTGGCCGCGCCTGAGGGGTATCCGGTTAAGCTAGTAGTTATTCCCGAGATGGCAATACAGGGTTTGCATGTTGCATTCAAGGCGGGCAATCGTGAATATGAAAAGAAGTTTTGTAGGTCAATACCAGGTCCAGAAACCGAGGAGCTGAGCAAGGCCGCTAAAGAATTTGATACGTATATTGCCGCAGAACTCTATCTGGTTGAAGATAAAGATTTCCCAGATCGATACTTTAACGTCGCTTTTATGATCAATCCAAAAGGTGAAATCATTTACCGCCGGTATAAAGCTACGAGTGATGGATACGAAGGGGGAACCTTAGGAACTACCAACCCACATGATCTGTGGGATGAGTGGATTCAAAAGAAAGGCAACGGAAATATTATGGATGCGATCTACCCTGTCGCAAAAACTCCAGATATTGGAAATATTGGTTATGTCATTTGCCATGAAGGTGCGTATCCAGAAATTGCTAGAGGGCTAGCGATGAATGGTGCTGAAATTATCATTCGTGCGACTTTGATTGAACCGCAAGTCATGAATGGCATGTGGGAGGTTCAGAATCGCGCCCACGCACTTTTCAATAATGCCATCGTTGTTGCACCAAATCTAGGTCCTGAAATTGGGCCAGATGGCGTTATGAACGACTTATTTGGAGGGCAATCAATGATTGTCAATCACAAAGGCCAAATTGTAGTAAAACAAGGTGGCATTAATCCCGGTGATACGTTTATCAGCACAGTTATAGATATTGAGCACCTGCGAAGAGAACGCCAAAGCAACGGCATCTTTAATGGCTTTAAAGATCTTCGGACCGAGCAGTATGCAGCGATTTATGCAAACCCGATCTACCCCAAGAATCAATATCTTTCTGATCCACCATCCGAGGGTTGGTTGGATCGGGAACGTACGACCCGCGAAAAAACAATCAAGTTACTCAAGGACCGTGGAGTGTTTACAGAGTAAATAAATGAAGGATAAAAGTTGATTTTATCCAGCTTTAAACCCATAGCAATAAAACCCCGTTAAACCGAAAAGGAGAGCGAAATAGTGAATCTAAATTATAAAAAATCAAAAAATTTACGACGTTCTGGACTAGCTGCAATTTCAGTTATATCTGCATTAGGACTAGTAATCGCAGGTACGACACCTGCACCTGCGGCTGATCCAAAAGCAACTGGAAAAGGATTAGTTATCGGCTGGAGTCAGCGTGGAATTAGTGGTAGCGATTGGTGGAAAACCTTAGTAGCAGGCGGTCAGTCTGAAGCTACTAAAATGGGAGCCACAATCACTGTTCTAGACGCTAACGGCGACACACTCCAGCAGAATTCAGATGTCCAAACTCTGATTTCTAAAGGCGTAGATGTGGTTGTGATGAATCCAAGCGATCCAATTGGCGTTGGACCAGCAGCTCAAGCGCTAAAGAAGGCGGGAATTCCGCTGGTTGTAGTTAATTCAAACCTTGATCCGTCGCTTGTGCCGAATCAGTTCTGTTACGTTGCGGAAGATCAAAAAGCTACGGGCGCATTAGCAGGTGCTGAAATTGCTAAGAAAGCTGTAGCTAAGTTTGGAAAAACTGGTACTTTGAAACTTCTTGCTATTGGTGGGTTCCCAGGAGACATCATTAGCGAACTCCGCTACAGCGGATTCATAACTGGATACAAATCTGTTATGAAAAATTACCCGAAGATCAAGACTGTTGAACTTCCACTTAAGTATGGTCAATGGAAGCCGGATATTGCACTTCCTCCAATTCGTGATGCAGCAACTGCTAATCCAGATGTAAAGATTGTGTTTAGCATGAGCGACGTTATGTTGGGCGGAATTACTCAAGGCTTGAAGTCAGCCGGCGTCTTTAATAATGTCCTTATTGGTAGCTACGATGGCGGAATGGCCGCAATCAAGCAGATGCTCGATGCACCAAAAGGCCCATTACAAGGTATTGCTTCAAACCAGCCTTGGGATCAAGGAGCAACTGCTGTGCAAATGGCACTGGCTGCATACAACAAGGATGCCACACAGTGTCCTGGCCAAGTTAAGTTCATTAAAACCAGCCTGATTACCCCCGCAAATGCAAAAACTTACTATAAGGCAACGGATACATACGTCCGCGCAGCTGGAAAGTAAGTTGAAGGGTTTTGATTCCGGGGGTTTCTGACACCCCTGGAACAGAACTCTTCATCTTGAAAACGTAGGGGCACTAAAAGGTGACCAGCGTGTCCCTACGTTTTGCAGGATGAGAATAGGTCCAATCGCTAGTAATTCCGAAGTTGTGCTGGACTACAGTTCTGATTGTCGAAGGAGGAAGATGTTATGGGTGGATCGAGACCTACGCTCGACATCTTAGAACTTGATGGAATCTGCAAAGAATATCTAGGTGTACGGGCCCTACATGATGTCAAATTGTCATTAGCTAAAGGCAAGGTCCACGCATTGGTCGGACAGAACGGTGCAGGTAAATCAACTTTAGTTAAAATTTTATCTGGTGCGGAGTCTCCCACTTCTGGCTCAATTTCCGTTCAAGGAAAAGAGGTAAAATTTTACTCGCCTATAGATGCTCGTAATCAAGGCATCTTTACCATCTATCAAGAATTAAGCCTGGTGCCAAATCTCTCGGTCGCCGAGAATATATTCCTTGGTATGCTCCCAAAGAAAGGCCCAGTTATTGACTGGTTTAAATTGTACGATCAGGCACGTCAACAGCTTGCGAATTTGGGTTACTTTTTTGATGTGAAGCAAAACGTTGAAAGACTTTCCATTGCTGAGCAACAAGTAGTAGAACTGGCTAAATCCCTCCACAGAGATGCGCGAATTTTGATTCTAGATGAGCCTACTTCGGCACTCCCTCCCCCCGATGTTGCCAGGCTATTTAAGGTCTTAAAGAAGTTATCCAGCGAAGGAATGACTCTGATCTATATTTCTCATAGAATCGAAGAGTTGTTTGAATTGTGTGACACGATTACGATTCTTCAAGATGGACGCTTAATTAAATCGATTCAGGTTGATGAAAGTTCGAGAAGTGATGTTATCGAGGCCATGCTCCCTAAAAATACTGATGCTGGTCATTTGAAATCTGCAACCAGTAAAGTTAGAGGAACCAGATTAGGATCTGATAAGAAAGAGAAATTGTTACTATCAGTACGTAACCTCTCATTAGATGAGAAAGTCATTGATGTTAGCTTTGACATTAACCAGGGTGAAGTGCTCGGCATTTCTGGGCTTGTAGGTAGCGGCCATTCAGAAGTAGCGAGCATGCTGGCGGGTGCAATTAAGAGTTCTGGTGGTTCAATCACTTTGAATGGTAAAAAAGTAGATTTCAATTCCCCTCGAAATGCTATAGAAATGGGAATCGGGCTTTTGCCTGAAGACCGTAAAGCCGAAGGATTTATCCCTGACTTGAGCGTGACTTCCAATACAACAATTGCAAGCCTCTCTCGATTTAGTAAATTTTATGTGATGAGATCAAATCTAGAATTTGAGACTGCAACATCGATGGCACAAAAAATGAATATGAAAATCACGAGCGTCGCACAAACATTGAAAACTTTAAGCGGAGGAACTCAGCAAAAAGTAATTTTTTCTAGATGGCTAGTTAGAGGCGTCAATATTTTGGTTTGTCAAGAACCGACCAGGGGAGTTGATATTGGTGCAAAGGAAAGTATGTACGAGCTTATCCGTGGATTTGCTATTTCAGGTGGAACTGTAATCATCGCGAGCTCTGAGATTTCAGAGGCCTTGATGTGTGACCGAGTTCTTGTAATGGCGCGAGGAAGATTAGAGGCTGAATTTTCTCATGATGAAATAGATTCTGAAGGACAAACTCTTCTGTCGAGGTTCGGTTAGCGCTGAGTTGTTTAATTCTGAAATAAATTCGCAAAGAGTTCATACAAAGTAGAAAAAGGGAGTAATTAATGGAAAATTTCATGAAGAAGACGTCTTTAAAGATGTTACTTTCCAAGAGCTATCTAGTTATCGTCTTATTGGCGATAATCGGTTTTGGTGTTTTTATATCACCATTTTTTTTGACTTCGCGTAATGCCAACAATGTGATTTCCTTTTCATCCATCATTGCGCTTTTAGCGATAGGTCAATTTTTTGTGATTCTCACAGGCGGCATTGACCTTTCGGTTGGATCAATATTGGCAATGTCTACGGTTATTTCAGCATTAACGTTGAGATCAGGAGTGTCTGCAGAGGGCTCAATTGTAATTACGTTAGCTGCTTGTTCATTCGTAGGATTTCTGAGCGGGGTCTTAGTAGTTTTTCTTCGGATTCCACCTTTTATTGCAACGCTCGCTATGTTAAGTGTTGCTAAAGGTACTAGTTATATTATTCAGTCAACGACTTTAATACAGATTTCAAATCAGAAGTTTATTAGCTACTTCGCAACAGGAAATATTTTTGGAGTACCTAACCCTGTAATGATTTTCATTGTTACAACTTTAATTGCTTGGTTTGTCGCAAGATACACATCCTTAGGACGTAGGCTTTATGCCTTGGGTGGAAACCCTGAAGCTGCGAGATTATCTGGATTGCCTGTGCAGCGTGATTTAGTTTTGACTTACGCAGTTTCGGGCTTCTTGGCTGGATTGGGTGGGCTAATTGCGGCGGCTCAATTATTGCAAGGTAGTTCACTTATCGGTTCAGGGTATGAACTTGACGCTATCGCAGCGGTAGTTGTGGGTGGCGCTTCCCTACTAGGAGGTAAAGGAGACCCCCTCAATACCATCGTAGGAGTATTCGTGTTAGCCCTCATTCTAAACATTATGAATCTTGTGGGTATCTCCTCTGAACCACAGCTCGTCATAAAAGGAGGAGTAATTTTGCTTGCTGTCTTTTTATCGAGTGCAGGCGGAGTGCAACGGATTTCAAGCTTTATATCAAGGATCCAGCACCGCTGAGTCTAAATTGGGTGAGGAGCCATTCCCGAGGTAGAACAATTATAGAAATATTTTCAAATTTAAATTAACTAAAAAGGAGCAGACATGAAAAGAATAGCTTTAGGAAAAACTGGGTTTGAGGTATCTCCAATTTGCGTTGGGACTAGCGCCCTTGGAAGTTTCCCTGCTCAATATGGGTATGAAGTGAGTGAAGAAAAGGCAGTAGAGACCATACTACGAGTTTTTGAGGGACCCTACAATTTTATTGACACTTCTAATGAATACGGAGGTGGCGCAAGTGAGAAAAGAATTGGTCGGGCAATTAAGGAAATGGGTGGCTTGCCTAGTGGAGTAGTAGTAGCTACCAAAGTCGACCCACTACCTGGAAGCCGGGATTTTTCTGGGGACCGCGTACTTGCATCAGTAGAGGAAAGTTTGGTCAGACTAGGATTGACGAGCTTACAAGTAGTTTATCTTCATGACCCAGAGAAAATTTCCTTTGAAGAGGGAGTCTCGAAAGGTGGCCCTTTGGAAGCACTCCTCAAATTGAGAGACGAGGGAGTAATCAAAGCAGTTGGTATTGCTGGAGGACCTATTGATCTTATGCTGCAATATTTGGAAACTGAGTCTTTTGACGCTGTAATCAGTCATAATCGATTCACTCTCGTGGAACAAACTGCAAGACCACTCTTGGAAGATGCCGCGAAGCGCGGGATAGCTTTTGTAAATGCAGCTCCATATGGGGGTGGAATGCTGGTCAAAGGACCAGATTTGCATCCAAACTACTGTTACTCGCCAGCAAGCGAATCCACGAAAGATAGAGTTCGTAAGATGGAAGCGTTGCTTAACTCATATCAAATTCCATTAGCTGCTGCAGCTTTGCAGTACTCTCTAAGAGAAGAAGGTATAACTTCGACGATAGTTGGAATGTCAACACCAGAGCGTGTGGAAGAAACCTTGAAACTTTCACAAATAGAGATCCCAGAACATGTTTGGGACGAGCTGAATCAACTTGCCGAAGTCGGACGACATGGCGTTGAAGATTAGCTGAAGAACTTCCTCGTAACTTAATGAATGTTCTATCAAATGAAAGTTGATTCGTATTTAATTATTGGTTTTTTATGGACTGGACTTTGACAAAGGGAGTCAGATGGACAACAAAGATATAGCTGATGTGTTAATTGTCGGAGGTGGCACATCTGCAGGAGTTGCTGCTAAACATTTAGCGGAGGCAGGTTTTAAGGTTGTCT
>Ga0209188_1002279_pt1 | contig 14341 bp, 21 predicted proteins | sample C_130625_EF_Meta_FD_187307 | JGI IMG/M metagenome (GOLD analysis project Ga0209188, IMG submission 187307) | Freshwater microbial communities from Lake Croche, Canada to study carbon cycling - C_130625_EF_MetaG (SPAdes) (version 2) | ecosystem: Environmental > Aquatic > Freshwater > Lake...
GACCAAAATGCACGGGAATCAGTGGCCAACGTTCTCTCATCCATTCTATTTTGTCATGGAACGCTGACCACATATCGTTGTCCTGTGGTATAGCAGTAAGCATACATAGTTTCCATCCCAGTTCATGACAAAACACCTCCGCAGTCTGCATAAGTCTACGTGCCAGAGTAGTTTCTGGTAAGTGTCTATAAAAGTCGTCGATGGCCTGTATTTTGTTCCATTGATCGTCGGGTAATCTGGCGTTAATATCTGGTACTGCAACCTCCAGTACTTGAGCAGCTTGCGTTTTAAAGTCGGCCACAACGCCGTCCATGTCTATATATAATATTGGCATAATTATGTTTGTATTTTACTATGTCAAAATATTTATTATTAAATACAGCTATGAGAAATAATTTAAAGCAGAGTTTTATTGGGAATTTATTAGTAGCTCATCCCAGTAATCCTCGAGATGATTTACATCAAGCTGTGATATTAATCACTGATCAAAGTCACCATCAAGTTCAAGGGTTAGTAATAAATTCTGTGTTGCCCACAGTCACTATAGGCAACATAGCATTAAGTTCAGGTTTTGATCCCATGGAAGTGATATCATGTTCCATATCACAGAATCACATATATTGGGGCGGCCATCATTCCATGCACAAGGTTTCGGTAATACACAGCAATGATTGGTCTGGCATGAGTACGCAGTCGTTAACTGATGAACTGTGCAAAACCAATGATATATCAGTGATCAGCGCATTGATCAAAGATCAAGGACCTGACCAACATCGCATCATCGCAGGGTGTTGTATCTGGATGGATCTAGCCAAAGAGTTAGCCAATCAAAATATTCGCAAGTGGGAAATCATGCCAGCAACATCGGCATTGGTGTTTGATCGTGATCATGACAGCACATGGCAGCGTGGTCTAAAGCAAGCATTGAAGTATAACACTTCACATTATATGAACAGTGACTTCAATAACGTGATTCGGGATCAGAATTAATCACGTTCAGGGTTTAATGCTGCCAACATACCGCGTATTTTTGGAGCCTCATTATTGGTATTAGCAGTTTCTTTGGATGAACGTCGATTCAATATATCAGTGGTACTGGCTGTGGTCACCACAGATGTTCTTTTAATTGAGTTCAACACGTTGTGGGTATTAGCGGCTGATGTGGTATTATTGGAGTCTTCATCTTCGCCCAAGTCCGTGATTCTCAGGGTATCTAAATTAAACTCCAAGTCCACTTTCTGTCCCACGCCGCTACTGGAACGTGTTTTCATAAATTGAATTTGATATCTACCACGTTCCTTCATGGCTCTACTAGTAAAAATACCTATGACATTATCTGCGGTCATGATCTTGCTCAAACCACCCGAAATATGGCTGTGATCAAATTCAATTTCCTCCACGGCACTACGATTTAGTTGTGATGCTGTGACTGTGATACATTGTGTTTCCATGGCTAAATTTCTTATCTCTTCACTGACATATTTGTCTTTGACAAACAAATCACTGGGACTTACCTTCACTGACAAAGGCATCATCAAATCGAGGTAATCTATGAGTAAAACGTCTGGTTTCACCCCAGTTTTTACCTGATATTCCTTCAAATAGGCTCGAATATCGTTGCAATTTTTTCCTGAAGGCATATACTTAATCTGTAGATGTCCTGCACGTTTTTCCAGGGTTTTTACCTTGAGTTCCACGTCGTCAATCTTACGGAATATTTCTCTAGTGCCAATGCCTGTGGTCATGGAATCCAATCGCATACTGACCAAATTTTCGCTAAGTTCAAAAGTGAGATATATCACGTTCAGGCCCTGCAGGGCCCAGTTCACACCCAAGTTGGCCAGGAATAGACTTTTGCCGCCACCTGAAGCTGCGCAGAAAATGTTAAGTTCGCCGCGATTAAAACCACCATACAGTTTTTTATCCACTGTGGGCCAGCCTGTAGTGACCTGTCCATTATTGTTTTTCAAGCCTTCCAATCTAGCTCTAGGGTCCGCAAAGTAGTCAGTGCCCATGTCTTTGTTGAGGCTGATCTGTATAGCGTCTTTGATTAATTTTTCCACTGGGCCATAGTCGCCAGATTCCAATAAATCACTGCTTTTAATAATAGCTCGTTCCAAGCCCTTGTGCCTACTGAATTGTTCAAATTCGGCCATAAGCCATTCGTAGTTTTCTTTGGGTAGTTGGATATTTTCAAAGTCCTGTCTAGTTGAGGCATTGACAATATTGACCTCGGGCATGATCTTGTAGTCGTCCACGTATTTGTTAATAAATTCTGCGGCTGATTGTAGACGTTGATCAAAATTTTCTGGATCAAAAATATTTTGACAGCGTATAAAAGTTTCTGAATCACCCAAGAACATTTCCAGATACAATTTCTGCATGGCATAATCGTAATTGGGTTTAGGGTTATTAATTTTGAGCATTTTTTAATTTTTTCTCTAGTAAATGTAAATTTATCTCGCCAGTGACCTGGTAGTGTAAAATTGTTGACAATGTATATAATCTTCCATAGTGTTTCACAGCATCTGCCACATCTTTGATGTGATCTTCCCACGGTGGCATACTCACTGACCATTTTTCTTTAATAGCAGCGTTAATCATTTTGGCACCAGCCGAGTCTCTATCTGGCACCACTATGACTGGCCTATTCAAAGCATTAATTCTAGTGCATTGTGTTTCGTTGGGTTCGTTGTGCATGATAGCCACACCATCAATGGCAATAGCATCAAATTGACCTTCAGTGACTATGACAAATTTTCTATCAGAATTTTGAGCATCTATGTTGAACACGTAGCCAGGTTGAGCATCTGTTAGATATTTGGGTTTTCCATGTTGAATTTTTCTACCAGTATAACCCACTATGACTCCGTTGTGATAAAAAGGCAATATTGCTCTATCACGGAACCCCGGTGCCGCACTCCAATGCCAATTATACCATTCCCAGACCATACCACGTACATTTATCAAGTAGTCAACCACATCCAGTAGTTCAGGATCCTGAGCACCTTCAGACAACCAAACATCAATGGGCAAACAGTCATCAGGCAAGGCACGTTCTAACAAACTAAAGTTCAATGGTTTCTTCATTATGGGTTGATCGTCTTTGACCTTAAGTGCAGCCAAATTCAATCGACCAATATCGTTTTCGCTCATGCCCAGCCATTTAAACAAGTTTCTAGTATTTTTGCTCAGTAGTTTACCTGGACTCCAACCTGCTTTAAAATTGCAATTAAAGCAATGCCAAGTAAAACTGCCATCGGCACTGGTTCTAAATCCACCACGCATTCTAGTATCAGAATTCTCGCCGTTATGGGTACAGCATATCGCGTTGACGCTGGTCCATCCACTAGGGGTGGATTTTCGTTTCGCAGGCAATAAAGTTAAGAGTGCATCTTGGATTTCGTTCACAGTACTATATTAGCTTCTATATAGTACTTTGTCAAATGATCCGAAATAAGTGGGGTTATCGTTGGTAGTATCACCAGGTCTAGTACTGGGAGTATAGATAATTTTGATATATGTATAAACACCAGTAATTGTCACGTAATCAATATCAGTGTCGCCAGTATAAGTCAAAGTATCAATTAAGGAATACCAAGCATCATTATCGGGGTTATTGTTCAAAGTGCCTAATATTTTTACCACACCTTTGAATTTTGTCATATACATCACTAGGGTATGTAATGCAGAATTGCCAGAGAATTCTGGGTAGGCATATATATTTCCGCTGGGGTAATAATATAAACCTGTAGTAGTGTCCAAAGTTTTTAAAAATGATATCACAGTTTGGCTGGGTTTGAATAATGGATAAATGTCGTCGGCCAAATTTATCAAACCGTTAATGCCGTAATAGGTATTGCTGTATGCTGGTAGGAATTCACCGTCTTGATCTAAATATTTTACGCTAAATTTGTATGCAGTGGCAGCCAAATCCACAGTATCGGCTTCTAAAAAGTCAAGTTCTCCCAAACCTCGTAGATTTGGAGTACATGCAGTTAACACAGTGGATGAAGTCACCGGTAACGAAGTATAGTTATTCAAAGTAATAGTATTAGTAGTCACTGCCACAATCACAGAATTGGGTTTAATACCAAACCCATTAATTATTTGACCAACTTTCAATGTTTGAGCAGTGTTAATATGCAAAGTATTGCTAACTGCGGTTTGATTAGTTATGATGTTAAATGTAACAGAGTCATCTAAAATTGTAATGGGTTTTTCCAGCAGCAATCTTTGATTTATTGCATCAAACATGGAGAATACAAAAGTGCCAGAATTTGACATTGACAGTAATTTTTGATCACTATTTTTAAATTGGAATTGAACAGTGTTTTTCACACCTTTTTGTATTTTAATATCTTGTTGGTACATATTTTGATTAACTCCCATGACGGTGGTGTCCAAATCCAGCGTGACCTTACATACATTTGGATATAAATAGATTGGTAAACTTAACATATATGATATTTATCGTTTAATAATGTATTCAACTTCAACTTTTCAAAATCTCCATCCTTTTATTTCCTGTTTAAAGATCAGTAATACTGAATGTATAGGCATCGTCATAAATTTAGATATACATGTCACTAGTATTTACGATATTGAATTAATTAGAACAGATGATCGTAAAAATTTTTTAGAATTGGGCGAAACTTGGTGGTGGGAAAGTAACCGTAAATTGCCAATCAGTATTTTCCTAAAAAAGGAAATGCAGGAATTTAGGTATGCTATTAAAACGTTCAATAGCAAGGATGTTGAAGTAATATTTGGACCCACTGTAAATCTCAGTGAAATTGCAGAAAAGCGTATCAAACGCAAATCTATACAGTTGGTTAGAGTGCCTAAGAGTACCCAAGACTGACCTGTTCACAGATCAAATTCAATTGTACCACAATTACTGATGCATAGGAAATAGCATGACTTCGTTTAAAGAAATAGGCATTTTCAATCTTTGTCCAAACATCATCCTTAATAGACTCGAATCCTTTTTCTTTGCATATTGGGATGAGATGTTTTTTGCCAGGCCTAATCAAAGCCAAGACCATAGCTAATTGTTCAACAGTCTTGGGTTTCAATTCTTTTATCAAATTATGATAACCATTGATATGAAACAGTTGATCACACACCATCTGATCTTCTAACAAGTCCCATAATGGTTCGGTGTTGAGCAAATCAATTAAATGTTGTTCATTTCTCACACCATTATATGCACTAACGTTCAAGAAATCTATTTTAAAATAACCACGTTGTTCTGCTTCTTTATAATCAATATTAGCAGTGCCAGTCAACGGGTTGTAGGGAATTGGAGTACAATACACTCCGGTATTGTGTTTTTTAAAAATACCATCTCGATCTTGAATAGATGCAGGTATATGTTTGATAACATCAAGTATCTGAGTTCTGTCTACAAAATCAATATCAATATCAGGCATCTACTATCTCTTGATAAGTTGGTGAGTAATTTCCCAAATGCTGTACAGATATACCTGCAGCAACATTAGCAAATAGTATAGCTTCTACAATGTTTTTGGTCAAAAGATATTGTACAGTCAAAGCAGATATAAATGTATCGCCTGCGCCACAGACATCGCTGACATCAACAGGCACTGCTGGATAAATTTTGTTAAGATGTCTCACACCTTTATCGCCCAGTGTAACGATTAAATCAGAACATTCACTGCTGAGTTTGTTATATTCAAACTCATTGATTTTGACAAAGGCTCCTTGAAATTTCGCCAAATCTTTCTTTTTTGTATCTATAAAAATTGGACCTTTAAATTCTTTTATTAAATTTTGAACCATGTCATAACTAATAGTGCCTTTTTCATAATCGCTGATAACAATAGCGTCATATCCTGGAGGAATAATAGTTTCAAATATTATAGGATCAGAAACAACATCATCGTCAATTCGAACAATGTGTTGTTTACTTCTAGAATCAATCAACCTAGTTTTGGTACTGGTGTTGCCTGAAAGATAATCAACCTTACAACCAAGTTTTTCTAAATTTAATTTGACATTGCGAGCCATGCCGCCGCGTTCTTCGCTGTGGCTGAGTTTAAACACAGGCACTGGTGCTTCGGGACTGATTCGATCCACGGTTCCAAATTGATATACGTCGACGCAATCATCGCCGATCAATAATATCTTCAATAATTTTTGTGGTTGAGTAGTCGCCAATTCTGTCATAATAGATTACCTGGTTACAATATCGATGTGCAGTAGATTGTGTATCTTTTTTCCAATCACTGCCTTTGACATAAATGTCTGGTTTGTAAGTTTGCATAATTTGTATCAGTTCATCAGTGGAGTCAAAAATCTCCACACTATCAACTGCTTTTAAATTATACAGGAAAAATTTTCTATTGTTTTGATTATTGATAGGACGAGTTGGACCTTTTAATTCTTTGACTCTGCGGTCAGTATCAACGGCTACCAATAATTGATTTCCTAAACTTTTTGCGTAATTTAGTAATTCAATATGACCACGATGTAGAATATCAAAAGTACCGTTAACCATTACCTTCATAATTGTCTTTCAATATCTTCTTCAACACAATGTTCTCCGTATTGAATTTCAATCAATTTGAGTGGTTGATCAGTTTCATTGCACAACATGTGCCATTCTTGTTGTTTGATGTGTATGTGGTTATGTGTTTTGAAATGTCCTATTAGATCATGATCGGTTGCATGATTTAGAGAGTAAACTGTTGCTTGCCCTTCAGCCACAAACCAAAATTCAGCACGGTGTTCGTGACGTTGCATACTCAAACATGAATTAGGCGCCACTGTGAGTTCTTTGAGTTTAGTATTTTTGCCTACTTCATGCAATACTCGATAGTAACCCCACAGGCGTTCTGTTTTAGGAGCTTTCCACTCTTGTAAAATCCAACTACTTGAATTTTTTTTATCTTCGCCGCCAACCCCAAATACAAAGTCTAAGTGGAGCATCTCTTGAAGTAGATCCATTTCTGGAATATTTTCTTTTGTTCGATCGCCACCGTTGGCAAAAATAATATGGTCATTTGGATGAATTGCTCTAACTTTTTTAATAGCATCTTTGGCACTATTATCGCTGTCGTCAAAGTTAATAACCCGATCAACATCGTAGAGAGCGGCAATAATAGTTGCACGTTCTTCCCAGGGCATAAATGGTGTTCCTTTCTTGCGTGTTAGCCACGCATCTGAGTTAACACCAACGATTAATTTGTCGCCTAATGATTTGGCTGCTTTAATATAGGCAATGTGGCCTGAGTGTAAGGGATCAAATCCGCCGGTAACTATTACAACTTTCATTTTTGACTATCACCTTTGCCAACTCGATAATTATCTTCCACACTATCTGGGGTACTAACTTCGATTACAGTGCCTTGTTCAATACATTCAAGTTGATGTGGTTTACAAGGTTCGTTGTGCCACACACTGCCATTATGCAATTCTTTTTCGTGTAGTTCAGCAGTAGCGGTATCAATCCAACGTACAATAAATTTGCCACTTTGTATGTACCAAGTTTCTTCTTTGTCTTTATGAAAATGCATACTGAATTTTGCACCTGTATTAAAGTTCATAAACTTGCCGCAATATTTGTCGTTGGTTGCCCAGATATACTCCGAGCCCCATCCTTTTGGAACTAGTCCTTTTAATTGTGTCATTCTGCTGTCTCCCAAAATCTACTTAAAAAGCTTTCTAGGTGACAACTATATTCTTCATTACCTGAATCTTTTATATAGTGTACCCAAATTTGACCATCTATTTCTATAGTGTGCAATACCCGAAATGTGTTACCTTGGGTGCCCGACCATAGACTTCCATTTTTTGGCATTTTCATAATTTTCCACTTTCAGCTAATTTTAATATTAGACTATAACTTTCGTATGCTTTTTTTACTGCCGGATATTTGTTTCTTAAAAACTTTTCTTGTTCTTTTTGTTCCATTAGTATTTCAAACATTCTGTAATGACCTTGTTTCTTCATGTTGTTAAACACTTGTGATTCAAAGTCAGCAATACGTTCTAATTCACTTTCTGCAATCTCTACAGTATACAGTGGCTCTGAATCATATGCAATTTCTTGTATTACTTTATTATAATCCATAGGATCATTAAAGTAGTTCAAGTTAATTTTATGATATCTACTGGCCCGTTTATTTGTATCAAGTACACGAATGCTGTGATGATTACAAAACTCTTTAATAGTTTCTGAGTTCATTTTATTCCTGCCTCTTCACATATATCTTTAATCAAAGCAGTATCGGCAGGAACTTCTCGAAATTTTTTCGTCCAATACGGCACATCAAAAGCCGGAGCAATCATATTCAACTGTTCGTCATTCATATTCTGAACCATTGCTTTACCACTGGCACAGTTCAAAATCACCCAACAACTAATTTTACCATTTAATATATCGTGTACTGCCCTATTCAAACTAACATATAAAAAGTAGTGTGCAAATTCTGCATTTTGATCATCAGCCCATTCCATCATAGTTTGTAATGTACGTTGTACTGCTGATTCCACAGGTTCAGTTTTTAATGTTTCGTATAGATATTGTTCATATAAACTGTCCTTACACCAATGATCTAATTTAGCACCACTTTTAATAACATAGTCTATGAACTTATCTGGATATAACGGATTTACATTATTAATAAAACTACCAAATTTCACAAATGCATTATAGTATGAGGTGTCGCAAAATTCTTCGTAAGTTTTTGATTTACCGCCTTGAGCCAATTGCCAAAATCTATTAAAGGCCATATATCCGGCCTGCACTCGTTTTTCATTTTTTTGTAAAGCACGACGCTTGCGTTCACACATATGTGCCACAAGAGTTTTTTCCTGCATAAAATTTTTATTGCAGTGAACACATTGAAAAGGTTGTTCAACCAGTGCTATCATTTGTTTAATTTAAATTTTTCCAATAATTTATTGGCATCATCAACTGTTAATATTTCAGGTTCATGATATATAGGTATCATTTTAATTTTAAATTTGTTAGGAGATTTATGGTCGTAGGAAATAGTAATATTATGTGTATTGGAATTCCAACAATATTGATTAAAATTAAGATTTAAAGATTTAATATTAGAGTAATCAAATTTATTCATATTCTTTCCTTTGTTTTTTATCAAAGCCCATTTTGTCAAATAGTTCTTCGTGATCTTTTTTATTCATCATGCTGGCCCATATTTTAATATCTTTAATTTTCATCGTGGGATATAATTCACAGAGTAATTTTTCAATTTTATTAGCTTTTTCTTTTTTACCAGCAGCCAAATAAGGATGATATGCAACAGCCCCTGTACCAATACCTGCAAATAATTGCCAAAGTAAATTTTTATGATTTTTACTTATTTCACTATAATTTTTATTAATCAACTCGTTGGTCATTTCCAAATACCATTCCTGTGTATCTCTGTCACCTTGTACATTGGACACATACCGCATTAAAATGTAAGGACTAAATGCTTTCTTTTCTTCATCCGTAAGATTTTCATAGAAATTATAATTCTTTAAATCTACTGCCTTGAGTTCTCTTTTAATATCTAATGCCATATTATACTGGGTGCCAAGAGGGCGGTTCAAGTTGATCTTTTTTACTCAAGTAATAAATTACTTTAACACGTTCCAATGCTTCATGTAAAGTGGGATTGGTTTTCGCTTCTTGCCGAATATTCCCCCATAATTGATCTTCTTTAAGATGTTCGTGCAATGGACGACCATCATTGGTACGGGGATCTGGTTTGCCTTCCATTTCGTATTTGTAACCAATTAACTTTCGTTCAGATTCGCCAAATTCTCTAGCGTAAATTTCGTCTCCGTTGCGTTCGTAAATATAAGTAGCACCAGGTTTAAGATTGCCCATATTACCAACACTTTGTATAATCTACTAGTTCACTTTGTCTACTTACTTCTTTGACAAAGTATGCACATCTTGGTTTGTCTCCTGATTCTAATGGTGTACATAATAGTTGCCCAGGACGCATTTTAGGAAAATACCATTTAACATCTTGATATACATCAATAATATCAATATTTAAAAATTCTGGCCTAAAACTACTTAGAGGATTAAAGCAAAATGTTTTAAAACCTCGATCGTTCAAACTGGTCAATGGTAGTACTTCCATATCTGGTCCTTCAGGGTCACCCACGATAGTACACCAATCCAAAGGCATAGTAAGTTCGTGATTGCCAATTTGTAAAACTGCGGCAGGACCAGTAAAACTTTCTAAAAATATCAGTGGTATGAAAAAATGATCTGGATTAGCACTATCGCTATTATCCAAAACAGCAAATCTCAAATCCTCGTCAATTTCGTCAGGCAACTCGTTAAGATAAAATACTTGGTCGTCTAAGGTTAAAATTTGCACGTTATAATTCCTTTATTATTATTGTAGCAGCATTATATTGTGGGTCTATCAACCTTTTTTACGGAAAAAGGATATTGTGCATCTTTATAGAAACGTTTTCGTTCAGTCAAATGACGTTTAGAATATTTTGTTGATGCACAAAAATCGTGTATGGTTACAAAATCTTTGTCTTCGGCTTTTCGAATACCTCGACCAATGCTTTGTATAACCCTAACAAAGCTTTTTCCGGGTTCAATAAGAACCAGATTAAAAATCCTAGGGATATTAATACCCACAGCGGCCACACCATAAGTCGCCACAATAACCTTGTTATCAACTGTTTTAACTTCATCATATTCTGCTTTACGATCTTTGGTTTTTACTTCGCCGCTGATAAACACACTGTCAGGTATTTTTTCTGTCATTGCCTTACCTGATTCAATTCTGCTAATTAATACTAGAGTGTTTCCAGTTTCTGAAATATTTTTAATCATATCGCAGAGATAGGTCATTCTATCATCATCAGTGACCAAATACTTTAATTCTTCTGCATAGTTTTTAAATTCTTTCCACTCTGCAGTTTGAACAATATTTACATGACAATTACTCAGCACTCCAGATTTCTGTAATTCGTGAGCATGTACATGATTTACTACTTCACCAAGACTACTTCTTATAGTCTGAAATTCGTGATCAGCTTTGGGAATAGTTCCAGTCAATCCCCATCTAATTGGAGTTCTTGCCAAATTCCTAGTCAACAAATCACGTAGAACATCGGCTTTGGCCATATGTACTTCGTCAACCATAACAGTCTGGACATTGGATAATAGTTGTGCCAATTTATTGGCTGCCACTTCATCCCAATTTTTACTATTCTTATCTAATATATTAAGACTTTGCCAAGTACAGATAGTATGAGTTTTATCTAGATCTTTTCTATCACCATAGTATACACCAACATCTAGACCACAATTGATAAAATCTTCAAGAGTTTGTTCAACCAAACTTTTATTAGGAACTATGGTTATAGTTCTGCCATATTTTTCACAAATTTTACTCAATGTTGCGGTTGTAATAGTTTTGCCAAAACCTGTGGCAATTTCCTGTATGCATTGTGGATTTTCTAAAAAGATATTAATTACTTCAACCTGATCCTCACGAAGTCTGATTGGTTGTCCCGCATACCTATGTCCTTCAGGCCAAGTTTTTTCGCCCCAAAAGTCAGCAGAGATTTTTTCAAATCCCAATGCAATGGGTGTGCGTTGATCTTCTAATTCAATATAAAAATTTTTACTTTCTAAATAATCCAACACTTGCGGTAGCATGGACAGATATGTAGTTCCGCCAAGTCCAAAGAAACTCACAGTGCCATCCCATCTACCTAATTTATAAGCAGGTCTAAATCTAGCAGTTGGATCTTCATATTTGAATTTTTTAACCAATGCTTTTCTAGTGCCGAGATCTAAATTTTCAATCTTAACATTGACTTCATCTCGAATTATGACTTTACAACTAGACAATTTTTACCTTTGATTTGGTTAAAGTTACTAAATTTTGGTGATCTTTTATAAATTCTCTAAGTGTATAATGTGCAGAATTATAACCCATATTAACAACACTATTGAATCTTATCCCTGACTTTTTGATAGTTTTGGGTAATTTATTGCTGACAAACACTACAGAAGTTTCTTCTGAAATTGGGTTATTTAATTGGTGATTCTTAACGAATTCGTTAAAATTTTTGCCATTTTCATTGGATAATCTGAACAAAACACTGATATTTTTTTCTGGTAGTGCCATACCCCTTAGAAGGTCGTATGCCAGTTGTAATTTATTTAATTCGGCCCCTCCAGGTACAATGAATAGTGTAGGACCAAGTTTTTTAATTATCAGTTCCAAACATTGTACATCTGCATTATCTATACAAAGATCAAATTCTTTGGTTATATCGTTAGATACAAATTTTTTAATTACAGGATTTAAATTATTGTCAATATATTGATTTATTTCATCGTCCCAAAGAGTTATACCAAATTTCCTTGCTTGAAAAATTGCAGATACAGTATCGGTAGTTGTAATTTCTGGTAAATGTTTTGGTGAATTTTTTATTTTTAAATCTTTGGTTAGTATGGGAGCATACTGGTCAATATTTGAAACAACCCTGGTAATTTGATCAACATAACTTTGATATTCATCATCATATTCAAATTTTGAATCATTAAACAAATCAACTAAAAATTTAATATTTTCTTCACTTAGTTCAAAGATCCAAGCACCTAATTCCTTATCCCATCTTTTCATGGATTTTAGTTGTTGTTTTCTAATTGTGTCCAATATTTTTTCATCAAACGGAAATCTAACTTCAATAACCTTGTTATTGAATAATCGATCATTAATTATTTTAATAGTTCGAACTATTGATGGCACTCGTATTTTATATTTAAATTTGGGGTTATCAATATATGTTTGAATGTCTCTACACAATAAGGATTCAATTTGAGTTTTATGTTTATTGATTAATTTGATTGCCAATGCAGATTGTTTTTCAGTTAGACCAGTGTTAGAAAAAGACAAATCTCTAAAACTGTAAATTACTTTACTGTCGTAGGCATTTTTAGTTATAGAAAAATGTGCAAGATAATCAATCAATTCTTCGATATACATAAATTTTTCTCATAGAACAATATCTTCTAGGCCAGCTGCCCGAAGTTTAATAATATTATTAATTTGATATCCTTTGATGTCAAGACCTTTGATTATACCTAACCATTGATTTCTTAACATAGCGAACTCATTGATAACTTTTTCCATATCAACAACATCTGCTTCACCTTCAACATATTTTTCACAATCTCGACTGCTCAAAGCACGTTGATAGTTTTCTAAAAACTTTTTAAAAGATTTGGACTTAATTCTACGTAACTCAATATTCAAATATTCCAATACAGCTTCAATTTCTTGAAGTTGATTAAATCTTTGTTCAACAATGCCAGGGAGTTGAGCAGAAGCTTTTTCTATGTGACCATATATTTTAACTTCTGCTCTTGCTTGATCGAGCTCGGTATAAAAGTGATCTAGGCAGTCAGGTAGATTTGAAATATCCCGACTGATTTTAGAATACCAAGACATGGATTACTCCTCGTCTTCGTAATAATCTTCATCGTCTTCTTCAATTTCTTCATCATTATCAAGAACTAGTTTGATTGCCTCGTCAAGATTAGGATCAAAATTCATTACTGCTTCCAAAGTACTTTGACTGACATCTTTTCCTAATAAAAAATCCACGTAATGATTAGCTGCGGTTTCTTTGTTTTTTTCTGGAATATATTCTTTAAATACATCCCACATTTCAATAATCAGATCTTCTTCTATCATTCTTCACCTTCATCTGTAATTACATTTGCTGTTGTGTTTATAACAGTATTATCCCATTCTTTCATAATGGACATGAGTTTATCTTCAGTCCATCCCTTGCGGAAAAATGCCAGAATCTCACCAGTCTCTTTACTAGTATACGCAAGTTTATTACCCACTTTGGATAGTACACCCATTTTTTCAAACATGTCAACCAATCCAGAGGTTGGACTCATGCCAGTACTGTAAGGAATTTTAACCTGTACATTTTCAAAAGGTTTAGCATATCGTGTTTTCATAATTTTACATGAACTACGAATGCCTAACACATCACTGACCTTGTTGCCATCGTCGTCCTCTTTGAGTTTGAGTTTTTTCATGGCAACTACAATACTTGATGCATAGATAAAACCCTGTCCGCCTGAAATTTTATCATCTGGATCAAACATATCTTGACTAGCGTATGTGTGATTAGTACAAACCATACCCACATTATAGTTACCAAACATGTTAACACAATTACGAACCAAGCTGGTCAGTGCTTTGGGTTTACGACCCATATCACCCTTCATCTCGCCTGCTTCAAACTGATTAACATCAGTTGGAGTCAACAACATTCCCAAACTGTCAATTACA
>Ga0209188_1002286_pt1 | contig 14323 bp, 28 predicted proteins | sample C_130625_EF_Meta_FD_187307 | JGI IMG/M metagenome (GOLD analysis project Ga0209188, IMG submission 187307) | Freshwater microbial communities from Lake Croche, Canada to study carbon cycling - C_130625_EF_MetaG (SPAdes) (version 2) | ecosystem: Environmental > Aquatic > Freshwater > Lake...
TATTAATATCCCCCGTATTTTTAATCTGGTTCTTCTTGAGCCCGGAAAGAGCTTTGTTCGCGTTATACAAAGTATTGGTCGAGGTATTCGAAAAGCGGATGATAAAGACTTCGTACAAATCTGGGACATTACTGCAAGCACCAAATACGCAAAGAGACATTTAACCGAACGAAAACGTTTCTATAAAGAAGCAAAATACCCATTCACAATTGAGAAAGTAAAATATATATAATGCAAATTTTAACCCTAGACGACGAGATTTTTTATCTCAACGAATTACCAGAAGAAGTTGATGACGATTTAAGATTTGCAGTATTGGATAATAGCGATAGTTCAAATCCTGACTATTTTTTTATTCCACTTATCTTTTTAGAGAGTTTCACTGGTCCAGCAGCAGTATTAAAAATTGGTCCACACGAACTCACTATGCCATTAGATTGGTGTGCAGTTGTAGGAGACCCCGAGGGGCCTGACATGGAAGTATTGCCATTGACCAGTTTGAACGATCGAGGATTTAAGACGTTTTGTTTTAACCCACTTTCCAGTTTTCGACCTGAATTTCTTGAGATTGATATCATCGATGTTTATCAAGATGTTAAATGGTACTTCCCTAAAATGAAACCCGGACAACTATTAGCAACTCCGTTACATGCAGGCAAGAAACCAACCTGTGCATATTTTGTTAAAGAAGTTAGTAGACAAAGTGAACTAGTGGATTATACAAGGTGCTGGTAAATGTCCAAGATATTCGAAAGTCCAGACAAAGGCGAAACAGTTTACTACAGAGAAGAAGGTGAAACATCCCGTGTGTTACATTCCGAAAGCGAAAACAAAAAATCTCTTCACGAGCAATTAATGGAATCGCAACTGTGGGGTAATATTCACCGCGCAGCTCTTACCAATCCTTCTTTACATGCGGCCTTAGAACGTGTTAAAGTAATATACTATCTAACTAAAGAATACGAGAACAGATATGGCCGCAGCAAAACTTGATATCAAACGTGAACTGAATGCAGTAGATCAAAAGAACTACAATTTCTATGATAATCTCACAGACGAAGAACGAAAGGCATTTAGTCCCTACATCTTGATGAGGTATACTGCAAGTGTTCAGGGAGATAGAGATATCCAAGAATGGTTTGTTGAAATGACCAACGAAATGGTTAATAAAAATCATTGGGATCTCAGTAAGAATCATAAGGCATTGCTATGGAAACTATTTGCTGCAACTGGAGCAGGTGTTAATTGTTACCATCCATATTTGGCAGCAGGTAAAAAAGAAAAAACAAACAAGATTGAAAAATTATTGTGCGAAATATATCCCACAATGAAGATGGCCGAAATTAAAATGATGGCATCTATGATGGATAAAAACGATCGAGAAGAACTGTTTGACAAACTGGGTTTTGATAAAAAACAGCGTAAGGAATATGAATGATAGCACTTGTTGATCAGCCATATAAATGTGTTCACTGTAACAAGAGCTTTATGCAAGATAAAACTCTTGTTGCTCATATGTGTGAACGTAAGCGCAGAGCATTACAGAAAGATGAGAAACGAGTACAAGCAGGATTCATGGCATTTAATCGATTCTGGCAATTGACACAGAATGCTAAAAAACTAAAAACATATGACGATTTTGCTGATAGTAGTTACTACAATGCGTTTGTTAAGTTTGGTAGTTTTGTTAATAATGTTAAACCCTTATATCCAGATAAGTTTGTCGACTACGTGATCAAAAGCGGTGTTAAATTAGATCATTGGTGCAGAGATGAACTATATGAAAAATACCTAGTTGATATTCTTAAAGTTGAACCAGTTGAAAGTGCAGTGCAACGAACTATACAAACTATGATGGAATGGGGAGATGAGCATAGTGCAGATTTTTCACATTACTTTACTGAAGTCAGTTTGAATAAAGCAGTACACGACATTCTAAATGGTAAGATCAGTTGCTGGGCAATATTAAATTGTACAGCCGGTAAAACAATGATTAGTAGTATGAGTGATGAACAATTGTTGATGATTGCTCCTATATTTGATGTTCCAGCTTGGTTGAAAAAATTTAGACAAAGCCCGGGAGATGTTGCACTAGTACACGAAATATTAAACGAAATTGGTATAAAATAAATGACAGCTGAATTTAAATCATTCGGTGATGCTAATTCAGTAATGGAAAAAGTTAAAGAACTTAGATCAATAGGATTGATACAAGGTACTGATTTTGATTTTAAATTCATACCATATTCTTTTGATTATGAAACAAATGATGAAGTTAGGAAACATGCTGTTTTTACTTTCTATACTGAAAAATACGCAACATTCTATATATTGAAGTGGTCATAATGGAATTTAAAACTAGTGATTATCGCCAAGTAGAAGCCTGGTGTATGCGATACATTGGTCCTCGAATGTATTACTTACATAATCGTATAGGTGGGCAAGGATGGACTATTAAACGTGCCGCACTGGGTGGTCCTGCTACAATAGCTATAGAAGATAAACATCATGCCCTAATGGCCATGTTAAAATTTGGAAAATAATAATGGACGACAACTTAAAAAGTTTTATACAGGATCATCGTATCAATGTACTTGATACTAATAAACGTGCTTATAGACACACTCGTATGAATACGCAATTTTTTCAGTATTCTCAAGATTATAATATGATGACTGCAACAGAATCATTGCAATACGAGACTGAACGATTATATACTGTAGAAATTTCTGAAGGTGAACTTACTCGCATTGCAGACTTTGAAGCTAAAGTGTTTAATAATATGCGAGATCACGGTCACTATAATATGTTTGAAACCCTTATGAAACAAAAGGAACAAGAGCGAACGCTACGTGACAAATACCCAGCAGTGAAGAAAGCATACGAACATTACAGCCTAATATTAAAATTATCAGAAAGTGGAGAACTATGAAAATTTTACTAGTTAGCTGGTTGCTTGAAAAGTGGAAAGCACCTAAAACATTGCGACAATGGGGATACTATCGTATACTACATGATGTAGAAGGGTGCAAGGTTAAAGAACTAACTGTAGAGCCGGGTAAAAGTTTAAGTATGCAACGTCATTTTAAACGTAACGAATACTGGTTAGTTACAGAAGGAGAGTGTAAAGTAGAACAAGAATTTTCAACATCATTTGTACGCAAACATGAGACTGTACAAATTGCGAAAGGTCAATGGCATCAACTAAGCAACCCCTTTACAAAACCTTGTAGATTAGTAGAAATACAATATGGCGAAAATTGTATAGAAGATGATATTGAAAGGATACAAAAATGAATATACCAAAAGATGGAAGTAGATGGACTGGAATTGGTGAAGTGTTTGTGGTATTACATACTATCGAATTAGATGGACATACGTGGGTACATTATAGAAAAGAATCTAGTGAAACAGAATACAGTTGCTATGTGGAAAGTTTCTTAGAAAGATTTACAGAGACTATCAATTGAAACAAAAATTTATTGATTTATATATGGCATGGGCAGAACGAACTGCCCAATTAAGTCATGCGGTTAGATTGCAGGTGGGTGCTGTTATTGTAAAAGATGATAGCGTTATCAGTTATGGCTACAACGGTATGCCCGCAGGATGGGATAACGATTGCGAGAATAAATTATATATGGACTCAACCGAAGGCGGATGGCTAAGTCCTGAAGAAATTGAAGAATATTATCCATACATAGAATACAATGATGATGCGGACGAAGTGTATAGATATAAGTTAAAAACCAAACCAGAGGTATTACATGCTGAATCAAATGCGATTGCTAAATTGGCTCGATCTACAAACAGTGGTCTGGGCGCTACTATGTTTGTTACCCACGCTCCATGTTTGGACTGTGCCAAACTTATATACCAAAGTGGTATTAGCCATGTTCTATATCGGGACGCTTATCGGGACACTAGTGGTGTTGAATTTCTCAACAAATCTGGAGTAGAGGTCAAACAGATATGACAGACATTGATATCGACTTTGCTGATAGAAAACAAATACTCGAAATAATCAAACATATTCCTGCAAGTATAGAATCGAACGGCATTTTTAAGAAACACAATACCGGTGTTTATTGTCATTCCATTCCCTACAATCCATTGACCAATACTGCAAGTATTGAATATAAAGCAGCAGAAGAACGAGGCTATTTTAAAATAGATTTCTTAAATGTATCTGCGTATCAGGGAGTTAAAAATGAAGAGCATCTTGTTCATTTATTGAATACTGAACCCTTATGGGATTTGTTAGAAGAAAAAGATGTTTGCAATCAGTTGTTTCATGTCAACGGATACCACAACTTACTTTCTGAGTTAAAACCTAAAAGTATACTTGATCTAGCCAAGGTCTTGGCTATGATTAGACCTGGAAAGAAACATCTCATCCCAATATGTAAGGAACAAGGATTCCAAGCCATCGATGATGAAATATGGACTAAAACTGAAGATGCCTATTTCTTTAAGAAGGCTCATAGTATTTCCTATGCTAGTGTTGTGGCTGTTCAATTGAATCTACTCTGCGAACGTATCAGTTACGAATATTCTTAGGACTTCTAACCAATTGTATTGATTTACGTTTGATACGTTTTTCAGCAATCTCACTTAAATTCACTTTGGGACCAAATATAATTTCAACATCCTTACTATTGAATGTTTTTATATAAGGTTTAAAAATCTGCATTTCTTGTTTGAGAAATATATTAATTGGTATTTTTCTATTGCTTTCCCACCACCATATTTCACCCATTTCTAAAAACTTTACCTTGTGTTGCTCGTTAACAATCATGGCTAAATCATAAATGCTAGCAACATAGTCATCACAGTTAACTATAATGCCCACGTATTCTCGATCGTTGGATTTTAAACACGATATAAAGGGAAAGTTTTCTTGGAATTTGTTGCTCATTGAAATTTAAATAAATACATTATGCAGATTTTACCAGTTTATTTATACGCAAACAAACTCGATGTTACGATGGATTTGGATGCTACTATTAGGGGAGTTAACCAAGTAATGTATCAACGCGATCTAACAATACAAAAGGGGATCAAGAATCAAATTCGAATCCAATTTAAAAACAGCGACCAAAAAAGAATATCGGTGTCAAATACACAGACTTTTGTGTTTAGTATGTATGATGCATTAAATCAAAGATTACTTATAGAAAAAAAACTAGAAGTGCTGGCAGAAACTACTAGCACTAAAGGCATGGCACTGCTAACTCTTACTGAAAGTGATACATTAGATTTAGATAAATCTAGTTATACATACAGTGTAAAATTATTAGACACAGACGGAACATATACCCCCGCTTATTCTAATACCTACTATGGTATGAATGGCACATTACATCTTACCAACGATGTTTTTCCGGTACTTAAAGATAGTACCACCGTTAGTAGTTTTCTTCCATCATACAACACAACTACACATCTATACGAACATAAGAGCGGAAACATATATGCTAATCCAGAATATAACGGTAATACTGCATTACATACTGTTGCAAGTTATATGACCGGGTATAAGGGTAATGTCCTTATTCAGGCCACATTAGACAATACTCCTACTGCTGATAATAGTTATTATACCGTAAAAAATAAATCATACAATGGATTTAGTGGAGTTGACTACGTCAATTTTAACGGTATATATACCTATATTCGAGTTGTACATATCCCCGCTACTGCACCTGGAGAACCAGATAACAATAATCCTAATTTCTTCGGATCGTTTGACAAGGTACTATATCGAAGTTAAACTAGTGCATGAATCAAATTCAGGCAGCACTACACACACTTTTACCAGGTAATAGAAAACTAACTAGCGGTGGCTGGATTAGTTTTAATGCTGTCTGCTGTCATCATAGAGGTGATAGGCACGATACTAAAAAACGCGGCGGGGTACTATTCACCCAGGACGGTTTTACTTATCATTGTTTTAACTGCGGTTTTAAGGCAGGCTGGAGCCCGGGTAAACTTCTTAGCAGTAATACTAAACTATTATTAAAATGGTGTGGTATGGGCGATACTGATATTAGTAAACTCGGACTAATAACTCTAAAGTTTAAAGACGATCAACCACAGGCTAAAAAAGCAATAGTATTTGATCTGCTAGAGAAATCACTGCCCGAAGGCACAATGACTGTGATGGATTGGATTAATACTGCATATCTTCCTGATACAAGTGAAGACATTGGTAACATAGTAGAATACATACTAGGCCGTGGTATGGGTCTCGACTGGTATGATTGGATGTGGTCACCTGCCCCCGGATATGCGGATCGGGTTATTATACCATTCTACGACAAGGGCAAAATAGTAGGCTATACTGGTCGTAAGATCAAAGATGGCAAACCCAAATATCTTACGGATAGTCAAAGCGGCTATGTGTTCAATATGGATAGGCAGACCTACAATAAAGAATGTGTTATAGTAGTAGAGGGTCAATTTGATGCAATTGCAGTTGATGGGGTTGCTATTATGACCAATGAACCTAACGAAACTCAATGCGCAAGGATAAACGCCTTAGGTAAACCTGTAATCGTTGTACCTGATAAAGATAAACCTGGTGCTAAATTAGTTAAGGCAGCACTTGATAACGGATGGGGTGTAAGTTTACCACCGTGGGAAGAACATATTAAAGATGCAGCCAAAGCTACTGAAGTATATGGACGTCTATATACATTGACCACGATCATGCACTACCGAGAAACAAATAAGATAAAAATACAATTACTACAGAAAAAATTAGAAGCACTAACTGATGAATAAAAAAGATAAACAACCAAAACCCAACTATACTAGCGAAATGCAATTATTGTATCTAGAGATGTTCCTCTCAGATGCAGAAACATTTGTACGTTGTCAAAACATTTTTGATCCACTCAACTTTGATCAACGATATCAAGATACTGCTGAATTCATTACCAAATACGTAGATGAATATAAAGTCATGCCCGAAGCAAGTATTGTCAATGCCAGTTGCAAAATGGATTTACAACCAGTGAAGTTGCCTGCAGAAAACTATGACTGGCTAATGAATGAATTTGAAAACTTTAGTCGACATAAAGGTCTCGAACGTGCTATTATTGCCAGTGCCGATTTACTCGAAGCAGGCGACTATGGTCCAGTTGAAAAACTGATCAAAGATGCTATACAGATATCCCTAAACAAGGATATGGGTACAGATTATTTTGAAGACCCGAGAGCACGATTGAGCAAACTTAAAGATGGCAATGGGCAGATATCCACAGGATGGCCTAGCATTGATAAGAAATTGTATGGTGGATTTAATCGCGGAGAATTGAATATTTTCTGTGCAGGTTCAGGTGGCGGTAAGAGCTTGTTCTTGGCCAATATGGGTGTGAACTGGGCACTACAGGGTCTTAATGTATTGTATCTAACTTTTGAGTTGAGCGAAGGTCTGGTGTCTATGCGTTTGGATAGTATGATGACCGGTATTGGTACTAGGGAAATCTTTAAGAGCATCGACGATGTTGAACTTAAGGTCAAGGTACTTGGCAAGAAATCAGGTAATCTACAGATCAAATATATGCCCAGTGGCAAAAACTGTAACGATATACGAGCATACCTAAAAGAATATCAAGTTAAAAAAGGATGCAAGCCCGATGTTATTCTAATCGACTATTTGGACTTGATGATGCCACTGAGTGTTAAAGTTAGCCCTAGCGATCTGTTTGTTAAAGACAAATATGTAAGTGAAGAGATTCGTAACTTGGCCATGGAAACACAATGTATTACTGTTACTGCTAGTCAATTGAATCGTAGTGCAGTTGAAGAAATTGAGTTTGATCATAGCCATATTTCAGGCGGTCTATCAAAGATCATGACTGCTGATAATGTAATTGGTATCTTTACCAGTAGAGCTATGAAAGAACGTGGCCGTTATCAGATTCAATTTATGAAAACTCGTAGTAGTAGCGGCGTTGGGCAAAAAGTTGATCTAGAATTCAACGTGGATACTCTACGTATTACTGATCTCGGTGAAGATGGCGATACAGCCAGCTTTAGTCAAGGTGGCGGACAGGGTAATACCAGTGGCGGTAGTTCAATGATACAGGGATTAAAACGTACTAGTACAGTTACTACTAGTTCTGGTGATAGCGGAGGATGGGCTCGACCAACGCCTAAAGAAGGGTGGAGTTTGGATAAACCTGTTAAAAAGGCCACAGGTACTGCCGGCGATATTCGTAATATGTTGGCTAATTTAAATTCAGAAAAAGATTAAAACCAACTGGAAACCTGCTGACGGCTTGAATCACTGATCACTTTATGCCATTGATCAATGTCAGTATAACCAAATACAGTTTCAGGATCAGCAGGTACAAAACTCCAACTGTGATTGATTGCCCACGGATCTTCACCTAATATCTCACCCTCAATGTGACCGGGTAGCCATCTTGTGAATCCTGCTACTGCTCTAAAATATGTGGGTCCATTATCTAGACTTATTGCAGTTAGTACTGATAGGTCACTGCTGATACCGATTTGATCAGTAATTTTATTTGTGGTAGAACTGAACCAGTCTAATGTATGTATAATGTGTATCCTATTTGTACTCTCAGGACCACCATTGTATAACGCTTGATCATTTTCTACATGTAGACCTACATTCTTCATTACTGAATTAAGTGTGACACTACTAGTGTATGGCTTGTTGATCTGTAGACCTATTGCACCGGAATCATCATGGTCTATGACCAACATGGTACCTCGACGTAGAATAGGATCTGCACGTTTGGGATGTGCTGCTAGTAGATAACCTGTATAGTTTTGTTCAATCATGCCAATATTTAACTGATAAATAATTTGATATGACTATACTTGACTTTAAATTGGGGTTTGAACCACATAGTGAACTAAACCCTCGCATATGGCACGGTGATACTTTGGATAAAGATGTAGAATCTGCACTGATAAAAATAGCTAAAGATTTTAAAAAATTTATCAATGTACCATTTGATGTTGTGGATGTACGTATCACCGGCGGTCAGGTATCATACTTCTATACGGAACATAGCGATTTAGATCTACACTTGATTGCTGATTTTAGCAGTGTCACTTGTGATAGGGAAGCCGCTGAACTGTTTGACACCAAACGCTTATTGTATAAAGAACGCTTTGATATCACAGTTAAAGGCATTCCGGTAGAACTCTATGTGGAAGACCTAGATCACCCAGCAGTCAGTGCCAGCTATAGTGTGATGACTCGTCAATGGATTACTAGACCCACACGGGATGTGGGACCATTTGATATTGATAATATTGAAAAATTAAGCCGAGTGTGGTCCACGATAATCCAACATAGTTTTGATTCAAAAGATGTCAAAACCGCTCAAAAAACTATGAATTTATTACGTAAATTTCGTCATTTAGGCCTCAAAACACACGGTGAATATTCAACAGCTAATCTAGTATATAAAACACTGAGAAACAGTGATCTGATCAAAAAACTTCAAGATTTTATTAACCAAGAACATGATAGAAGTTTGAGCCTGGGTTAGGGTCAGAGAGCCTGTACCCAGCGCGAAGCGCCAGCGGCAAATTTTTCAACTACTATTAACTAGGTACTTTATAAGGTATTAATAACCAAATTTCTCAAGGATAACTGAGCTTGTTGATCCTGTTCCAATATCACCAAACGTGCTGCTAGATCAGCTTGAACTGCTTGAATGGCAGTGTCCAGAGTTAACCCCACACGTATGGCTTGTCCACCCGCTGCTGCCCACTGAGCACAGTTGTCTGATCGATCATCCACTAGTATATCACCCGGGCTACAGTGACGGTGCTTGTCCTCACTGTAGGGTCCAAAGTGAACTGGAATGTCCGGAAAACGTTCATTGACCCATAGAATCTTGTCATAAAAGGTCCAGGGTACATCATTGTTATGTGGAATCGCTGTTAAGAACAATAACTCCCATCCCAACCGATCTCTGTACTGACGTGCTAGAGCTACTAATTCTTCTGAGCGTGCCATTTGCGGTAGATTTCTGAATATATGAGGATCTGCACGTAGAAGTGCCCAATCATCCTCTTTATAACGCTGTGCAGGATCAAAACAGTCATAACCTATTACACGTATAGCATTGGCACGCCAGTCTGCTACTACTCCATCCATATCTAAATAAAATTTGTTAGTCATATTGATAATTTATTGAATCTTCATTAATACTGAGTACATTGGCACCGTTGCGTAGATGAAACACTCGAGCCATTTCAGTTTGTGGACTAAGTGTAACATACTTGACTATGTTAGGTCTACGTGTTTGGATATCTCTACGTGCTGATACTATTAATTGTTTACCCGCTCCGGATTGATAACTCCAAATGGTATAAAACACTGCTACACTGGGAGCATACGATGCATACTCTAATAACTGCTGTTGACTGTGCGGTACTGAATCTCTATATAATACACATACTACTGCTGTGGGCTTACTGTAGGAATCCTGTAATACTATGATTTCACTGTGTGCGCTGACTCTGAACTCTAATGGTATTTCAGATCGTACTGGATCATCACCTACTAGGGAGCATAGTGGATCATTGAGTGAGTTGATGATATGTAGCATATGATTATAAATTAATGCACGTACTTATCTAAAATTCAGCATGGTGGTAGCTATAGTGGGCAGAGGGGACCATGTGACCTCATATACACGCTGTAAAAAATCCAGCGCAAAAAAATTTAACAACCGAAATCTGTTGAGCCGACCTCACTGTATAGCAGCCCAAAAAATTGCCGCGCAAAAATTGTGAGAGTTGGAGATCTCGGCCCCTGGTGATCTAATCTAACTGGGGGTGGGTTTAGAGTGAAAAGAGTGAGAACTTTTGGCATGCTTGCTTGCAGCGGCTAGCAAGCAATTGGAAAAGGACACCCCCCACCCCCAGGTGCCCACCCCACCTACCTGTCGTCAAATTCTTGAACTTCCACTGTGGGAGCCAGTTCTGAGTCACCGTAGACATCAAAACCTTCCAAGATCAGCAGTTCGACAGCTTCTTGGAACAAGGTCTCTACTAGGCGCACACGGTCTGCTTGGCGGGTATCCTTCCGACGTTGACGCCCTGAGCCCACCCGGTACACTAGGGCGTAGTGCTCTTGACAGTAGCTAGAGCCTGGCAGTGACTGTGCAGTACAGCCCGAGCCAGTGCCAATGTATGCACAGGTGGTCAGTGTGTTGTTGTTCTTATTCATTGTCTTCTTCTTTCTGTGCAGCCTTGACCAGTGCGATCACATCGTTGCGTTGATCTTCAGTCATGTCCGACATCATCTCAATGCCTGAGGCCACACCGTGTTCAAAGCCCGCCTGACGTTCTACCCAATTGCTGACCCAGAACAGGGCCAGCGCACACCAGAACCAAGGTGTATCCAAGTGTGCTCCGGCCGTGTCCAGGACCAGGCCCAGACCCGCTGCTATGGCAATTCGTTGTAGAGTTTCCATCATGTTCGCTTCATGCAAGTGGTCTTGGCCATGGCCTTCCAGCTCTTGGGGAAGCCTTTGCGCAGATCAGCCACTTTCAGCATCATACGCAGGCTCAGTTCACGCAGGTTGTCCTTGTTGTCTACCACGAAGTCAACGACCTCATCCTCAACGCAGGGTTCAAACTCGTAACGAGCCAGCATCTTACCTTGGCTCACAACCTGTTTGATACGCAGGATCTTCTCCCGTTGCGTGTCCATCTGCAGATCAATGTAGTGGCAGCGGCTTTCCAGAGCATCCAAGTGACTACGTAAGGTCTTTGAGCGAACGTGTTCGAACTTGATGTTGGTAATAAAGATGGCGCTGCCGCAGAATTCAAAGCGATCTGGAATGCCTTCACTGCGCAAGACACGGCTGTCAGTGTTCCAGCTGATGAAGCGACGTTCTGAACTGTCCAAAGCACCCTTAAGGATGTTCAAGCTCAGTGCATCGTAGAGGATCTCATCGCAGTCGTCGAATACCACAACGTTGCCAGCCTTGCTGAATTCGTAGAGTTTAGCGTAGAGACCAATCGCTGACATAGCGCCTTTAACCACTTCGTATTTGGCCTTGCGTTCTGCCAACATGTCGAACAGGCCGGCTTTTTGCAGTACTTGTTCCACACCGTGGCTCTTGCCCACGCCGGGCGGGCCTGACACGATCATAGCGCGGATATTACCTTGCCGCACAGCCTCGGTCATCTCGTCCAGGATCTCAAAGCGCTCACCCAAGCGGTTCAGGATCTCTTGATCTGTTTCTTTAGCCACTGCGGCTTCGGTACGTCGGATAGCTTCTGCATCAAACTCGATTACATTAATGCCTTTGCTGGGTTTCTGTGATGCCTTAGTTGCCATTTTAGTTTCCTTTGTTGCGTTTAAAACAGTATTATAACAGGGAGTTGCCTCCCTGTCAATGTTCAATCTGCCCGACCGCCTGCGTAGACTGTGACACCCAAACGTTCTTTGAGCACCCGAGCAGCAGCCGCGGCACCTGCTTCTTTGACTGACATGCTTTGGGTACCGTGGCCGCTGGGGTTCCACAGTTGGAGTCCGCCACCGTAGGCTTTCTTAAAGCCCGACTTCAGCAGGGCGCGGCCCAATTTGGTGCTGCCTTTCTCATAGACTGTAACCCATGCAAAGCCGCAGTACCAGTCTTCGCCGTGTTGGCGGATATAATCTTGTGCGGCTTGGGCGGCGGCTTGTTGGGCTTCTGCTACAGCGGCGTTGACGATTGCTTGTTCCATTTCTAGCTCCTTAGTGTGTTGCGATGAATGTATTATACGGCCGTTTTAGACTTCTGTCAACTGTTTGTCCAACTCTTTTTGCACTGCCAAGTGGCAAGCATTCAGCACCAGCATGGCGATCTGGTAGGCCTGTGCCCGTTCTTTTTTGTTGCTGAAGCTTTCGATACGAGCGAACACTTGGCTCAGTGTTTCTGTTACGAACAAGTCTGACTTGGGGATGGGATTCTGCATACTAGCTCCTTAGTGTGTAAGTGTGTATTATAGCACCGCAACACGGTTCTGTCAACCTGATCTTACCAAGCTTCTGCGGTGATGTCGTAGCCCTGTTCACGCCGGCTCTCAACCCATGCATCAAACTCTGCGCAGTGATCATCACCGTTGTTGCGTGTCTCAGTGCCCACAGGTTCGCGCTCACGGAACATGTCATCTTCAGCGTAGATGTCCACTTGATAGTCTTCATTGATTTCCAGGATCCAGTTCCGGTAGGCCAGGATAGGATCAGCCTGGGCCATGAGCTGGCGAGTCACTGGAGTAGGAGTCTGCCACACACCTCCGAAATATTCTTTTTGTGTTTCACGTTGACCAGTCTTGACCACTTGGATTTCACGAGTGGCCAGGAAGTGAATGTTAGTGCTCATGTCTAGTCCTTGCTCTTAGAGACAGTGGCTTTGAACAAGAGGCCGAACAGGAACTGTAGACCCCAGGCCTGTAGCCAAGTGACTTCTCGGACGCCATCAACAGCGCCTACCAAGCAACCATTCCACAGCATCATCACAGGCCAACTCAGCAGGAAGGATAGGAACAGCAGAGTGGCGATCACGCCAACGATTACACCAACAGCTTCGATGAGGTTTTTCATAGTGGTTCCTTACAGTGTGAATTGAGATAGGACGCTTTGGGCTTCGTCTACTTGGGTGACCTCATCAGCAAAGGCCAAGACCATCATATGGATCAAGGTGCGGCACTCAACTCGATCTTCCTTGGGCAGGGTGGCAATGAATGCCTGCACAGCCGCATACTCTTCCAATCTCCACATGATGTCGCAGAGTGCTCGTTGTTTGGGGTTCAGTCCGGTGATAGTGATCATTAAAACTCTCCTTTGAGGATCAGTGCCAAGCCCATTACAATAATGGGTAACAGTACAATGGCCAGGTTAATCAGTGCTTGCATCTTGTGCTCCTTAGATCAAAGCGATGACAAACAGACTCACAGAGATCGCAACCCAAACGATTGCGCCACTCTCTACCAAATCGTTAAACACTTGTTTCATCGTCTGCTCCTTGTTGCAATGTGTGTATTATAGCAGGCATCTTGGGTCCTGTCAACCTCTTACAGGTCCAACAGTTCGCGTTCTTCTTGTGTCAACTTGGCCAGCGCCGTGGCACGAACCGTGCGCTTGCGCTCTGCTTCAGCACGAGCTTCTGCCATTTCTTCCAAGGTGCGCTCCAGTGCTTCCAGGGCCCACTGGCTGGTTTGAGTGTGTGTCATGAGCAAGGAAAACGGTGTGTCACGTGGACGATCACGATCTACTAGCACGAACACACTGTTTCGAACTGTGAGTTCAAAATTGTTCTTCTGTGTGGCT
>Ga0209188_1002290_pt1 | contig 14301 bp, 9 predicted proteins | sample C_130625_EF_Meta_FD_187307 | JGI IMG/M metagenome (GOLD analysis project Ga0209188, IMG submission 187307) | Freshwater microbial communities from Lake Croche, Canada to study carbon cycling - C_130625_EF_MetaG (SPAdes) (version 2) | ecosystem: Environmental > Aquatic > Freshwater > Lake | place...
GAGCCGGGAGCTGATGGCGGCGCATTTCCCCAACGTGCCGATCAAGGGCCAGCTGGCCGAGCACGGCACGCTGCTGTCGATCGAACGGGCGCAGGCGGTGCTAGGCTATAAGCCTGCGCATAGCTGGCGGTAGCGCCTGTCCGGTGCGGCGGCATCGCCGAAGCAGTGCATCAGCTGCTCCAGCGCTCAGTCCGCGTCGCGGTACCCGAGCATGTCAGGGTTGTGCAGCATGGTGACCCGGTAGCCGGCGATGAGCATCAGCTCCGCCATGCGGATCTTGCCCTCGCGCGGGATATGGGTCTGCTCGGCCCGGAGCGAATAGCCGTTCTCGCGGAGCGCCCGGTGCAAGGCGTTGCGGGCCGACTGGGCGCTGGGCATCAGAAGTATTCCTTGGCGGGACGGCCAGTCTGTAGCGCTGCACGGTCTGGGGAATCGTTGCTTGCAACCCCCACAGGGCAAACCGCCGCGCTAGAGCGTGCTGCGTTCACATACGTTCACGCAGCCCGCTCTAGCATGTGTTGAATCGCGCGATTCAGCGTCTTCGGCGATTCCGCCTCAACGCATCGCGCTCTAGAGCATGCTGCGTTCACATACGTTCACGCAGCCCGCTCTAGCATGTGTTGGATCGCGCGATTCAGCGCCTTCGGCGATTCCGCCTCAACGCATCGCGCTCTAGAGCATGCTGCGTTCACATGCGTTCACGCAGCCCGCTCTAGCATGTGTTGGATCGCGCGATTCAGCACCTGCGGCGATTCCGCCTCAACGCATCGCGCTCTAGAGCAGCCTCCGTTCAGACGATTCCGTCTGAACGGAGGCTGCTCTAGGCCCAGCGCGTGGGCGGCGGGGCCAGCCCGTAATGGCCGCGCAGCGTCGTCGCCGTGTATTCCGTGCGGAACAGGCCGCGGCGCTGCAGGATCGGTACCACCTGCTCGATGAAGAGGTCGAGCATGCCCGGCAGCACCGGTGGCATGAGATTGAAGCCGTCGGCCGCGCCATCGGTGAACCAATCTTCGATCAGGTCGGCGACGCGCTCGGGTGTGCCGGCGGTGACGTAGTGCCCGCGCGCACCGGCGAGATAGCCGAGCAGTTGCCGCAAGGTCGGCCGCTCGCGCCGCACGAGGCCGATGATCACCTCGGTCCGGCTGCGCGCCGCCTGCACAGTCTCAGGGTCGGGGAAATCCTCGGGCGACAGCGGCTTGTCGAGCGGCAGGTGAGAGAAGTCGTGCCCGCCGAACCGGCCCGACAGGCGCTTGCGGCCAACCTCCGGGTCGCTGAGATCATTCAGCTCGCGCATAATTCGCTCGGCCTCCGCCTCCGTTCCGGCGATCACCGGGGAGAGGCCAGGCAGCACCAGCACCTGGTCGGGCGCCCTGCCCTCGCCCGCCGCCAGCGCCTTGAGCTCGGCGTGGAAGTCACGCGCCGTCGCCTTCTCCATCTGCGCGGTGAAGACCGCCTCGGCATGGCGCGCGGCGAAGCGCTTGCCGGTCTCCGACGAGCCGGCCTGCACGAAGACCGGCCGGCCCTGCGGCCCGCGCGGCAGGTTCAGCGGCCCCTGAACCTGGTAGTATTCGCCCTTGAAGTCGATCGGACGGATGCGATCGCCACGGGCATAGGCGCCCTGCTCACGGTCATCCAGCACGGCATCCGGGCCCCAGGAATCCCAGAGACCGGAGACCACCTGCATGTACTCCTCGGCATGCGCGTAGCGCGCCGCGTGGTCGAGCGGCGGCGCATCGCCGAAATTCCCGGCCGCCGTCGCCAGCCAGGAGGTGACGATGTTCCAGCCGGCGCGGCCGCGGCTGATGTGGTCGATCGTCGCGTATTGCCGCGCCAGATTGTAGGGCTCGGTATAGGTCGTGCTGCAGGTCGCGATCAGCCCGATGTGGTTCGTCGCCATGGCAAGCGCCGCCAGCGTCGTGACCGGCTCCAGCCAGGTGCGCGGCGCCTGCGCGACGTCGGGGCCGAGCGCCAACTGATCCGCGAAGAAGATGCTGTCGAACAAGCCGCGCTCGGCGCGCTGCGCCATCTCGACGTAATAGGTGATGTCCTCAAGCGGCAACGGCGAGGCATTCGGATGCCGCCAGGCCGCCTCGTGATGGCCGCGGCCATGGATGAAGAGGTTGAGGTGGAGCTGGCGCATGGCGGCAGGCTAGCGCGGTGCGGGCTTGGGTGACGAGAGGGACGATCGGGCGCAGTGCGTCCGATCCCCTCGTCCCCCTGCCGAGGGCCGAAAGGCCCCTGGACCCCATGAATCACCGAAGCCGGGAGCGACCCTTTAGGGGCCTCTCCCGGCTTCAATAGCTTCCTACAGGGGTCCGGGGACCGGTCCGGTCCCCAGCGGGGCCGTGGGGGCAGAGCCCCCGCCGACACTCACCCCGCCCGCACCAGCTTGCCCGGCCGCGCGCCGGTCTCGACGCCCTGCTCGAAGATCGGCGTGCCCGAGCAGATGGTCATGTCATAGCCATCGACCCGCTGTACCAGTCGCCGCCCGCCGGCCGGCAGGTCGTAGATCATCTCCGGATGGTGGGGCGCCAGCGCTTCGAAATCGATCACGTTGACATCCGCCTTCTTGCCGACCGCAAGGCGTCCACGATCGTTGAAGCCGAAGAAGTCGGCGTTCTCGCTGGTCTGGCGCCGGATCACAAATTCCAGCGGCAGGCGCTCGCCGCGGCTGCGGTCGCGCACCCAATGGGTCAGCATGGTGGTGTTCATCGAGGCATCGCAGATCACGCCGCAATGCGCCCCGCCGTCGGAAAGGCCGAGCAGCGTGTGCGGGTCGGTAATCATCTCCCGCACCACTTCGAGGTCGCCATGGACGTAGTTGGTGACCGGGAAATAGAGCATGCGAGAGCCATCGCCGCCGGTCAGGAAGTCGTAGCAATATTCCTGCGGGCTCTGATTGGTCTTGGCGGCCAGCGCGGCGATGCTCTTTTCCGGCGGCGGTTCGTAATCGGGCACACCGCCCAGGTCGTACATGCGGTCCCAACGCGTCGCGATCTGCCGCGATAGCGGCGGCAGCACGTCCATCAACCGGGGCGAGGCCTCCTGAGCCAGGATCGCCGCGCGCACCGACGGGTCGCGCAGCCGGGCCAGCTGTTCGGCTGGCGAGAGCTTGGCGAGATCGGCAAAGCCCTCACGCAAAGCGAAGGGGTTGAGCGAGGTGGTGAGGCCGAGGATCAGCCCGACCGGCCGACCCGCCACCTGGGCCGAGAGCGCCAAGCCATCCCGCCGCGCCGCGCGCACGCCATCCATCAGCCGCCGCCAGCGCTGCGGGTCGTAGCTGCGGTCGGTCAGCAGGAACCACACCGGCCGGTGGCTGTCCTTCGCCACTTGCCGCAGCCAGCCGAACTCGGCGGCCTCGTCCTCGAAGTCGGAGAGCATGCCGAAGGCGCCGCGCCCGGCCCGGCCCATGGCATGGCCAATCGCCAGCAACTCCTCATGCTCGGCGAAGCGGCCAGGCACCAGGTCACCGTCCGGGGTCTTGTGCTGGTCGGTCCGGCTGGTCGTGAAGCCGAAGGCGCCGGCCCGCAGCGCCTCCTCGGTCAGCCGGCCCATCAGCTCGATATCCGCGGCGGTCGCGGGCTCGCGGTTGATCGCGCGTTCGCCCATGGCGAAGACGCGCAACGGGTGGTGCGCGACCTGGGCTGCGATATCGATGGTGCGCGGCAGGCGCGCCAGGGCATCGAGGTATTCCGGGAAGCTTTCCCAGTCCCACTTCAACCCCTCAGCCAAGGCAATGCCGGGGATGTCCTCGACCCCTTCCATCAGGTCGATCAGCGCCTGATGATGCCGCGGCCGCACCGGCGCGAAGCCGACGCCGCAATTGCCGAACATGATCGTGGTCGCGCCATGCCAGGAGGAGGGAGCGAGCACCGGGTCCCAGGTGGCCTGACCGTCGTAATGCGTGTGCACATCCACCCAGCCCGGGGCAACAAGGCGGCCTTCGGCCTTGACCTCGCGCTTGCCAGGCCCGGCCTTGCCGCCGACCTGGGCGATGCGGTCGCCATCGATGGCGATATCGCCCGTATAGCGCTCAGCGCCGGTCCCATCGACGATGGTGCCCCCGCGAATGACGATGTCATGCATTGGTTGTCGTGTCCCTTCCCTGCCCCGGCCCTGCGGCTATCGGAGTGTGAACCCCAGGCGCCACCGGGCGCAATGGGCAGACGCGACGCGGGTCAGCCCGGGCGGCGGAAACGGGCGATAAAGAAGCCGTCCAGCCCGCCCAATTCCGGCCAGAAATCAGGCCGGGTCCGCACCGTGCCATTGGCCGAAATGGCTTCCGTCAGGCCGGGCAACTCCTCCGGCCGCACGGGATCGAGGACCAGCCCCGCCGCGGCCGCCACGGGCACCTGTGCCTCACCCTCCTCCGGCTGCAAGGAGCACGTGGCGAAGACAAGACGCCCGCCGGGCGCGAGCAAGCGCGCCGCCTCACGCAGCATGGCGGATTGCAACTCGGCCATCGCCGGGATGTCGCGCGCGCGCTTCAGGAAGGGCAGGTCGGGATGCCGGCGCATGGTGCCGGTCGCCGTGCAAGGCGCATCCAGCAACACCGCATCGAAGGGTTCGGCGGCGATGAATTGGTGCAGATCGGCCTCCACCAGCGTCGCCTCCAGCCGCAGCCGCGCCAGATTTTCGGCCAGCCGGCGGGCCCGTTGCGGATCGCGCTCCACCGCCGTCACCAGGGCGCCGGCGGCGGCGAGTTGGGCGGTCTTGCCGCCTGGCGCGGCCCCGAGATCGGCAATGCGCTCCCCCGCGCGGGGCGCCAGCAGGCGCGCCGGCAAGGCGGCCGCGGCGTCCTGCACCCAGAAATCCCCAGCATCGAAACCGGGCAACTCGGTCACCCGCGTCCCGGCGGGATAGCGCCAGCTGCCCGTCGGCAGGGCCACGCCGCCCGGCGGTGCCGCCGCCCCAGGCTTGATGGTCAGGTCGAGCGGCGCCTCCAGGCGATGCGCCGCAGCGATCATCCGTACCGCATCGCCATAGGCGGCGTGCCAGGCGCTCCAGAGCCAAGGTGGGGTATCCAGCCGCTCGGCATCCAGCCCTTCCAGCAGCGCCGCGCCGCCGGTGGCGATCTTCCGTAGCACCGCATTGACCAGACCAGCGAAAGGCGCCGGGACCAGATCGACCGCGTTGGCCACCGCGGCATGGGCCGGGGTCGCCAACAACAGCAACTCCGCCGCACCAATCCGCAGCACGTTGCGCACGGTGGGCGGCGGCTCACGGCGCAGCAGCGGCTCAAGCACGGCATCAAGGCTGCCAGCACGCCGCAGCACCATCGCGGCGATCCGATGCCCGGCGGCCCGGTCGCGCGGCGCGAGCGCGGCGCCGGGACGCGCCTCGCCAGCGCCACGCACGCGATGCGGCCGGCCATGCATCGGCAGCGCGTCGAGCGCGTCTTCCAGCGGGCGATGCCGCTGCATCACCCCCTCTAGCAGGGCAAGGGCGGCGCGACGGGCAGGGTTCGGCGGGGCTTGGGCCATGGGCCGGCGGTTTATGGTCCCACCCCGCCACGCGTGCTAGTGCAACCGGATGGGAAAGCAGCTCGGAGATCGCCCGCCGGTGGGGCTCGCTTCGCTCAGTGAGGCGGCGGGACGCAGGCCGCGGCTCGCCCTGCTGCTGCTCTGCCTGCTGCTCTGGCTGCCTGGCTTCTTCAGCATCCCGGCGACCGACCGCGACGAGGCACGCTTCGCGCAGGCGAGCCGGCAAATGGTCGAAACCGGGGACTACGTCCATATCCGGCTTGGCGCGGAGGAGCGGAACAAGAAGCCCGCCGGCATCTACTGGCTGCAAGCCGCGGCGGTGCATGCGCTTGAGGCGACAGGCCTCGGCGGGCGCGGGGATATCTGGGCCTATCGCCTCGCCTCCCTGCTCGGTGCGCTGCTTGCCGTGCAGGCCTGTTTTCACTGGGGCCGCACCCTGGTCGGGCGCCGGCCGGCCTGCCTGGCCGCGGCGCTGCTGGCCGCCGCCATGGTCGTGGTCGCCGAGGTGCACATCGCCAAGACCGATGCGGCCCTATTGGCCTGCGTCACCGCCGCCATGGGGCTGTTCGGACAGGCCTATCTGCGTCCGGGCCACTTCAGCGCGCGTCAGGCGGCGGGCTTCTGGCTACTGCTGGGCGGCGCCGCGCTACTCAAGGGACCGGTCGGCCCCATGGTGCCACTGCTGGCCGGGATCACCCTGGCGATCGCCGATCGCGGCGCCCCCTGGTTCCGGGCCCTGCGGCCGGGCTGGGGCGTGCCGCTGATGATCCTGGCCGCGGCGCCGTGGTTCATCGCCATCGGCATTGCCACGGAAGGCCGGTTCTTTCAGCAATCCGTGGGCGGCGACATGCTGGCGAAGATCGGCAGCGGGGAGGAGAAGCACGGCGGGCCGCCCGGCCTTTACCTGGGGACCTTCGGCATCACCGCCTTCCCCGGGGCCTTTCTCGTGCTGCTCGCGCTGCCCGCGATCTGGCGCGAGCGGACGCTGCCCCGAACCCGCTTCCTGCTGGCCTGGGTGGTCCCGAGCTGGCTGGTCTTCGAAGCGGTACCCACCAAGCTGCCGCATTATGTGCTGCCGCTGTTTCCGGCGCTGTTCCTGCTCGGCGCCGCCTGGGCGATGGACCCGCTGCGCTGGATGCCGCCCCGCTGGTGGCGCGGCTTTGCACTCTTTGTGCTGATCAGCGTCGCCGTCGGGCTGGCGATCCTCGGCAATCTCGCCGGTCTCCTGTTGCTGCCGTTTCCGCCGCTGGCCGGGTTATTCGCGCTACCGGCGGCGGCGGTCCTGGCCTGGGCGGTGCTCAGGGCGATCGGTAACGGGCGCGGCGATTGGGGGCAGGCGGGCTTTTACGCCGCCATCCTGGCAATACCGCTCTATGCCGCGGTGCTGGAAGGCATCGCGCCCCGCTTAAGCCCGATCTGGATCGCCCCCCGGATCGCCACCCTGCTCGCAGCCCAGGCCCCTGGGTTGCCGGCGCGGGATTTCGGCATCACCAGCCATGCCGAGCCGTCCGTGCTGTTCGCCCTCGGCGGTGAGGCGAAGCTGCTCCCGACCGGCGGGGCGGCGGCGGAGTTCCTGGGCGCCGGCCCTGGCCGGGTGGTGGCGGTGGGCGATCGCGCGTTGGGCGATTTCCAGGCCATGGCCGCGGCACTGGGCTTTGTGCCGCAGCCGCTTGGGGAGGTCAGCGGCCTCAACTATACGCGCGGTCGCTGGATCACCTTGCGGTTTTTCCGGCAGGGCTGAACGAGGGCTGGGTTTGCCCGGCGGGCGGGCCGCGACGACCATAACAGGTGACAGGGACCGCCCGCACATGGCCGTAACCGCCGATGAGATCATCGCCGCCTATCGCACCCTGCTCGGCCGCTCACCTGACGCCATGGAGACGCAGGGGCATCTGGAGTTCGGCCATGCCGACCGGCAGGCGCTGATCGCCGCCTTCATCGGCAGTGAGGAATTCGCAGCCCGCTTCGCCCAGGCGCGGCTGCAGGAGCCGCCGAGCGTCGCCGCGGCAGGCTTGGCCAGCGTCTTCGGCATGACCAGACCCGCGACCATCTTCCTGGGCGATCGCGTGCTGACCTTCACCCATCGGCACCAGCGGATCTTCGTGCCGCCAGGCGACATCGATATCGCCCCACATCTTTATGCCAGCGGCACCTGGGAGCCCCATGTGGAGCAGGCGATCCTGCGGCAAACGCCGCCGGGCGGCCGGGCAATCGATATCGGTGCCAATATCGGCTACCACACGTTGGCCTTGGCGCGGGCGGTCGGGCCCGCTGGCACGGTGCAGGCCATCGAAGCCAATCCCCAACTCATCCCGCTGTTGCGGGCCACCCTGTTCATCAACGGCCTCAACCAGTTTGTCCAACTGCACCACTGCGCCATCAGCGACCACATCGGCACTGTCGAACTGGCGCAGGAGCCGGACCACTTCGGCAGCGGCAATATCGCCCCACCCAGCTTTCAGCAGGCGAGCAGCTATCACGCGACCTATTCGGTGAAGCAGCAGGTGGCAGCCACCACCCTCGATCACCTCTTCGCCGAAGCCGGCCCGCCCGTCCAACTGCTGCGCCTGGACATCGAAGGCGGCGAGCCGCTGGCACTGCGCGGTGGAGCGGCGCTGATCGCCCGTTCGCCGGAGCTCTCCATCATCACCGAATGGGCGGTCGGGATGATGACGGCGCGGGCCGATCTCAGCGCCTTCGTCGCCTGGCTTCATGGGCAGGGCTTCCGCTTCTGGCGCATCGAACCGGCCGGGGAGCTAAGCCCTCTGAGCCCGGAGGCGACGCTAGGCCTGCCACATAGCGACCTGCTGATCCGCCGGCAGGAGCCGCGCTAGTGGTGCGTGCCAGACGGATGGTACCGTCTGGCACGCACCACCAACCATTGATTTGGTGGGCCGATCCACCCGACGCTTGGGTACCAAGCGTCGGGATCGGACCACTAGGGCGGGACGCATTGAGGCGGGATCGCCGAAGGCGCTGAATCCCGCGACCAAACAAACGGGAGAGCAGGGTGTGTGAGCGAGTGCGAACACAGCATGCTCTCACGCATCGCTCCGTCAGCATCGGCGGCTGAGGTCCGTTACCGGCGGGGTGGATCGGGCTCGGCGCGGGCCGGGTCCTCCGGCCAATTATGCTTTGGATAGCGCCCCCGCATATCCTTGCGGGCATCCTGCCAGCCGCCCCGCCAGAACCCGGCCAGATCGCCCGTCACCGCGATCGGCCGCCCGGCGGGGGAAAGCAGCGCCACTTGCAGCTTCACCCGCCCTTCCGCCAGCGGCGGCAGACCAGCCAGGCCGTAGAGGTGCTGGGCGCGCGCCTCCAGCGTCGGCACCTCCCGGGCGTAATCGATGGCGGCGCTGCGTCCGGCCGGCAGCGGCAGGCGCGCCGGCAGGGCGGTATCCAGCCGCTGGCGCTGCGGCCAGTCCAACCGGTGCAGCAGGATCTCCGTCAGACCCAGCCCGGCCAGTTCAGCAAGCTTCGACAGCCCATGCAGATGCGGCGCCAGCCAGTCCTGCACCGCCGCGCCCAGGGCGGTATCCGCAAGATCGGGCCAGGCTTCCCCTTCCACCTGGCGCAGCCAGCCGATCCGCGCCTGGACCTGCCGCGCGGCCGCCGTCCACGGCAGGTCGCGCAGACCCCGCGCCGCCACGGCTTCGGCCAGCGCGGCCGCCACGGCCGCCGGCGTGGCGTGCGGGATGGTCGTCTCCTCCAGCACCAGCGGGCCGAAGCGCAGGCGCCGACGCGCCAGCACGGCGCCGGCCCGGGCATCGAAGCTCGCCCGCTCCTCGCGCCGGAAGCGATCCGGGAAACGTTCTTCCAACATGGCACGCTCGATCGGCGCGGCCATGCGGATACGCGCCTCCGTGCCTTGGAGCGCGAGGTCGGCCACGGCCAGCAGCGGGGCCTTGGCCAAGGGGTCGGTCACGGCCAGACGCGCCCCCTGCCCGCTCGCCAGCCGGAAGGCGCCATCCATTACGCCGCGCTTGGCGGCGATCCGGTCGGGGAACCCGGCGGCGAGCAGCGCGCCGGCATCCCCCTCGGCCACCACCCCCGCGCCGACGCCAAGCCGGCGACGGTGCAGCGTTGCGTTGCGGCGGATACGGTGCAGCGTCGCGCGGTCCGCCGCAGGATCATCGCCCCCCGCCAGCAGATCGAGCCGCGCCTGGATATCAGCCGGCGGCTCGCGCCCGCGCAGCGGATCGCGCTCCTCCAGCAGCGCCGCCAGATCGGCGGCCAGTGCGCGCTCCGGCGGCGTGGCGGCTTCGACCAGCAGCCGCGCGAGCCGCGGATGCGTCCCGAGCCCGGCCATCCGGCGACCGATCGCGGTGATCCGCCCCGCCGCATCCAGGGCGTCGAGGTCCTGGAGCAGCGTTCGCGCCGCCGCCAGGGCCCCGGCCGGCGGCGGGTCCAGCCAGCCGAGATCGGCCGGCACGGCGCCCCAGGCGGCGAGGTCGAGGGCGAGACCAGCTAGCTCGCTTTCCAGGATTTCAGGTCGGTCAGCTGCAGCGAGGCCGCGATGCATGGCCTCTGACCACAGCCGGATGGCAACGCCAGGTGCCGTGCGTCCCGCCCGTCCCGCCCGCTGTTCGGCGGCCGCCTTGCTGATACGGACGGTGACCAGACGGCTGAGACCGCTGGCCGGATCGAGCCTCGGGGCCCTGCGAAAGCCACCATCGACCACGATCCGCACACCGGGAACGGTCAGCGAGGTCTCGGCGATCGCGGTCGCCAGCACGACCTTTCGCCCTTCGGCAGGGGCCAGGGCACGGTCCTGTTCGGCCACCGGCAGTTCGCCATGCAGCGGCAACACAGTGGCCGGCACGCCTGCCAGCGCCTCGGCAGTGCGGCGGATCTCACCCCAGCCTGGCAGGAAGGCCAGGACATCGCCTGGATGCTCACGCAACGCCGTCCGGATGGCGGCGGCCATCGCCGCTGGCAGCTCCTTCGGGTCGGCCAGATCGCGGGCGCGATGCGCGAGCGTGACCGGAAAAGCCCGGCCCAGCGATTCGATGCAGGGCGCGCCGCCGAGCAGCCCGGCGAAGGCGGCGCCATCAAGCGTCGCCGACATCGCCAGCAGCCGCAACTCCGGCCTCAAGCCCCGTTGCAAATCGAGACAGAGCGCGAGCGCGAGATCGGTATCGAGGTTGCGCTCATGCGCCTCATCGAACAGCACGCCGGCGACGCCTTCGAGGCCGGGATCACCCTGCAGGCGCCGCACCAGCAAGCCCTCAGTGACGACTTCGACACGCATCCGCGCGGAACCAAAGCGGTCCAGCCGGGTGGCCAGGCCGATCGTCTCGCCAAGCGGCTCCCCAAGCAGCTCCGCCATCCGCCGGGCAGCCGCGCGCGCCGCCACCCGGCGCGGCTCCAGGACGAGCAGCTTGCCGCCCGCGGCCCAGGGCTGGTCCCGCAGCACCAGTGGCACAAGCGTCGTCTTGCCCGCGCCTGGCGGGGCAATCAGCACGGCATTCGATTGCGCGGCAAGCGCGGCGGTGAGCGCCGGTAGCGCCTCGGCCACCGGCAGATCCATGGGCAACAGCTTCACCGGGCGGAGATAGCAGAGCCCGGCGCGCCGGGCGCGCCTATCGTGCGTCTTCCAGCACCATCTGGGCGCATTTTTCGCCGATCATGATGGACGGCGCATTGGTATTGCCAGTGGTCAGCGTCGGCATGACGGAGGCATCGGCAACGCGCAGCCCGGTGACGCCGCGCAGTCGTAGGCGGCTATCCACCACGCTCGTTGGGTCCTCACCCATCCGGCAAGTGCCGACCGGATGGTAGATCGTCGTGCCGTATTGCCGGTTGAAGGCGAGGAGTTCGGCATCGCTCGTTATCCCGGGCCCAGGCAGGATTTCCTCGACGGTATAGGGGGTGATCGCCGGTTGGCGGAAAATCTCCCGCACCTGCCGGATGCCGGCGGCCAGCTTGCGCGCATCCTCAGGCGCGGCGAGGTAGTTCGGCCGGATCGCGGGCTTCTCGAAGGGGTCGGCCGACTTCACCATGACCGTGCCGCGGCTGTCCGGCTTCACCGGACAGATCGCGCAAGTCATCCCCGGCTTGTCTTCCAGCACGCCGAATTGGCCAAGCGCGTAGCTCGCCGGGGTGAACAGCAATTGCAGGTCGGGCGCCGCCAGCCCTTCGCGGGAGCGGGTGAAGACCTGTGCCGTGGTCACACCGAAGGTCAGCGCACCGCGCCCTAGGCCAAAGAACTTGGCCACCTCCCCCACCAGCCGGACACCGCGGGCGAGTTGGTTCGTGCTCAACGTATCCTTCACCCGGTGCTGGACGCGTGAGACGTAGTGATCCTGCAGATTGGCGCCAACCGCCGGCAGGTCGTGCCGGACCTCGATCCCCAGCGATTGCAGATGTTCCGCCGGCCCGATGCCGGACAGTTGGAGCAGGTGTGGCGAGTTCACCGCGCCGCCCGACAGGATCACCTCCCGCCCCGCCCGCAGCTCGCGCATCTGGCCGTTCTGGCGAAAGGCGACGCCGACGCAGCGCCCGCCTTCGAACAGCAGTCGGGTTGCTTGCGCCTCGGTCTCGACCTGCACCTTGTCGCGCGCCCGGGCCAGGAAGGTGCGCGCGGTCGAGCCGCGCCAGCGGCCAAGCCGGGTCATCTGCGAATAGCCGACGCCCTCCTGCTCCGCGCCGTTGAGGTCGCGCTGGAACGGATGCCCGGCCTGCTGCGCTGCTTCGATGAAACGATGGGTCAGCGGCAGGATGGTCCGGTAGTCCTCGACCTGCAAAGGCCCGTCGCCGCCACGGAACGCCGCGTCGCCCTTCTGCACATAGGTCTCGGACTTGCGGAATAGCGGTAGCACGTCGTCATAGGACCAGCCGCGGCAGCCCATCTGCGCCCAGGTATCAAAATCGGTCGGATTGCCGCGGACATAGAGCATGCCGTTGATGGAGGAGGAGCCACCGAGCGTGCGGCCGCGTGGCCAGCGAATCTCGCGGTTGTTCGAGCCCGGCTCCGGCGTCGTCGTATAGCCCCAGTTCACCAGCTGCTGGTTCTGCAGCAGCTTCAGCATCGCCGCCGGGATATGGATCCACGGATGCCGATCGGGCGGCCCGGCTTCCAGCAGGGTGACGCGGTGCCCCGCCTCCCCCAGCCGGGCGGCGACGGCGCAGCCGGCTGAGCCGGCACCGATCACCAGATAATCGCAATCCGCATCGCTCATTCAGCCTTCAACCCGGTCATGGCAACGATCTCCCTCACCACCTGGCGTTCGCGGGTAATGCGCGCGGCAAAGGCCGCAGGACCCTCCGTGAGCGGCTCATTGCCGGCGAGCCTGAGCCGATCCCGGGTCAGGGGATCGGCGACCGCAGTCTGCATGGCGGCCGCGATCTTTTCGATGACCGGCGCGGGCGTGCCGGCGGGGGCGAAAAGGCCGTTCCAGCTCGTCAGGTCGAAGCCCGGAAAGCCGCTTTCGGCAATGGTCGGCAGGTTGGCGAGCGTGCCCATGCGCTGGCCACTGGTCAGGGCAAGTCCGACGGCGCGGCCATCCTCGATCACCGGGCGGAGGCTGTTGGCCGTCGCAATGGCCGCGTCGAGCTGCCCGCCGGCGACATCACGCGCTGCCTCGGCGCCGCCGCGATAGGGTAGGTGTTCCAACTGAATACCGGCGCGATGGGCCAGCAGCGCGCCGGCCAGATGCCCGACCGTGCCAACGCCCGGCGTGCCGTAGGAAAGGCCCGGCCGCTGCTTGGCCAGCGCCAGGAACGCCCCGAATGTGCGGACGCCGAGCTTGGCGTTCGCCACCAGCACGTAAGGCGCTGAGACCGCCTGGCCAACGGGGGCGAATTGCGCGTCGTAATCCGGCTTCAGGCCCTTGATGATGAAGGGGACAACCAGGAAGCTGAAGGCATCGAACAGCAGCGTGTAGCCATCCGCCGGCGCCTGCGCGACCGCATTGCCGGCGACCGAACCGCCGCCGCCCGGCCGGTTCTCGATGACCAGGTTCTGGCCCAGCGCGTCCTGCATCTTCGGCGCCAGCAGGCGCATGACGGTATCGGACTGCCCGCCCGGCGCGAAGGCGACCAGGACCCGCACCGGCCGGCTTGGGAAGTCCTGCGCCCGGGCCAGCCCGGGCAGGCCGAGCGCGGCGGAGGCGGCCAGCAGCCTACGACGGAGGAACATGGCGTTCAGACGTAGACCGCCTGCATACCGCCCGCCGGGTAGCGGGTGCCGGCGGCAGCCCCGACCGGCACGGCGGCACTGATCCGGGCGACATCCGCCGCGCTCAGGCTAACCGCCAGGCCGCCGAGATTCTCCTCAAGCCGCGGCAGGTAGCGAGTGCCTGGGATGGTGACGACGTCCTCCCCCTGCGCCAGGAGCCAGGCGATGCAGAGCTGGGATGGCGTACAGCCTTTCTCACGGGCGATGGCCTCAACGGCGGCGACGAGCTTGCGGTTGGCGGCGAAATTCTGTTCCTGAAAGCGCGGATGCGCGGCACGACGGCCGTCGATCTGCGCGAAATCCTGCAGGACGCCGGTCAGGAAGCCACGGCCGAGCGGCGCATAGGCGACGAAGGCGATGCCGAGCGGGCGGGTGGTGGCCCGGGTCTCCTCCGCCTCCTGACGGTACAGCAGGGAATACTCGGTCTGCACGCAGGCGATCGGATGCACCGCATGGGCGCGGGTGATGGTGGCCGGGCGCGCTTCCGAGAGACCAAGGAAGCGGACCTTGCCTTGCTCCACCAGCTGCTTCATCGCGCCGACCGTCTCCTCGATCGGCACGCCGGGATCGACGCGATGCTGATAGTAAAGATCGATGTGATCGAGGCCGAGGCGCTTCAGCGACGCCTCGCAGGCGGCG
>Ga0209188_1002293_pt1 | contig 14293 bp, 10 predicted proteins | sample C_130625_EF_Meta_FD_187307 | JGI IMG/M metagenome (GOLD analysis project Ga0209188, IMG submission 187307) | Freshwater microbial communities from Lake Croche, Canada to study carbon cycling - C_130625_EF_MetaG (SPAdes) (version 2) | ecosystem: Environmental > Aquatic > Freshwater > Lake...
CAAGAAGTTGGATTAATGAATTTTGCCATTAGTTGGGGAGCAAATTTTGCCGATTTTGATAACGACGGAGATGTAGATTTATACGTCTCAAACGGTGATTTAAACCCAAATTGCGTTCCAATGGCTGATTTTTATTTTGAAAACCAAAAAGGGCATTTTCAAGAAAAAGCCTCCTTCGTAGGATTAAATGACTACGGAATTGGGCGAGGTTCAGTTGTTTTTGATTATGATAAAGATGGAGATTTAGACGTTTTAGTGGTTAATCAGAAAGCAACTTTAGCATATCCCATTGAATCTTTTACGCATCTTTTCCGCAATGATTCTCCCAGCGGAAATTGGCTAAAAATTGCGTTAAAAGGAATTCAAGCAGAAAGCCATGGTTTAGGATCAAAGGTTGAAGTGGTGGCTGGAGGCAAACGTATGATGCGAGAGATTGACGGTGGAGGTTCAAGTCATATTTCACAAAATTCAACCATAGCCCATCTCGGATTAGGGGCTGCAACATCCGTAGATTCAATTATTATCACATGGACAGGCGGCAAAAAGCAAATTCTAACCCAACAAAAAATCAATCAATTCATCACTATTACAGAAAGCCCCAACACTTCAATTGCTGTCTGGATATGGCTTTTAGTCTTAATTGGCTTACTATTTTTATGTTTCAGCTATTGGAAAGTAAAAATAAAGTAAATGAAAAACAAAATAGAGAGCATGCTGTAGCAGTATGCTCTCTTTTGTTTTTATAACATCAAGATTCTAATATTCCCAAAGGTTATGTTCCATTTCCATCAATTTATATTCCAATTGTTGAGATTGAATCAAACCTTGCTTTGAACCACCATAAATTGAATCCAAATCATCGTCTTTTGAATTACCTTTCTTCGTTAAACGAGCATGAAACAAACGCAAATCAAAGGCATCAGCCATATTTTTGTGTTGTGCTTCGTTTTGTTCGTTATACCAAACACAATTTGGATTACTCCGGAACAATTTATCTAAATCTTTATATCTGAAAGAACCAACATTCTTATCAAAGCCTGCCGTTGTCATATTTGCGGGAATGATTATCGTAATAGACTGAATATCATAATACAAACGTGATCGTTGCTTATCAAAAATAGCATCCTCACGAATTTCTAAAATCGATAATTGCTTGGCGTAATATAAATTATTCACATCGGTTGAAGTAGGTACTGGATTGCTGAATCCGTCATTCTTAGCTGGAGTTGTTCCGCCAGTAGCAGGCGTTTTTGGTTTTGGATCTCCCCAACCATCATCTGCACCAGCAGTTGTGCCAGTTGCAGTTTCGTTGCCAAACCCTGCCGCTTTTTCAGCATCGGATAAAGCATTATCATTCCCACTATTTTCCATCACCAAATTTTTAATAAAATCTTCTTTGGTAATTTTAGTTTTCAAGGAATCGTTTCTGTATGGTTGCAAAACACCGCTTTGTACCCATTCCATGAGGTATTTTGTAATTTCATTACCTTTTGAAAAGAAAGGCTGATTTTGCTTTTCGTTCAAATCCATGCGTCTCCACAAACGTTGCTTCCACATAATATTCGAGTCATCAATCGGACGAACTGAATCTGGATTTTTACCTTTATTGTCTTTTTCTTGGGCTGAAACCCACGTGCAAGTCGTCATTGACAAAAGAGCGATGCCTGCAATTTTACTAAGATTTTTCATACAATTATGGAATGACAAGCTTTACAATTAATTGATTTTCAAAGATTTGTAAACTTATATTTTCATATTCAGGATAACGAAAAGCGTGAAAAAATATTTTAATTCAACGGAATATTTTTAACAATCGTAATTGGCGTTGTCTCAACTGTTCCACGGAAATTTTGTCTTTGGAAAGAACGTACTTCAATGTAATAACGGTCACCTGCTTGTGCATTTTGCGACAGCGAACCAATACTTCCTCCACCTTGCAACGTTACTTCTCCCACTCTTTTACTCCCTCTTACCAAAGAAACCGAAACTTCTCCTGAACGATACCTTGCATCTTCTGGGTTGGTAGCTTTGAATGACTCTTCAGCGATGACACGGGCTTCGATAGTTCTTAAACCTGCCGCACTTGCACCACGTTTCTCATCCAACTCACCACCATTACCAAAAATCTTAACTTCTGGTTTTGGAATTCTACGAACTCTGAATTTTTCAACTCCTAATAAAATACCACCGTTATTGATGTTCAATTCAACCGAAGTACCACTTGGAACAACGGTAATTTTTCCAGCACCACCGCCAGCAATCACTTCACCACCAGAAGCCGTGATATTTGGTTGCCACAAAGCACCTAAACCTGGACTTACAATACTCAATTTGTTGGCACAAGCTAAATATAACGGAGGTAAACTTCCGGATTCAATGTTATAAGTTGGCTTTAAAACAAAATATTCTTGATCAACATTTCTTGTTTCTGCACCGTTGGGGCCGTTGAATGAGATGGTTGCCGTATAGGTTTTTCTCGAAAGTCCACGACCATCATATTGACCGCCTTGTGCTTTGAATTTAATTTGTCCTTTACCATCTTTTACTGGAACCGATAAACCATTGAAACTCATTCTTGGGGTAATGCCAGAAGAATAAGCCGCAATAAACATTTCAGCTTCATAGTCCATTCCTGCAACCACAGTATTAGATTTTGCTGATACCATCGCCAAAATTTTATCAAACTTGATGTCTTGAAGACCAATTTTACGGGCTAATTCACTCAAAATGGTGCTTTCATGACGACGAACTTCTGATTGTTTTTGACTCAAAGTTGCCAACGCTGCTGGCACTGGTGTTTCTGCAAAGTTTAATTCTGCAAAATCTTTATTCTTATTATTCGCATCTTTTGCTACTGCTGGGTCCTCACTTCCTGATAATGCTAAAGGTTCAATTTTCATGCCTTTATCAGCATACTTTGAAATTTTGGCTACATAATCATCCAATTTAGTTTTCAGACCATAGGCCAAGCCCTGCTTTTTACCGCCAATCATAAGTTCATAAACTTGCTCAGTCTCTTTCATTCCGACCAAGGCACCCGTTTCTTTATCATAACCACCCGTTTTATCAATAATTAGGCTTTTCAAATTATCCATTTCGCCCACCATTTCATCAGCCAATTTATGTACTTCTTGAGCTTGTGTAATATACTGAGCATCATTTGCTTGATTGGAAGAACGTTTTAATAATTCCTTCATTCCCTCAATCGTAGCGATATTTTTTTGCACCGACGAAGTATTTGCCGTCTCTAAACTGTTGTTCAACAATACAAATTTTTGTAAAAGTGCATCGCTCACTTGCAAGGCAAGTAGAGCTGTAAGCACCAAATACATCATCCCAATCATTTTCTGACGGGGCGTTTCTTTCATTCCTGCCATGTTATTATGCGCTTATAGGATTTTAATTGGTTTAAGTTCTTTTTAAGGTATTTGGTCGTAAGTATGATGTATAAGGTAATAAATTACTACTTAATACTTCATATCTCATACCTAATTACCCTTTCATTGCCGACAACATACTGCCATAAACATTGTTTAATGAAGATAAGTTAGTAGTCAATTTAGATAATTCTTGCTTAAACTGTTGGGTATCCTTACTCGCATCAGCCATATTTTCCATGGCGTTGGTCAAGTTACCATAGAAGGAATTCATAGCTTTCAAATGTTTGTTAGTATCTTGTAATTCTAGCTCATAAACTGCATTCAAAGCGCCCATATTTTGGGTAACTTTCTGGAACTGAATACGATATTCTTTTGCATCTTGTGAGGCGTTTGCCATTTCACTCATTGCGTTCATGGTTACTCCGTAAGCTTTATTCATCTCAGTCATTGTTCCTGAGGCAGTTCTAACATTCTTTGCATATTCACTTGTTGCAACCGTTGCGTCCGAAATATCACCAATTTTAGATACCGTTTCGGTCAAAGACTTCATTCCTTTTCCTAGATTATCAAAAATGTCTGGCGTGACTTTCGCATTTGCTAACATCTCGTCCATTTTAGCAGTCAAGCCAGTTCCAGATGTTTAGCCGTAGTTCTTTTCGGCAATTCCCCCGTAAAATCTTTTGACAATTCTGGATAGACTCTTTCCCAGTTATAGTCGGTGCTTGATTTCATCGTTAAATATAGAACTCCATACATGATGAAAATACCTACCTCGGTAAGCATACCAAGCATTAACCATTCATTTGCATTGTTCCAATGAAGGATTTTAGCTAAGGCTCCGAAAATTACTACTGCGGCTGCAAAACTTGCAATTACATTTACGATTTTTTCCATTGTGATTAAAAAAATAATTTTGTTTTGAGACTAATACCTGGTTGTTAAGTGATGATTAAGCTGTGCCTGATAAGTGTTTACGAAGACTTTTCTGAGGCACGTAAGCTTATTTAAAAGTAAGCGAGGGAATTTGGTCGTATATCACGATTGAATTCCCTCGCTTTTGTTATTATGATTTAGTTTGATTTTTTTAAGCTAAATTCACGCTAAAATACTTGGTTTGTGATGATTGCCCAATTTTAGCTAAAGCTTTTACTAAACGCTAACATCTACCTGAATTCTTTTCCTGACGAACGACCTAAGTGATTCATTGCGCAGCGGAAACCTATATAAGACCGTTTTTTGTTTTCGTACTCATACGACCGAGTGCCTGTTTCTAAATAATAGGCAACATCTTTCCAAGAACCTCCACGAATCACTTTGCGTGGTTCATCTTTGTCGTCGTTCATGGTATTTAAATCCCAAGTGATCGCAACTGAATTGTCTGCATAGGCATCTAATGTCCATTCAGCTACATTTCCTGCCATATTATATAAACCATAATCATTTGGATTAAACATATTGGCGGGTGCTGTGTAAGCGTATCCATCAGCATCGTAATTTCCTCTGTGTGGTTTAAAATTGGCTAATAAACAACCTTTTCCATTCGCTACGTAAGGATTTCCCCAAGGATATTTAGCGGATGCTTTTCCACCTCTGGCTGCCCATTCCCATTCTGCTTCTGATGGTAAGCGGAATCTTGGCGAAATATATTGACCTTCCGAAGTACGATAGTCGTTATATGCTTTGGTTCTCCATTCGCAGAAATATCTTGCTGCAATCCAGCTTACGCCTACTACTGGATACATATCAAATGCGGGGCTGGAGAAATAATATTCCGTCATTGGATCGCCATTGTGGTAAGTAAAATCTTTACTCCATACAGCGGTGTCAGGGTAGTATTCGGCAATAATTTTTTCTTCCCCGATTACAGAAATTGAATCTTTCAACATCACGTCCGTAAACTGACGATATTCGTTATTGGTAATTTCAGTATCATCCATGTAGAATTGAGCAACTGTTACACGCTTGTTGAAACTTACTGACGATGCAGTAACATCTTCGTCAGCCTGCCCCATCATGTACGAACCAGAAGGAATCAGCACCATACCGAGCGGAGTGGTTTGTTTCCAACCTTTCCGAGCAGTTGCAGCAACCTCTCCGTTCTGCATACCAATGTCTTCTTTTCTATTGGATTTACTACTTTTGCCTTTTCCTTTGGAGGCTACCTCAGCTTTGCCTTTGCTTCTTCCTTTTGTAGTTGCTGTTTTGCTCTTACTTTTGCTTCCTCCGCTTGAGCAACCTTCCAAGAACAACACAGGAATTACTATTAAAAATAGCAAAATTGATTTCCTAAAAATTCCACTGTAATTCATAGTGATATAAACTTTTTTGAATGATACCTAAAATAATATTAGATAATGATATTTCAAATGTGATTGTATTATATTTTTAATAACTGAGAAAATTTCCTTTTTTATGTAATCTAGCATAATTTTACGACGTTAAATCTTCTTAGAAACGTGAAGTCTTATCTACTTATTATACAAAGAGAATAACAAAGATAAATATTTTTTTGGCTTGTCTGTCTATGCTTTCTTGTTTTTCGCAATAAACTTTAATGTCTAAATCTTGGTGTACGCACAAGCGTTTTTTTACCTCCGAGGAGTTTTGGAGCAGGGATGGCATAACTCAACAAGATTTCGTGTGATATTGGGGCTTTGGCTGTTGCTCCTACGGTCGTTAAGTCTAAAGAATATCCTAACCGTAATGCGTCGTTTTTCAACATCGAAATTCCTGCAATTATAATGCCAGCATCATTTAAACGATACGAACCTCCCAACCAGTATTTGTCTACATACGTAAAAATTGCACCTCCTTCCAAAATGTTTGTATTAAAATCGGTTTTCAATAAAGCCATTGGGCTTACTTTGATATAATCGTTAAGATAGTAATCATAACTTGCCGTTATGTTCAGAACTTGTTTGATTTTGTAGGCTCCCGTTTTATCTGATCCAAAACTATAAACTGGCGTATTCACATGGTTAAAACTTGCGCCGATTTGGTAGTTAACGGCCTTTAAAATAGCGCCTACTGAAAAATCTGCTTTGGTTTGATTAATACTGCCAGTGAGTGCATCCACCAAAGGATCGCCTGATTCACGTGGACGAAATTTTGAATCAAAAGATTTAGTATGAAACCCACCTTTCCCACCCACTGAAACCACCGCACCATTTGATAGTCCAATTTGATAGGAATATGATAAGAGCATGTTTTGATAACCCGCACCAGAAGGCGTTTTATCATTCACAAATTCGATGCCTATTCCGCTACGCAATCCATTGAGAGGCATTGAGATCGTAAGAATCTGTGTTCCTAAAGCGCCATTTCCATCAAAAGTAGTCTGATAATTAGACCATTGATTTCTATAATGTAATTGAAACCTTGTAACACGGTCTAATCCAGCAGCTGCTGGATTAATGTATAATGGATTAAACATGTATTGACTTAATTGAGCGTCTTGTTGGGCAAAAGTTGTAGCGCTTGAAAAAGTGAATACCACCAAATATATATAAAGTAATTTCTTTTGCATAATGTTTCAAAAAACGAAATAATGAAGGTCATAAATAAGTTCAGTTCAAAAATAGTAAAGAATTCTAACACACTAAGATAAGTGTCAGATAAATTTAACGTAAATTATTATCTTTTTGTTGTGAAGTTTTTATATTTTGGAGGGTGTGATTTATTGTCGCTTGTATGCAATCGCTTCAACCTTTGAATTAAGACTTTTGGTGAAAACATACCAACAAAAAAATCCTGTAAAACTAAAATGCTGTACAGGATTTTTATCATTTATCTCGGATATCAAAAACCGTTGGCTTTTTTAATATATAATTCTAGAGCGCCCGTCATGGAAGGAGCATTCGGCAGTGGAGCCTGGATATCAAGAATCAAATCGGCGTCGGTAACTGCTTTAGCAGTTGTGGGACCAAAGGCAGCAATTCGTGTTTTTTTTTGCTTAAAATCTGGAAAATTGTGCATCAATGAAGTGATTCCTGATGGACTAAAAAATGCCAAAATATCATAAATTACTTCTTCTAAATCAGACAAATCAGAAGAGATAGTTTCATACATAACGGCTTCTGCTAATTGGAAATCGTTTGTACCCATAAAACCCGGAATATCATTTGTGCGCTTATCAGAGCAAGGGAACAAGAACTTTTCGGTTTTGTGTTTCTTGATCAATTCCAATAATTCAGCTGCTGTTTTTGTACCTGTAAAGATTTTTCGCTTTCGAATTACAATATATTTTTGCAAGTAATTGGAAGTCTGTTCGGTGATGCAAAAATACTTCATATCAGCCGGCATTTCAATGCGTGCCTCTTTACATATTCTGAAAAAATGATCTATTGCATTACGACTGGTGAAAATTATGGCTGTATGGTCAAGAATATTAATTTTTTGTTTACGAAATTCTTTGTATGGTACTCCTTGAATCTCAATGAAAGGGCGGAAATCAACCTTGATATCGTATTTTCTAGCCAACTCAAAATAGGGTGACTTTTCGTCGGTTGGGCGGCTTTGCGTAACTAAAATACTGGTTACTTTGGTTAATCTGTCTGGATGTGCGGTTAATGTGATTTCGCTCATACTCAATGCAGTTAAACTGGGATTATAATTGTGGGGCTAATTTTTATTGAGAAAATAGTTTTGGTTGAATCTTTACTCAATAAAATAATGTATTAATTCTCTTAATAATTACAGGGCAAAACGTGCGCCTACGATTAAAGGGATTATTTCAACGATGCAAAGGTACGAAAATATATATAAATTTTTCAGTGTCGTCATCTTATTTATTGTAAAGTACAATAATGCCAACCTTGCGATAAAGAATAGAAGAATGGGTATAGAAAAGTATTTCTCTGCATTCTTCACTATTTCTGGAGCAGAAACGGTACTAAGCGTTAGGATAATTAGGATACTTAAAAAGAATATACTCGAGGCTTGAATGATTTTAAAATAGTGAATATTGGTAATATTATCGAGGCGGTAAAGGTTTGATAATACTCGAAGCGCTAAATATTTTAAGCTGAATGAAGCAAAAGCGATGCTGGATATTTCTAAAAAATTGAGCATTAGGGTTCCTAACGTTTCTCCTTCAATCAAAATATTACTGGCCGAAAAAAGATCAGTATTTTGATGAGTAATCAACATAAAAATATAACCTAAAGTCAGACTCAAGCTCGTAACAAACGAAATATTCCCTAAATCAAAAGGTTTGTTTACTACGAAGGAATCGTCTCTTTTGGTAATCGTTAATAAATCTAGGAGACTGAAGACTCGTTCAAAAGATTTGGGCTGGAAGTTGTAAAGAAAGGCATAAAAACAAGCTATAAGCATCAAACCGACCACAAAAAAGTTTTGAAATGGAGAAATATCCCTTGGTAAAATAGTCAATAATGATTCCTTCATCTCAATGGCCTTTTGGGCTTTCGAGATTTTGTTGCCAATCTGAACTGAAATATCCTCGAGATTGGCGTTGGTGCCATAAATAGTAAGAAAAAATTTTGCCTTTCCGAATGCCTTTTGCAAGCTGTCAACATCCAAAATTAACAAATTGGAAATGGGAAGTTTCTTTTGTAAAGAGGCATCAATAAAAAGATAGTTTTCTTGTTCTGAGCGATAAAGAATTTTGTATCCTTTATAATTTTCTAAGTCAAAAAATAGGCTGAATGAGTTATAGCCCTGATGTTGTTCCCGTACATAGGGCACATAAGCTTTGTAACGCTCATCAAAAACCTGCCAATCGTCTTGATAATCGTGTACAATATAAAATGAATTATCTGAGCTTAATCCACCTTTTGCTAAGAGATTGTTCGGAGGCAGGAAATGAGCAATAATGAACGAAAGGCCAATAAATTGGAAATTTAGGTATTTTTGTTTAAAAATATTATTAAAGGAATTGAAGAAATGAGTCACAATGGAAAATCTGTGAGATTTGGTAAATCCTTTTATGTTATTGTAATTAATATAAAAATTTGTAGTATTCAATGATTGGCTTGTTTAATACAAAATTACAAAAAATCGTTAATAAACAGCATATAAACGATATTAAGTATCACTACGAGTGGTTCAAAAGTGCCATTCACGCTTGAATAATTGTCAGCCATGCATAGTTGAAATAAAAAAAGAAAGGCATCGTTTTGAACGAGACCTTTCTTTAAAAGAAATTATTTAGTGAAATTCTTATAATCCTAATGCTTTCAACATTGTTTCTCCAATATCAGCAGGCGAGTGAACAACATGAATTCCACAGGCTTCCATGATGGCCATTTTTGCGGCCGCAGTATCGTCTGCACCGCCAATGATTGCTCCAGCATGACCCATTCTACGACCTTTTGGCGCAGTTTGTCCAGCGATAAAACCAACAACTGGTTTACGGTTTCCATCCGCTTTGATCCAGTTGGCGGCTTCGGCTTCCATGCCTCCACCGATTTCACCAATCATAACGATTCCTTCGGTTTCAGGGTCATTCATCAATAATTCAACGGCTTCCTTAGTGGTGGTACCAATAATTGGATCACCACCGATTCCGATGGCGGTTGTTTGTCCTAAACCTGCTTTCGTCAATTGATCAACGGCTTCGTATGTCAAAGTTCCTGATTTTGAAACGATCCCTATTTTCCCTTTCGTGAAAATAAAACCCGGCATAATACCAACTTTACATTCTCCCGCAGTCATTACGCCCGGACAATTCGGCCCTATTAAGGTGGTATTTTTATCTTTAAGGTACTGTTTCACTTGAATCATATCCTTCGTTGGGATACCTTCTGTAATACAAATAATCACTTTGATACCGGCATCGGCTGATTCCATAATGGCATCAGCGGCAAAAGCGGGTGGTACGAAGATGATTGAAGTATTCGCTCCTGCCTTCTCAACTGCTTCGATAACAGTGTTAAAAACGGGCCGGTCAAGATGGGTTGAACCGCCTTTGCCTGGCGTTACGCCCCCAACAACATTGGTGCCGTATTCAATCATTTGTTGGGCATGAAAAGAACCTTCAGTCCCTGTAAAGCCTTGTACGATTACTTTTGAGTTTTTGTTTACAAGTACACTCATTTCTTTGGTATAAATTATTATATAATGAAAATCAAAAAACCAATTTTGGCTCTGGCCAACAATTTTGTGTAAAGGTATAGTCTGAAAAGCAAAGGACAAAAGAGAATCAAAACAAAACTTGGTAATCAACATATTTGTTGAGAGTTCTAGTACAGATTTATTCTCCCAGACCCTGTAAAATCATTTCGCCATTTTTTCCTTCGTGTTTTACTCCAAGACAATCTTCCCATCACGGTCGATATTTGTTCTTTTATCAAAATGAAAATCATAAAAACCTGCCTCACCGCTTTTGGCATCAACTTTTACTGAGCTTCTTCCCATTTCTAATCCTTGATTATCGTACGCTTTTGCTGATACCTTACCTTTAAATTTTTTCGAGAAAATAAGGTAGATACTTAAAAGATTATCCGTTCCTTCTTTATCATTTTTCAGTGAAACTTTACCAGTGGTGATTCCTTTGGTAGATAAAGATTCAGCATTTGAAATATTGATGGCACGGGCTTTTTTCACACCCGTTTCAATGCCTTTTACCATAACGCCGGCTGTTTCGCCAATTTTTTCGGTTGAATTACTCAATCGATCGCAAGCAGATAGGAAAATGGATAAGGCTAATATACTGACGTTAAATACTTTGTTCATTTTTTTGTGTTTATGGATTGCTATGTCAAATTTAAATAAAAATAATCAAATATTTGGTTATGCTTTCATAGCTAAATCGGTCAATAAATCAAAGACCTTTACTTCAACAGAACTATATTTTCAAGTTTTAGGTTAAAACAATTAGTCTTTATTAGCGCAATTTAGACTATTCGCTCATTTCAAGCACTTCTGCTCTTCACTATCGAAATCGTTTGTCGAATCTTACACACAAAAATCTTTAGGTATATTTTAATCGGAATCACAAAATTGAACATTATGAAAGTACTCTTACGTTATCTTAATCAATACAAACTCACCGTTTTCGGAGCATTAGGGTTGGCGGCCGTCAATCAGATTTTCTCCCTGCTCGATCCTTTTATATTTCGTAAAATAATTGATGACGTCGCAACGGTCTATCGTTCGGAGACACACACTGCACACGATTTCTGGATGGCAATTCTTCCGCTTTCGGCTGCTTCAATTGGGGTTGCTTTTGTGAGTCGAGTTGCCAAGAATTTTCAGGATTATTTTATTAACACCGTGACACAAAGAGTGGGTGCACGAATCTATTCAGACGGGATTAGTCACTCCTTAGAATTGCCTTACGAAACTTTTGAAGACCAACGGTCGGGTGAGACCTTGGGAATTTTACAAAAAGTAAGAACGGACGTTGAAAAACTTATTTTAGTAGGCATTAATATTCTCTTTCAATCGGGAATTGCTTTGATTTTTATTTCAGTGTATGCTTTTACAGTTCATTGGTCGATTTTGCCTTTATTTTTGGCAACAGGCCCTTTGATTGCATGGATTAGCTCGGTTTTAAGTAAGAAAATCAAGAAAATTCAAACCCAAATTGTAAAGCAATCTACGGGTTTAGCGGGTTCCACGACTGAATCTTTAAGAAATATTGAATTAGTAAAATCGTTGGGTTTGGCAAAGCAAGAAATTGCTCAATTGAATTCTACGACCCAAAAAATCTTAAAATTAGAACTTCAAAAAGTAAAATATGTACGTTCTATGTCTTTCGTACAGGGGACTTGTGTGAACTTTCTGAGAGCAATGTTAACCTTGGTTTTAATTTATTTGATTTACGAAAATAAGATTACTTTTGGTGAATTTTATTCATTAAATATTTACTCATTCTTCTTATTTGGGCCGCTCCAAGAAATTGGAAATGTGGTGAATACTTACCGTGAGGCAGAGGTTTCGCTCCATAATTTTGACAATATTTTCAAGATTCCAGTCGAGGTGAAACCCGAAAATCCATATCCCGTTATTAGCATTGATTCACTTGAATTTCAAGCCGTTAAATTCAAACATCAATCTGCCAATAAAGACGCTTTGAAGAATATCACCTTCAAGGCAGAAAGGGGCGAAACCATCGCTTTTGTGGGACCATCGGGTTCCGGAAAATCTACTTTGGTGAAATTATTGGTAGGTTTATACCGCCCAAAAGAAGGGAAAATATTATACAATGGACATAATTTTGATGAAATAGATTTTGATCAATTGCGAGAAAGAATCGGTTTTGTGACCCAAGATACACAATTGTTTTCGGGTACAATTCGTGAAAATCTGTTGTTCGTAAATCCAACGGCATCGGACGAACAATGTCTGGATGTACTCAGAAAATCCGCTTGTCATACCCTTTTAGACCGTGCAGAGAATGGTTTGGATACCGTCATTGGGGAAGGTGGCGTAAAAGTATCAGGAGGAGAAAAACAGCGATTGAGCATCGCCAGAGCATTATTGCGTAATCCAAATCTCTTAGTTTTTGATGAAGCAACTTCCTCTTTGGATTCTTTAACGGAAGAAGAAATTTCGGAAACCATCCGAGACGTATCCATCGGAACCACCCACTTAACCATCGTAATTGCCCACCGCCTCAGCACCATCATGTATGCCACCAAGATTTTCGTCTTGGAAAAAGGCAGGATCGTAGAAAATGGCTCGCATGATCAACTCTTGGAGAATAAAGGATTGTATTATGCCATGTGGAGACAACAGGTTGGAGAGAAGGATTTGATTGAGGTGGAGTAAAAATTGAAAATTGGGTTTCCTAAACTCGCCAAGATTAAATATCGGAGCGAATTTGGGAAACTTGATAAGGTAGTTCTGGGGAATAGCCTCAGGACAAAAAAATTGACATGTTTGGCACCAATTATGTCTACTTTTTCGGTAGTTTCGCTCCTGCTTCTCTGGCTTCCAATAAACCAATCAAAATTTGGTTTATTGGATTTGTTAATTTAGACCTAAAATTCCACTTTTCAGGTTCCCGCTTTCAATTCATGAAGGCTTCTTGCCTCTTTCATTACGAATTTTTTAATCTTTTGATTATTTTTACTTTATGAGCGAGAAAATATCGTATTTATTTTGTTTGCTCTATCCTAGAAATTAAGGCGAAACTTTGCCTAAGTTTTAACTTTTTAATGTCCCATTATTTTTAGAAATAAGCACTAGCGCTCGACAATTTAAAACTAATTTAGATAGTATAATAAAGGCAAAAAAGTCATTTAAATTCTAATTACCCAAGAATCTTAATTTCATACCTTCAATTATTTACGTAGATTTAGCCTTTTGTTTAATCTTAGAGCCATAATTCATAAATTTTCTGCATGAAAAGAATCTTACCCGTCATCGTCATTTCCCAATTTTTTTGTACTTCTCTGTGGTTTGCGGGAAACGCTATTTTACCCGATTTAGCCGTCCATTTTCAACTCCAATCCAATCATCTCAAACATTTTGTTAGCGCTGTTCAATTTGGTTTTATTACCGGAACTTTCACTTTTGCTCTTGTTGGAATTGTCGATAGATTTAAGGCAACTCGGATATTTTTTGTGTGTTCTTTATTCGCCGCATTTTGTAATATTAGTATCATACTTTTAAATACCGATGAGCAAATTTTACTTATTTCACGCTTTATGACTGGATTTTTCTTAGCTGGAATTTATCCCGTAGGCATGAAAATTGCTTCTGATCATTACCAGAAAGGGCTGGGAAAATCCTTGGGATTATTAGTTGGAGCCTTAGTGTTGGGAACGGCTTTCCCGCATTTTTTGAAAGGTTTTAATACCGATTATTCGTGGAAATTTGTGCTATTTTCCACATCGAGTCTTTCAGTTTTAGGTGGTGTGATGATGTTGATTTTTGTACCAGAAGGAGCGTTTTCATCGGTAGGCAAAATGGTAGATTTAAGAACCGTTTTAAATGGTTTCAAG
>Ga0209188_1002296_pt1 | contig 14286 bp, 12 predicted proteins | sample C_130625_EF_Meta_FD_187307 | JGI IMG/M metagenome (GOLD analysis project Ga0209188, IMG submission 187307) | Freshwater microbial communities from Lake Croche, Canada to study carbon cycling - C_130625_EF_MetaG (SPAdes) (version 2) | ecosystem: Environmental > Aquatic > Freshwater > Lake...
TCGCGCAAGCTCTCATATGCAAAGACAATGGCTGCAACAACTGCTCCGACTGCAACGCAGCGAAAACCCACGCCCATCCCGATGTTGAAATTATTCGCACCGAAGGTCTCTCCATCAAAGTAGAAGAGATCCGAGAACTTTTAACGAGAGTCGCATGGGCGCCTTCAATGGGTGGCTGGCGCGTAGTTGTCACGGAAGATGCAGATCGCCTTACCGAGTCCGCTGCCAACGCACTCCTCAAAGCAATTGAAGAACCGGGCACAAGAACAGTTTGGTTACTCTGTGCACCTACACTTCACGATGTATTGCCAACAATCCGTTCACGTTGTCGCCACCTTCAACTTCGCACGCCGTCACTTCAAGCAGTCACCAGCGTCCTCATCAACCGCGATCACATCGCACCCGGCATGGCCGACTTCGCAGCGCGCATTAGCCAGGGCCACATAGGCCGTGCTAAATATTTAGCAACTAACGAAACTGTGCGCAGCAACCGCAAAACAATTATGCAACTACCGCTTCATCTGGGTTCCCTTGCCGCAGCTTTCCAAGCGGCGCAAACACTCGTTGACCTTGCAACACAAGAGGCAAATACATCATCTGATGAACGCGATGAAAAGGAAGTCGAAAAACTTCAAGAAGCCTACGGAAAAGGTGCAACCGGCCGCGGCATGGCAACAGGCGGAGCCAAAGCCGTCAAAGAGCTTGAGAAAGAACAGAAGTCACGGTCTACCCGAATGGTCCGAGACTCCATCGATGGAGCCCTTCTCGATATCGCCACCTTCTATCGAGATGTCATGATGGTTCAATCAGGCAACACAGATTCGATGATTAACACAGATATGCGCGAACAGATTGAGAGCTACGCAGCTAATTCACCTTCGCACTCCACAATCAACAAAATCAACGCCATCATGGACGCCCGCACGAACCTTGCACGCAATGCAGCACCATTAGTTACCTGCGAAGCCTTGATGTGCCAATTAGCGCGTAAATAACCTCTCAACTACTCCTTGAGAGTGGTCATGAGCACCCCTTGCCATAAGGCAGAATTCCATCATGCGCCTAGACCATGTTTCTTATGTGACTTCCCATGACCAACTTGCTGACACAGTACAACGCCTAGGTTCACGCCTCGGAAGTACATTCGTTGATGGAGGAATCCATCCACGATTCGGAACACGCAACTTCACTGCTGCACTTAAGAATGGTCAATACATCGAAGTTGTCTCCCCACTGGATCACCCAGCAACAGAACAAACTCCTTGGGGTAAGGCGGTATCAAAGAAAGCAAATGAAGGAGGTGGCTGGTTTACATGGGTGTTCAGCACAGAGGACATCGCACCGATAGCTGCAAAGTTTGGTCGTGAAGCAACCGAAGGACACCGAACTCGTCCAAACGGTTCTGATCTAAAGTGGAAGCAAATTGGAGTGAAGGAAATTGCGGACACTCGTGAATTTCCTTTCTTTATCCAGTGGTTATCAGCTGATCACCCATCGCAAGATGGAACACCACTAGCTGAAATCGAAAAGATTGTTATTGCAGATAAAGGTCAGCTCGCAGATTCATGGTTTAAAGAGGATATATTGGCATCACTAGGCGATGTGGACATTGATTGGGTCGATCCAACTACAAATGATGATCAATCGGGGATAGTTGCAGTTCACCTTTCAACGCCAAGTGGACTAGTGGTCCTTGATTAATTAATGAAGGTGATGGGAGCCCAAGCGCTGGCGACTAAATTCATGAATTGCCAGCAAATCGCTAGAAGCTAAGGAAAAATTTAGATTTAAATCACTCTGTTTCTTTGCCAGATATATCTGGTTGAGAAACCATAGATATTCATTGGGCAGCAAAAGATTTAGCTATGACCTCGATAATCTGCCTGTGCTCAGCGAAGGACGGGAATGTGTAGGTAGCCCCTGCGAGAGAAAGTTCTTCCTGCGTATGCACAGACTGTGCAATACCAAACCCAAGTACCTTGGCAGCAGATGCCGCCTGCATGTCTTCAGTTCTATCACCAAACATAATTACGTGGCTCCGTTGTTCATTTTTGAGGCATCTTAGAATCACCTCTGGGTCAGGTTTTGGTTCGAAATCATCAGTACCTTGTACATGATCAATTAGACCGTTGAGGACAGAATAATTGATTGTCCATTGTGCCAGTTCAGTAGGTTTGGTAGTAGCCACACTTAATCGAGCACCTAGCAATTTAAACTGGTTTACAGTTTCAAGAACCCCCGGAAAGACCTCATTCCTTTTCATAATCTCCACCCTAAGGCGATTCCGAAAACTTAACACTAATTCGGGCATATCAACCCTAGAATCTTTAACATCTGCGAATAGGAACCGTGCTGGCAACCCGATTAGATTCTTGATCTCCCGAGTGTCCAATTCTTGAAGTCCGTGCAGGCTACGAGTCCATGCAGCAGCTCTAATGATTTGTAAATGAGAATCGAAAAGAGTCCCGTCAAGATCGAATATACAATGCAAGGGGTACATTTCCTATTTTTCCCTGAGACTTTTAACGATCATCCATTTCTCGAATTCAACCGAATCTAAGTGAGGAGATAAGTCCTCAAGGGGGTCCGACACCATCACACCACCATCTTTCATGGTTGACCCTAAACGCGGCTGAATCAAATTTTCAGGATCAACGTGAAAAATAGTGACAAATTGATGTGCGTCCAAGTTTTTTTTGACCGCGTTTTCGATCTCAGAAAATTCAGAAACTTCATTGACCGGTAAGCCGAAAGCCGTGATCACTTTTAGAAGATCTGGAAGGAATAAGTTGCTTTCGGGTGAGGATGCAATCAAACGACCGTCAAAGTAGCGTCTTTGAGTGGATCTCAGTGAGGCATAACCCTGGTTCTCGAAAACAAATAAATGAATTGGAAGATTGTGACCCTTCAAAGTTGCGAGTTCTTGAATATTAAACTGGATGCCTCCATCTCCCGTAAAAGCGACTATTTTTTTACCTGGAGCCGCGAACGAAGCCCCAATAGCCATTGGAATAGATGATCCCATCGCTCCAATCCCGGTTGAAGACATGAGGCGTTGACCGGGCTTCACGCGGAAACACTGAACAGCGGTTGTAAAGTGCCCCCCAGCGTTACCGTAGACTATTGTTGAATTCGCTGGGGTCAATTGGGAAATAGTTTCAATGACGTCGTACATTGACAGCCCATTCATTTCAATAGACCTTGGGAACTGATTAAATTTGAACTCTAAGCGAACTGCGTCGCAATAAGTTAACCAATTTTCCCGGTAAGTGTCAATGGAGATCATCTTTAATTTTTCTAGAAAATCACCAGCATCGGAAGCATATGCAAGATTCACGTTTAATGCTGGTTTCCTAGTTTCCGGTTCATCGACATCTACAACTACAAGCTTGGCTTCCCGCGCAAAAAGGTGAGACTCAAAGCCAGTAGTTTCAAGGTGTAACCCAGCCCCAATTGAAATTACTAAATCAGAATTCTGTATAATAAAATTGGCTTCGCGCTGACCCCAATAATTAGGCCGCCCATAAAAGTATTCAAAAGAATCCTCTACAAGATCCATCCCATTTATCGTTGTAAGTAACGGAATGCGTAATTTTGTAACTACCTCACGTAGTAATTCAGAACTTTTGGACAACCGCACTCCGTGCCCAGCAATAATTACTGGACGCTCTGAATGTACAAGCAGCGACTCCAAAGAACTTATATCTAGATTTGATTTTACTTTACTTTCTAGAACTAAAGGAACGCTTGACACCTGAGATGCCTGTATATCAAGTGGGATATCTAACCAAACTGGACCAGGTCTACCACAAGTCATTATTTCTAGTGAATGTTTGAGATCTTGGATTAGATCCGAAGGACTATCCAATAGTTTTCCAAACTTCACCATAGGCTTTACTAGGTCTACTGGAAACATTTGTTGCAATACGCTCTGGCGGATTTCCTTGCTTAAACTTAATGTTTCCCTACGGAATTGTCCTGAAATAAATAAAACAGGAATTGAATCAAGCCATGCCCCGGCAAGCCCGGTGATGGCATTTGTCCCTCCTGGACCAGTTGTAACTAAACAAGCAGCAGGGGTGTTGTTTTCACGGGCATAGCCAATAGCCATGAAACTGGCAGCTTGCTCGTGCAATGCAGTTACATAAGTTAAATCGGGGTGCTGGTCTATGGCATCCATCAAATGCATTGCCTGGCCTCCTGGAAGCCCAAATACATGTGTGATGCCAGCGCGAGCGATTTCTTCAGCAATAAATACAGCAAATTTTGACTCTTGCATCAAATTATCTCGCGATCGACCGCCCGGCCAACTTTACGCAGACTCTCTAGAAGTTTTGGTACGTCTTGTAATGGGAATGCCTGTTCACGATCACTTAGAGCTTCATCGGGATTAGGATGAATTTCGACGAGCAATCCTTCTACACCTAAGGCGACAGAGGCCCGCGCAAGTGGAGCAACAATGTCTCTTCTCCCTGTTGTGTGTGAAGGGTCAATAATAAGTGGCAAATGCGAATTTAGTTTAAGCACAGCCGCCCCCGCAAGGTCAAGTGTAAATCTAGTCTGTGTTTCAAAAGTTCTTAACCCGCGCTCACACATGATTACTCGTTCATTCCCAGTGGCAAGTATCACGTCCAAAGCCTGCATATACTCTTTGATAGTTGTCATGAAGCCACGTTTTAACATAACCGGTTTGCCAGACTCACCAGCTCGACGCAGTAAGTCAAAAATATACATTGATTTCGTCCCAATTTGAATGACATCTGAATATTCGACCACCGCATCAATATGGGAGGTATCCTTTGCCTCAGTAACAACGATCATGTTGTACTGATTGGCGGCTTCACGCAGTAATTCAAGTCCCTTATATTCAAGTCCCTGGAACGAATATATAGAGGTCCTTGGCTTAAAGGCTCCTGCACGCAAAGCACGAACCCCTAGACCAGACAGCACCTGAGCGGTTTCATTGATTTGCTCCCTCGATTCGACCGCACAAGGCCCCCCAATAAAAAGAGTAGCCTGTTCTGACAAATTCACGCCTTTCCCTAGTTGAAAACTGGAAAACGTGGATTTCAAAGACCGAGAACTGAGAGGATTTTCAGCGCTCGTTTCAAGAACGAAGCGCCCACCAACTGCCTCAAGGGATTCCGTGAGTTTTATTTTATCGTTTTGCGTTGGACTGGAAATAAAAAAATTTCTCCCCCAGAGATTAAGCGTCCGACAAGCTACATCCTGGGCATTTAATTCTCTCTCGATTCTTTCGACTTGCACAAGTTGGTCGATTTCAAAAATAAGCATTAAATTTTCCTCGCTTTTGTGTCTCGGAAGAGTGCATCTTGCGTTCTAATGATTCCAATTAACTCACCACTGTCTGAAACTAGCGGGACAACAGTGTGCATAGCTTTATTTTTTTGCATTCTCAACATAAAAGTCCAAAAGTCCTCATCGGGTGAAGCAATGAAAGAATTCTTATTACAAATCTCTCCCGCAGTGGCCTTGGATGGGACAATCCCGTTGGAGATATTCACTCGAATATCGTGATTAGTAATAATGCCAATAAAATTTTTGTTTTCATCTAATACCGCAGCACAACCAATCCCACCGTACTCCATAGCCTCTATAATTTGCCCCCAACTTGCGTCTCGAAAAACTAACGGTGTTCTTCCTCTGAGTAATGAATCTAAACGTGGGTTATCCGGAACACCTTGAAGAAACGCTAAACGTTCTTTAGCTTCTAGTCCAGAGTGGATGTAGGAACCTGAAACGAGGAGCTCTACCCCTAAACCTCTTAGGGAAGCAGCAGCCAAGTCATCGATACCACCATCAACATGAATTCTGAGATTTGGAAAACTTTCACGTGCTCGATGAATCTTCTCAAGTGTTTTGTAATCAAACGACCCACCTGATTTACCTGCCTCGGCCGCCATAATTAGGATGAAGTCTGGACTGAAGTTGTTTATGACCGGTTCGAGTTCACGCCAATCTGTTCCAACATTCAAGCCAACCCCAAACTTAGCTCCTGAATCCTTCGAGCGAGCAGACAGTTGACTCCAGTTTACGAGTGATTCGATGTGTGCACAAATAAAATCACCTTCGTGAAGTGCTACGGCATCAATGGACTGACTCGGGTCGTTTTTTGCAATGTGATAGTCAAAAGCGAGAGAAGAATTTGTGCGCAATGTGTGACTGAGCTCCGCAGGAAGTGTTACCACTTCATCGGCAATGTCATAATGAATAGAAGAGATGCCAATTTCTTGCATTTTAACAATTGATTCATCCAAGGGCAAATGCCGAACGAGAGCAGCTAACAGTGAGTATGAAATCGCTGCGGGAACCTCAATACCTCGCAACTCAAGTTTTTCAGTCACTAGAAACCCTCATGAATCTTTGCAAGTTGTTCACCGCTTAGCCCTTGTGCGATTTGACTTAAAATTTCCTGTTCAGAATCAATCATAACCAAGACGCCGGACAGTACAGCTTCAGCGATTTCATTAGGAAAGAAAACCGCACCGTCTGAGTCCGCAAAAACCCAACTCAGTGGGTCTATTGAGTAGCTGTCTATCTCAAGTCGAACATCAACGGCTTTGACACGTCCTCGACCTTTAATATCTATTGGCGTAAAACTTGTCGCGTACAAGGGATAGTCCAATCGAGAAATCGCTTGTGAGTCCCGACTGGCACCAAATATGATTGTCCCATTAACACCAGTTCGCTTCGCTAAGTTAGCCATCAATTCCCCAAAATAGGCGAAACCATCGGCACCTTTCACAACAAGCACATCTCCGTTATCTAATGAAGTTAAAAATGGCAAACCAATTACAAGATTTTCATCATCAGTAACGATGGACTCTAGCTCGACTGTGCGAACGACTCCAAATACGTTTTGACCGCTCGTAGATCTAAAGTTGTTCCAAATCCTTGTTTTCCCATCACCATCAGTAAAGTCAGAAAACATGCCCGAGCACGCCTTTTCCTTAATCTTTAGCAATGAATGTGCTTCGAGATTCAAAGAAATCACCCGCAATCGATTTTCTGTGGACGCTTCATGCTGCAAGATTAGTGGGTCAAGACTCATAAATCTAGGACATTAGTGTGCTCCCGAACCAAGTAAAGTGGGCGTTGTTTAACTTCGTCATAGATGAGAGCGAGATATTGCGACATTATCCCAAGCGAAAATAGAACCAGAGAGAATCCCAAGGTGGCAACTCCAACAATCGTCCCAAATCCCGCAAAGGGAACTCCGAATGCAAACCATAAAACAGAAAGAACAATGGTTGCGGTAGCACTAAGCAACCCACTAAAAATCCCAATTAAGGATATCCATAAGAGTGGTGCGCTCGTGTGAGCTAAGATCGCTTTCGTTGCCCAGTGTATTACCCGACTCAACTTAATTTCAAGAAACTTGGAATCGCCCCCAAATCTGCGAGGTCTTTCAATTTCAATGTATGTGCTGTTGAATCCTGTCCAGGCTATTAATCCTCGCAAAAATCTGTTTTGCTCTCTGAGTTTTCTTGCACTTTCATATGCAACGCGGGTGAGGAGTCGGAAGTCACTTACGTTTCTTGGGAGCATTCCGGACGTCATTCGGTTTGCGACTGAATAAAAAGCTTGAGAAAGTTGGTTGTAAATAAAGGGAAGGGATTCACGTTTAATAATTTTCACGAGCACTTGTTCAAATCCTAGGGCTTGCTGCGCAATCAATTGAGGAATTACTTCGGGTGGATCCTGAAGGTCAGACGCCATGATTACAACTGCATCAGCACGTGCATGGTCTAATCCGCAAGTGAGTGAGGCGTCCAGATTGAAATTCTTAGACAACCTAAATCCGATTACTCGAGGATCTTTCTCCGCATGTAAACTAATTATATTCCACGTTGAGTCTGTGGATCCGTTGTCACAGATAATTACCCGCCATTGGAGTTCTGGGATTCCATCAAGGACCTTCGTAATGCGATCGAGGAATTCAGGTAAGCACACTTCCTCATTCAGCGCTGAGGTTACGATATCCAGAGATTCCAAATTCAAGGCCACAGCTTAAGAATATAGGTGCACTCATGTGGTTGTATACGTTTAGACACGCAAGTGGCGTGGTGATGATTGGCGCATATGACTTACGGACCTAGTCTTGAAATCGACGATTTGATGGAAGTCTCAAATCGTACGAAATCGTTCCATGTGAACTTTAGTAACTCTCGGATACTGGTGCTTGGTGGAACTGGATTTTTAGGATCTTGGCTTGTGGAGTCACTGCTGCAGATAAACAAGCAAAGCAATTTAAATGTACAAATACATGTGCCTGCAAGAAATGTAAGCAAATTAGCCCACTTGTCTGAAAAAAACCTACAAGTTTATAATCATAACTTTGATTCTGAACAATTCCTTGGCTCTAAAGGAAATTTTGATTATATATTTCACGCGCTGACTCCTACGGTCTCCGATAATCTAGATCCAGTCCTAAGCATTACAAAGTTATTGTTACAGGATATTGAAGAGTGGAAGTCCCCGCCAAGATTAGTGCACTTAAGTAGTGGCGCAATTTACCCAAAATCAATAGCCTCCCTTGGTCCCATCGTAGAACAAGAGGTATCGCTTTCTACTGATCTGACAAGATATGGAACTCTAAAGTGGAAACTAGAAAAAGAGATAGTTAGTAAAACGCAGTCAGGTGTAATCAATGGAATAAGCCCTAGACTTTTTGCGTTTGCTGGCCCACGGATACCGTTGGATGCGCACTTTGCAATTGGAAATTTTATGTCGCAAGGAATTCACGGGAAAGATATCTTGGTGCGAGGAAATGGCAATACAGTTCGCTCGTATCTTCATCCTGTAGATGCAGTGATTTGGTTGCTGAAAAGTGCCGTTATTAAAGAAAATGAGATATTGCATATTGGTAGCGAAAATGGTTTCTCCATTGCAACTATCGCGGAAAAAGTCGCCAGAATATTTGATGTCAATACGATTTTGGGTGGTAACGAACAAGAGGCGTCAATCTACTATCCAAACAATTCTTTAACCAGAAAAACTCTTGACTGTTCGGAAGAAATAGATTTGGACAATGCGATTATCAGGTGGAAAAAATGGATTCATCTCTCTTTCAGATGAACTGATCCAGCCACGGCGGGGAACCATGTGCCAAGTGGTCAGCTAAGTCCATTTTTTCTCGTAACGTATCCATCGGCTGCCAAAATCCCATATGATGGAAAGCCGAAAGTTGGTTTTCTTGAACCAACCTTGGCATTGCTCCTCCTTCGAATGATTCCTTGTCATCGAGTACGTAATCCTTAACATGACTTTCTAAGACAAAAAACCCACCATTAATCCAGCCTGCGTCAGTTTGATTCTTTTCCCCAAATCTAGTTACCAAGCCATTTGAAGTCTCAAGTACTCCGAATCTTGCGGGTGGCCTAACGGCTGTCACTGTTGCAGATCTTCCTTGATGGACATGAAAATCAATTAGCCTTGTGAGATTAATATTTCCGAGCCCATCTCCGTATGTCGCAATTACTCTTTCTGGGCCAACGAACTCCATGCACCGCTTTATTCTCCCACCCGTCATGGTTTCTAAACCTGTATCAATGGCGTTAATTTTCCATGGGGTGTCCAGTGAATTAACCCAATCATGAATTACTTGTCCTCTATAGCCAGTTGCAATCACAAAATCGGATAAACCTTGAGAGGCAAAGACACTCATCAAGTGCCAAATTATAGGTTTATCATCTAATAGCACCATAGGTTTTGGCTTATCGTGTGTTTCTTCTGATATGCGTGTCCCCAGGCCCCCGGCCAGAATTATTACTTTCACCTTGTCACTCCAAGGATTCTGAATAGCTCCTCAATCATGTAATCCAACATTGGAATAGTTAAACCGGGCCAGACACCAACCCAGAAAGTGTCATTCATGACGGTATCTGTATTCGTAAGTTCACCCACAACGCGTCGGGGAGTTCCGATAAATGCGGGCTGGCGAAGCAGGTTTCCGCCGAATAGTAAACGCGTCGCAATCTTTGCTTCATTAAGTTCTTGAACAATTTGATTTCTGGTCTTTGGTCCACCGGGTTTCACGGTTAAGGCGAATCCGAACCAGGAAGGATCACTATGCAGAGTAGGTTCTGGGAGTGTGAAGAACTCTTCTAGCCCCATTAGCCCTGCCTTGAGGTAAGCCCAATTTCTTCGACGCAATTCAATAAACGATTCCAAACGATCAAGCTGTGCAAGCCCAATCGCTGCCTGGATATCCCCAGACTTTAAGTTGTATCCGAGGTGCGAATACGTGTATTTGTGATCATATCCTTCAGGTAATTCACCTAACGTCCATTCGTAACGCTTAAGGCAAGTGTTGTCGCAACCCGAAGGACACCAGCAATCTCGTCCCCAATCACGGAATGATTCAACGATTGTTTTATGGGCTGCTTTCTTGACTAATACAGCGCCACCTTCTCCTGTAGTGATGTGGTGGGCAGGGTAAAAACTGAAAGTTGAAAGATCACCAAACGATCCCAGGATTTGTCCCTTGTATGTTCCACCTAGGCCGTCGCAACTATCTTCAATTACCCAGAGATTATGTTTCTCAGCAAGCTTCGCGATTAATTCTAAATTGAATGGGTTGCCAAGAGTATGAGCCATCATGATTGCTCGGGTTTTGGGCGAGATGGCTGCCTCAAGTGCGGCCTCATTTGCAACGTATGTCACAAGATCAATATCAACATAAACTGGGATTAAACCGTTTTGCAGAATTGGGGTAACGGTTGTGGGGAATCCGGCTGCGACTGTAATTACCTCATCGCCTGGGCAAAGGGCGCGATCTCCCAGTTTGGGGCTTGTGAGCGCACTTAGAGCCAACAAATTTGCTGAGGAACCGGAATTAACCATAAATGCATGACGCATACCAACTGTCTTGGCAAACCGACTCTCAAATTTTTCTGCGTAATGGCCTGCTGTCAACCAGAATTCAGTACTGGCTTGTATGGCAGCAGCAATTTCTTCGGAGCCAAAGACCTTACCTGTAACCGGAATAGGAGTTTCTCCATCAACGAATGGTTTAGATGCGTGAAGTAATTCCAGCGACTTAGTTGATAACTCTGTAATTAATTGACTTAAGGAGTTCTGTGTCAATGCGAATCACCTTTCATGAGTTTTGGCTACGGCTTCTCAAGAAGGACATTCCAATGTGAAACTTCCGAATGACCTGTAATAGGTCGCCACAATACTCGAAATTTTACTCGCCACCCTTCCTTAAGGTAGGAGTTGATTGTCTTTTGGTCCGCGTAACATAAGAATTCACGATTGAAAGCTGTGCCTACACGAGGCGGCGGACCCCATGTTACAAATTTTTCATCAATTGATAGGTAGCGACCACCCGCACCGGCATAGAGCCCGTCCGCGCAATCGAATTTAATCCCAGGTTGCTCCTTTTCTAACTCAATCAATGTGGAATCTATCGATTTGGCTGTCTGCCAACTCCCATACATCCCCGTGAGAGTTTTTGAATGAAACTCGTACCTGTCAATATTTGCAAGAAAAAGGAAATGAACTAGCAAAGCTGGGATTAGAGCAAAAGCAAGGTACTGGAAAGCTTTTTGTTCAGCTAAAAAGCTTAAATCTTTGGGAATTACAAAGACACAAGCAACGACTATTACGGGCACTACAAAGGCAATGTGATATTCGTCGGCATACGGGTAGAGCTGAGCAGAGGCAGCAAGAGCAAATAAAAGAAAGATTATCGGCGAAATATCACCAACAAATTTTCCAGAAACCAGTTTTTTTATTAATCTGTAGTTGGTTAGAACAATCAAAATTAAAAATATTGTTAAAATTGTAAAATTGAAAGCAAACTGTCCTTTTTGACCACCAATAATTTCAAGTACACGTGGGTTTCTCAGGGTTTCTGACCCCATGCGCGGCAATTGAGAAAACATGAAAAGCAATAGATAAAACAAGAATGTTCCGAACGTGATGATTCGAACTCGAAATGACTTAAAATTGTTTGAGTTCAATATCTGTCGCATGAAAAGTAGATTGACAATGCCAAAAATGGGGATCCAGGCAAGATTAAAAAAGAAGCTCAATGATATCTCGGGCCCACCCGAATACCTGCCACTTGCCCAAACTATAGATTGATCCCAGTACGGTTTTAAAGCATGAGATTTTGCTAGTGCAACAACAATTGAACCAAAAGCCAAAAAGAATCCAGCGCTTAACGAGGCCGATATCCGAAGATATTTAAACCGATTTTTCACTAAAAGTAGCCCGGATACTGCAGCAAGATAAACGAGTATTGTATGAATTCTTGTAAAAGTGCCGAGTGCTAACATAAGTCCAATTGCAAACGCGAGGTAGACATTTCTTTGGCGTTCCGGGTGTCTGAGAATTAATTCCAAAAGAAGAAGAGACCCTAAAATAAATATTATCGCGAAGACTGAACTCCAAGGTAGACCGAACGGGCCCGTCAAAGCCCAACACATCGAAACAAGAGCGGAAGTTAATAGTGAAAGCCGTCTCTTGGCGCCCATGTAAACAAGTGCTCCGATTATTGCTAACCCTAGACTGGTCAATAATTTTAAACTCCATAGATTCGGTTCCGTTAATCGAAACCAAAACCCTTGGATGATGGGAGAGATAGGTCCATATTGCGCGAAGAAATCTCTATTTGGTACCAATCCTTCAAATACACCTACAGCAGCGGTGTACATAATTCCATCGTGATGAGGGTCAACTTCCCATGAATGTATGTAGGCAAAATACATGAATTCAGAGATGAACAAACCAGCGGGGATAAATTTTGAGAAGGACTTCAAAATTCTATGCATGATTCCCCTAAATTAGCCCCTATAGACAAGATTTAGCTCTTGGCTCGGCCTAAGATTAAGTCATGGAGCTCGCAATTTCCCCTTTGACTCGCATTAGATCTCTCAACGGACCCGTATTAGTTACGGGCCATACGGGGTTTAAGGGAACTTGGCTAGGACTCTTATTTGAAGCGTTAGATATCCCGTATGTTGGTTACTCGCTGAAACCTGAAAAGGATTCGCTCTTCAATCGGATAGATAGAACTGGAAGCACTGAAGAAGAATTCGCGGATATCTTGGACTTAGAAAAGTTTAAAAATTTTCTGAATCAACATCACGTAAAGGCAATTATTCACATGGCGGCACAACCACTCGTACTGCGCTCATATGAGAAGCCACTTGAAACATTTGCAGTGAATGCTCTTGGAACAGCAAATGTTTTATCTGCTGCTACCCAAAACAAGAACATAAGTGCGGTGCTGGCTGTTACAACAGATAAGGTCTACCGCAATTTAAATGATGGGAAAGATTATGTTGAGTCAGACCCACTCCAAGGACATGATCCGTATAGCGCTAGCAAAGTGGCAGCAGAATCCGCTGTTGACGTTTGGCGAAAGGTTGCCCAGCAAACCGGAGGACCTCAAATTGTCTCTGTCCGAGCAGGGAATGTAATAGGTGGAGGTGATTGGTCTGCGAATCGACTGATCCCTGATTTAGTGAAGGGTTTTTCAAAATTTGAATCAGTTGAGATTCGTTCTGCAGACAGTACAAGACCTTGGCAGCACGTTTTGGATCCTCTTGTAGGTTATCTTTTGGCTCTGGAAAATGCACTGAGTGGGAACAATTTCGCAAGCTTTAACTTTGGTCCAACCTCTCCGAGCCTTTCCGTTAGAACAGTGGCTGAAATTGCTCGGAAGTCTTGGCCAGAAGAAACGAATGTCTCCTATTTGGGAAGCTCCGGTAATTCAGAAGCTCAAACTTTGGGGCTGGACCCATCACGAGCCATGAGCTCACTCGGCTGGAAGCCAAAGTGGAGCCAAGAAGAAGCGGTGTCATCTTCAATCGAATGGTGGGTGAAAGTCCTATCGAAAAATCAAACACCGCTCGAAGCGTGCCTCACGGATATTTATAGAGTAATCAATCTATCTCGAGAGAAATAAGGAAAACTCCAGCCATGCCAAACACAATTGTAAAAATGGGACACAAAGTATTGGCCTTACCAATTTGTTATGATCTTTTTCAGACCGCCGTAGGGAGTGTAAAATTTCGTTCTAATCTGGTTTCAGAAAATGTATCAAAATTTAAAATGCAAAATGTTTTGGATTTAGGGTGCGGTACAGCGTCAACTGCGAACCTCTTACCCAAAAATGTTAAGTACATTGGACTTGATACTTCCCAAAAGTACCTTGATAAAGCGGGAAAGAGAATTGCAGATAGAGACTCTAAGCTTATTTTGACTGATATTGCAGACACAAGGTGGACGCAGACTTCAGGCGAATTAGAT
>Ga0209188_1002300_pt1 | contig 14278 bp, 6 predicted proteins | sample C_130625_EF_Meta_FD_187307 | JGI IMG/M metagenome (GOLD analysis project Ga0209188, IMG submission 187307) | Freshwater microbial communities from Lake Croche, Canada to study carbon cycling - C_130625_EF_MetaG (SPAdes) (version 2) | ecosystem: Environmental > Aquatic > Freshwater > Lake | place...
TTCATGGAAGCGGTCGATCGCGACGACACCTGGACGACCCGCTGGGTGACCGATCCTTCGAAGGCCGGGCCGTCGTGGAAGGCCCGCGATGTCCTCGGTCGGATGAGCGAGTGTGCCTGGCAGTGCGGTGATCCGGGCGTGCAGTACGACACGACGATCAACCGCTGGCACACCTGCCCCAACTCCGGCCGGATCAACGCGAGCAACCCCTGCTCGGAATACATGTTCCTCGACGACACCGCCTGCAATCTGTCGAGCATCAACCTCATGAAGTTCCGCCGGGCTGACGGCACCTTCGATGTCGATCGCTTCTCGGCCGCCTGTCGCGTCTTCTTCGTCGCCCAGGAGATCCTCGTCGACCACGCCAGCTACCCGACGCGGAAGATCGCCCGCAACAGCCACCTCTACCGCCCCTTAGGTCTCGGCTACTCCAATCTCGGCAGCCTGCTGATGGCCGACGGGCATGCCTACGACAGCGACGCCGGCCGCGGCCTCTGCGGAGCGATCACGGCGATCCTCCACGGCACGGCCAACCGCACGAGCGCCGAGCTCGCCGCGGCAGTCGGCCCCTTCGAGGGCTTCGCCGCCAACCGCGAGCCGATGCTCGCCGTCATGCAGATGCACCGGGCTGCCGTCGACACGATCGAGCCGGCCTGCCCGGCCTATCTCCGCGACGCGGCCCGAAAGGTGTGGGACGAAGTTCTCGACCAGGGGAAGCGACACGGCTACCGCAACGCTCAGGCGACGGTCCTCGCCCCCACCGGGACGATCAGCTTCCTCATGGACTGCGACACGACCGGCATCGAGCCCGACATCGCCCTGGTGAAGTACAAGCAACTCGCCGGCGGCGGGATGCTCAAGATCGTCAACCAGACCGTGCCGCTGGCGCTGCGGACGCTGGGGTATGACGAGCCGACGGTCGAATCGATCCTCGCCTACATCGACAAGAACGACACGATCGAAGGGGCGACTGGGCTCCACGACAAGCACCTCTCGGTGTTTGACTGTGCCTTCAAGCCGCGTCTCGGCAAGCGATCGATTGCTTGGCAGGCCCACGTGAAGATGATGGCCGCCGCGCAGCCGTTCATCTCTGGGGCGATTTCCAAGACGGTCAACATGCCGCGGGAGACGACCCCTGCCGAGGTTGGCGGCGCCTACATGGAAGGCTGGCGGATGGGGCTGAAGGCCCTGGCGATTTACCGCGACGGCTCGAAGGAGAGCCAGCCCCTCAACACCAGCTCCGAGGCTGACAAGACGGCGGCCAAGGTGACGGCGGCTCCTCGCCGCGAGCGTCTCCCCGACACCCGCCGCAGCATCACCCACAAGTTCAACGTGGGGGGCCACGAGGGCTACATCACCGTCGGGCTCTACGACGACGGCCGCCCCGGCGAGCTTTTCATCACGATGGCGAAGGAAGGGAGCACGATCGGCGGGCTGATGGATTCCTTCGGCACGGCCGTGTCGATGAGCCTCCAGTACGGCGTGCCGCTCGAGGTGTATGTGAAGAAGTTCTCCCACACCCGCTTCGAGCCGTGGGGCTACACGAAGAATCCCGACATCCCGGTGGCAAAGAGCCTCGTCGACTACCTCTTCCGCTGGCTCGGTAACGAGTTCATCCCCGGCTTCCGGGAGGCCAACCGGCCGGGAGGGATGCACGGCCACACCACCGGGGGTGAAGAGGCCGGTGGCGGAGACGCCGAAAGTGAGCGTTCGCCCGCCGCCATGAAGGCGAGCGGGCTGGCCGATGGGCAAGGAAAAGCCCCCGCCGCTTCGCAGGGATCGACGAGCACCGCCGCCAAGCCGGTGGCCAAGGGGGGAGCCCCAGCCAACGGATCGGCCAATCCGACGAGTCATGGAGCCCTCGCGGCCGGGACGCCCAAGCCCGCCGCGAAGGCCTCCACGGCCGCTGCCAACAAACGTCTGGAGCAGGCCGGCGTGATGGTGCTCGAACCGGGTGCGAGCCTCGTCGACCGACAGGGCCAGTTTGCCAAGTTTCAGATCGATGCCCCGGCTTGCGACAGTTGCGGCGCGATCACCGTCCGCAACGGTAACTGTTATCTCTGTCATAATTGCGGTAACAGCATGGGATGCTCCTGAGCCGGATCGGCTCCGGTCAGCAATCCTGAACCACTCCTGATCAGGGCGGCGGGGTCCCGTGCTACGGGGCCCCGCCGCATGTTTTTTTCTGCTCATCGACCGAGTCGCGCCGCCACTGGCCGCGGCGGCATGCGCCGCCTTGGCACCCTCGTCCCCCTGCTGCTCTCCTGCTTTCTCGCGCCGGTTGCCGCGGCAGCGGCCCCCGAGGCGGAGCCGGCCGTGGAAAACTCCGAGCGGGCTGGCGAGCCGATGCCTCCCGGCGAGGCCCTCGCGGCAATCGAACCGAGGCTCTCCCCCCGGATCGATCTTCTTGCCGCTGAACCGTCGATCCGCAATCCGGTCGCTGCCTGCGTCGATGCGGCCGGCAGGCTGCTCGTCGCCGAAAACCTCACCTACGCCGAGAAGCCGCTGAAGACCGACCCGCGCTTCCGCGATCGGGTGACGATGCTCGAAGATGCCGACGGCGACGGCAGCGCCGAGCGTCATGCCACACTCGTCGACGGGCTCGAAGGGCTCGCAAGCGCAGCGGTGGGGCGCGGTGGCCTGTGGCTCCTTTGCCCCCCCCGCCTCCTCTTCATCCCCGGCGGCCACCTCCCTCCGCCGGGCTGGCCCGACGCCCCCGACCACGACGAACCGGCCCGGCGGCGGGCCGCCGCCGTGCCGATCCTCGACGGCTTCACCGTCTCACCCAACAGCCATCACACGTTTGCCAACGGTCTGATGTGGGGCCCCGACGGCTGGCTTTACGGCCGCTGTGGCGCCAGTTCCCCCGGCGAGATCGGCAGCCCGGGGGCCGAGCCACACAAGCGCGTGCCGCTCCGCGGAGGGATCTGGCGCTACCACCCCGAGCGGAAGGTTTTCGAGGCGCTCCTGCATGGCACGACGAATCCCTGGGGCCTCGACTGGGACGACCTCGGCAACGGTTTCTTCACCAACACCGTCAACGGCCACCTGTGGCGCGTGCTTCCAGGAGCCCATTACGCCCGCTCCCACACCGTCGAGCCCCATCCCTGGATCCTCGAGCCGCTCGGGGCCCACGCCGACCACGACCACTTCGACTCGGGGCGGCACTGGACCGAGTCGCGCGACGGCCGTGCCGATGCCTATGGCGGCGGCCACGCCCACACCGGGTGCGTGATCGTGCCCGACGAACCGGGCTGGCCGACAGCCCTCCGCGGCCGGCTGCTCACGCTCAACCTCCACGGCCGGCGGATCAACGTCGACCGGATCGACGCCGAGCCCACCGGCCTCGTCGGGCGTCACGAGCCCGATCTGGCCCGCTTTGGCGATCCCTTTTTCCGTGGCACCGACCTCCTCGAACTCCCTGGCCGCCGCCTGGCGATCCTCGACTGGAGCGACACCGGCGAATGCCACGAGGGGACTGGGGTCCATCGCACGAGCGGCCGGATCTACCGCTTCACGTTCGCAGCAGACGACGCCCCGCCCCCCGCCGTCGCGGCCGGCACCGACGTGGAGGCCCTGCCCACGGAGGATCTCGTCCGGCTCCTCACCGCCGATCGCTGGCATGCCCGGATGGCAACCCACCTCCTCGCCGACCGGCAAGCCGCCGGTGACCTCAACGGCGAGCTCGACCGAATCGTGCCGGGGCTCGAAGACCTCGTCGCGCGCGGCGACACAGTCACCCTTCGGCTCCGCGCCCTGTGGGCCCTGTGGGACCTGCAACGGATCGACGAGCCGAGTCTGTTGTCGCTGCTCGACGATCCGGCGCCGACGCTCCGCTGCTGGGCCCTCCGGCTCCTCTCGGACGCCTGGCCGCTCGACACCGTCTTCGGTGGCCGGCCCGCTGCCGACGAGCGACCGAGCGCTTCCGCGCTCGACGCCCTCGAGCGCCTCGCGAAGACCGAGACCGATGCGGAGGTCCGTCTGGCGCTGGCCTGCGTCCTGACGCGGCTTCCGCCGGCCGAGCGAGCGCGGATCGCGGTGGCACTCGTGGCGAAGACGGAGCCGGAGGGCATGGCCGCGACACCCGGCGGCCCAGACCTCGACCCCAGCGCCACCGCTCCACGGGCGCTGGGGGGCGATCATCACGATCTCGGCGCGATGCTCTGGGCCGGTCTTCTTCCGGCGTTCGAGGCCGACCCCGCCGGGGTCATCGCCGTCTGGCGGGCGGCTTGCGTGCCGGGAGCGCAGCAGTCGCACTGGCCCTCCCTACGCCGCTCCATCGCCCGGAGGATGACCGGCGCCGAGGCGGCACGTTCCCTCCTCCTCGCCGCTGCGGCCGAAGAGGGCCCCGCCGGTTTTGAGGACTGCCTCGCCGGCCTCGCCGCTGGGTGGCAGGGCCGACGCCATGTCGAGGCCCCGGCCGGCTGGACTGACCTCCGCGCCGCCATCGTGGAGATGCCCGACCGTGACCAGCGTCGCGGGCCCCTGCTCGACACGGCCGCCCGGCTCGACGCCCTCTTCGGCGATCCGCGCGGCATCGACCGACTCGCCCACACGGCCCGGGATGCGGGCCTTCCTCCACCGACCCGCGCCGCGGCACTCGACGCCCTCGTCGATGTCAAAGCGGACGAGGCTCGGCGTCTCGCCCAAGGGCTGCTCCTCGAGCCGGGGTTGTCGGTGGCGGCGATCCGCAGCCTCCTCGCCGTTGGGGCCGACGACGATGCCCGGGAGATCGTGGATGCCTATCCACACCTCGACGAGGCTGACCGCGACGCCGCCCTCTCCGCCCTCGCGGCACGGGTTTCCTGGGGAGGCATCCTCGTCGATGCGGTCGAGGATGGCCGCCTTCCCAGCACCGCCATCACTCCACTCCTCACCCGCCAACTCGCCGGTCTCGGTGACGCGTCCCTCCGCTCGCGCCTCGCCGCCATCGGTCCTCCCCCGACCACCGGTCACGACGCCTCCACCTCTGACGTCGTATCCACCTCTGACGTCGTATCCACGAGGCTCAAAGCGTGGAAGGCCAGACTCTCTCCACAGGTCCTCGCCGGCGGCGATCCGGCCGCGGGGCGGAGCGTGTGGCAGAAGCAGTGCGCCGCCTGCCACCGGATGCACGGCGAGGGGGGCTCCCTTGGCCCCGACCTCACCGGCTCGGGGAGACGCGATCTCGACTACCTTCTCGCGAACATCGTCACGCCGAGCGCCACGGTCTCCCCTGACTACCGGATGAAGCAGGTGGTCCTCGCCGACGGCCGCATTCTTTCCGGGATCATCCCCCGCCGGACCAAAGAGACCCTCCTCCTCCGCACCCAGACCGGCGAGGAGACGATTCCCGTGGACGATGTCGAAGAGGTGATCGACGGTGGCGTGTCGCTCATGCCGGAGGGGATCCTCGACCGGCTCGATGAAGCCGAGGTCGCCGATCTGTTCCGGTTTTTGATGGAGCCGTGAGCCGCAAGCCCGCCCCGGCTCACCACAACCGCCACGACGGTCGCCCTCAGATGGGCGACGCATTGTCGACGCGTCGAAGCTGCGGTCAGTCGGGCACGTCCACCGTGAACAGCTGATTGAACTCCCCTGCAGGGCTGCCGACCCGCCGCACATAGGCCACGCGGCGGCCGTCGGGGGAGAAGACGCACGCCTCCGGGCGCGGCCCTGGCTCTCCCGTTTGCGGCGTGAGCCTCAACACTTCTCCGTCCCGCGCGTCGACGAGGCAAACACTGCCGTCGATGACGCACGCCAACCGGTCGCCGGCAGGGCTCCACGTGAAGGCGCTATCGATGCTCGATCGCTCGTGGGTGACCTGCCGCGGCTCGCCGCCACTCGGGCTGACGGTCAACAGCTGCACGACGCCGATCTCGTCGCGGGCAAGAAACGCGATCCGATCCCCGTCGGGGCTCGACCGCAGCCAGTGACGCGGCCCCTGGATCCCGGGATGGACGCGCCGTGCCGTGAACGTGAGTCGGCGCTGGACGACTCCCGCCGGAGGATGCGGCCGCGTCTTAGGTGTTCCCACCAACGGGCCGTTGGCGAGGGTGTCGAGGCCTCCGGCCAGCGCGTCGGCGTCGGGGAGATCGACGACGAACACCTCGCTGATCGCTTCACCGTCCGGCGCGACGACCGTTCCCTGGAAGGCGAGAGCCCACGGCTGTCGGCGGCCGTCGGGACGGCGGTATCCGGCGGTGCCGATCCAGGCCTCCTCGCAGGCGCGGCTGATCGCGTCGCTGCCGCAGGGAGGCTCGTCGTCGAGCTCGGTGACGAGGACACTCCAGGCGCTGCCGGCGTGGTTGCGGGGATGGGAGCGCGGCACCGTCACCGGCCGACCACAGACGCTCACCCCCACCGCGCGGAGATTGCGCTGGTGCCCCGCGGCGCCGGCCGCCATGTCGAGCAGAGCATCCTCGTAGGTGAAGCTCACCAGCCGGCCATCGGGGGAGAACTGATGGACATGGGTGCCCCCCCGCAGCGCGCCGGGCGTGAACGGGGGGACGAGATCGCGGGCGTCGAGGGGCTCGATGACTCCGGGAGCGCCCGAGCGGACAATCACGCCGCGGCGACGGGCGGGGCCGTAGCACCAGTCGGCTGTGGGATGCTCGGGGCCGAGGATGAACACCACCCGGTCGTCGACGGGGCTCACCGTGACGACGCCGCAGCAGGCACCCTCGACCGACTCGTAGAGCACCTCGACCCGTCCGGTCGCCACCTCGACCCGTTCGATCCGCGTCCCGTCGAAGCTTGCCCCGGCGGCATCCGAGCGGATGTCGTACACCAGCCACGCTCCGTCGGCGGTCCAGACCCCGGCGTTGGTGAGGAGATGGCCGTGGGGGGCGAAGGTGATCTGGCGTTCGGTCATGGGTCGAGCATGGCGGACGTGGTGTCCGGCCGGAGGGTGCGGGGTGGAACGGAGATGCCGGAAAGAGGGGCAGGCTGGAAATCGACTCAAGGCCCCCCGACGGTCTGACGAAAACTCTTCTGTCGCCGGATCCTTCCGGCGGCCGCCACCCGGGAGGACCGCCCAAGGCCTCCCCGGTGACACCGAACTTCGAACATTCGGTCGCCGCGTTCCGTCGGAGGTGCCAAACCCAAAGCGTTGATCCGGATTCCCAGAAAAGTCCGGGGCTTGCCCCAGACCCAATCCGCATCATTCTCGCAGCGATCTACCCCGCTCGCAGGCGGCGACCTGTTCGATCCACGAGGGCCGTGGTGGCGCAAGCCACCACGGCCTTTCTCGTTTTTGGGCCACTCGTTCGGCCGATGGAACGCCCCCGGGCCTGCGGGGAAGCAGTGCCCGAAAAGAGCCCCGGACCGGTGTTTGCGACCGGCCCGATCCCGCCGGTAGCATACGCGCCGCGTCGGTTGACCAGGGAGGGGAGCCGGCGACGCTTTCGGGACCGTCGGTCTCCTCTGCCCCGCTGCCGCGCCGCATCCGGTCGTGGCGCCCCGGGCCTGAGGGCCACGGTCTCCGGCCCCCGGACCTCCTGTTTCCCCCCCGCACGAACGAGGTGTTCCTTGCGACGATGCTTCCATGGCCTGCTTGTGGGCGTGCTCACGCTCTGGATCCCGATCGACTCCGCCGTGGCGGGCTGGTGGCACCACCACCACCGTCAGGCGATGCCTGTAGCCTGGGGCCCCGCCTTTCCGCCGCCGTGCGGCGCAGGGGGGCCGTTCCCCGGCTGGGCAGGCGCGATCGTCATCGACGACCGTCCGCTCGGCGCGCCCTCCCCATTTGCCGTCTTCGCCGCGCCGCCCGCCGAGGTGATCCTCGACTCGTGGATCACGACCGGGCCGGTCGAAGGGTCGATCGTCGACGAGGGGACCGTCGTCCACGAAGGGACTGTCATTCACGAAGGATCGATCATCGATGAGGCGACGATTGTCGACGAGGGCTCGATCGACGCCGGGGATTGCGCCTGCGATCCCTGCCAGGGTGAATCTTCTGCCGACACTGGCATGGCCTTCGAGGGAACAGTCTTCGAGGGCACGCTGATCGACGGCGGGTCGGTGATCGATGAGCCGACGCCGGCTCCCGACGTGATCGACTCCGGCGAAGGCCCTGTCAGGACCGAGCGGCCCATCGCGATCCCCGTGCCCCCCACGCGCGACGTGAACACGCGCGCCGAGACCACACCGGAAGCGGAAAGCCCGACATCGCTCGAACTCCCCGGCACGGCGGCGACCACCTCCGGAGATCCTGCCACGGCATCCCAGTCGGGCCCCGCCGACGCGCCGGCCTCTTCCGTGCTCGAGCCGTGGGAACCGAAGACCGTGCAGGGGGACACCGCCGCCGAGACGGCGACCGACGAGCCCCCCGCCGCGACGATGGACGAGGCCGAGGGCTTCGAGCGCGCCGAGACGGCAGCCGACGTGAACGCAGCCGACGAGCCGGTCGCTGACGGCGCAGACGTGGACAGCACGCCCCAGCCGAAGCGCCGCAACCTCTTCGACGAGGCCCCGGCCGACGAACCGGAGGCGTTCGAAACTCCCCGGGCCACCGAGGACGACCTCCCCCCGAGCGACGCCTTCGAAGCGCCTGGCGCCAGCGACGACGATTTCGGGATCCCCGAGGAGCCGATGGACGACGGCGACGAGATGCCGGCAGACGACTTCGGTGACGACAGCGGCGCGCCGGCCTCGGATGACTCCGGCTTCGAGCCGGCAACCGAGGAATCGATGGACGATGCCCCCGTCGACGATTCGATGGAGGAAGGGGATCCGGGAGTTGAAGGGGAGCCGGGAGTTGAAGGGGAGCCGGGAGTTGAAGGGGAGCCGATGGAGCAAGGGGAACCGATGAAGGAAGAAGCCCCAGCGGAATCCGATCCGTTCGATTCAAACGTTCTCCACACCCCCGGCCAGCCGACGCGGGAGTGGCGCGACGACACCGGCCGTCACGGCACCGAGGGGCGGCTCGTCGAGGTCCATGCCGACCGGGTGCGGATCCTCAAAGTGAGCGGTCGGCACACGACGGTGCCGATGGCCCGCCTCTCCCGCGCCGATCGGGATCATGTCGCTCTCGTCGCCCTGGCCCTGGGCCGTCCCGCGGCCCGGCCGAGTGAAACGGCTGGCCTCTGATCCCCGCCCAGCGGGCGGCCTCGAGCCTGAAGCAGCACGCCGACCGTGCCCACTCCGGGGGCACGGTCGGTCGCTTTGTGGCTTCCGTCAGGCTCACTTCTCGTCGAGGACAGCCACGGTCTCGAAGGCCTTCCCCTCGAGCATCTCCAGCGACGCCCCGCCACCGGTCGACACGTGGCTGACACGGTCGGAGTAGCCAAGCTGCTCGACCGCCGCGGCCGAGTCACCGCCACCGATGATCGTCACGCCGCCGGCCGTCGTGGCTTCGGCCACCGCATCGGCGACCGCCTTCGTGCCAGCGTCGAACGGCGGCATCTCGAAGACCCCCATCGGGCCGTTCCAAACCACCGTGCCGGCGGTGCGGATGATGCGTGCGTAGGCGGCCGCCGTCGCCGGACCGATATCGAGCCCCTCGAAGCCGTCGGGGATCTCCCCCGCCTTCACCACCTGCTTGTTGGCGGAGGCGGAAAAATCGTCGGCACAGTGGGTGTCGACCGGAAGGACGAGCTTCGCGCCGCCGCTGGCGAGGAGTTGCTTGGCGAGTTCGACCTTGTCGGGCTCGACGAGCGACTTGCCGGTCTTCCCCCCCTGGGCCAGCGAGAAGGTGTAGGCCATCGCGCCCCCGATGAGGACATGATCACAGATCGCCAGGAGGTTCTTGATCACCTCGATCTTGTCCGACACCTTCTTGCCGCCAATGATCGCCACGAACGGACGCTTCGGATTGCCGATGGCGTCGGAGAGATACTGGATCTCCTTCTCGACGAGGAAGCCGACGACAGCCGGCTTGCCCGACTGCTTCATCGCCACCGGCACGGCGTGCATGCTCGCCTCGGTGCGGTGGCAGGTGCCGAAGGCGTCGTTGACGTACGCATCGGCAAGGGTCGAGAGCCCGGCGACGTAGGCCGCGTCGTCCCCCTTCTTCTCCCCCTTGTTGAAGCGGACATTCTCGAGGACGAGGACGCCGCCGGCGGGGAGGGCGGCGAGCTTGGCGTGGCTGTCCGGCCCGCCGGTGTCGCTCGCCAGGGCCACCGATTGCCCGAGGAGCTCGCCGAGTCGCTTGGCGACAGGGGCCAAAGAGAAGGCCGGCTCCGTCCCCTTGCCGGCAGGGCGACCGAGGTGCGACATGAGCACTGCCCGGCCGCCACGATCGAGGATCGAGCGAATCGTTGGCAGGGCCATCCGGATCCGGCGATCATCGGTGATCGCGCCGGCATCGTCCTGCGGGACATTGAAATCGACGCGCACCAGCAGCGTCTTGCCCCGGGGGTCGAGATCGGCGACGGACTTTTTCGGCATGGGGGCGGTCCTTGGGGTGGAGGGGAACTTCGGCCCGGGGGCGGACACCGCCCACCGGTCCCGCGAATCTACGCCCCGCCGGCCCGACGGCAAGACCGGGGGCCTGCCGGCAACCCCGGTGAGCGGCTGAACCGGGGCTGTCGGGCGGCTATATTCGGGGTTCATTCAAAGCTTCTTTGTCGCTTTCTAACGCCCCTACGCCAAGGCCATGACCGACCGGGACCCGCCGCCGTCACGCCGCCGGTGGCCCGACCGGCTCTTCCCGGTGAGCCTGGCGACGATCCTCTGCCTCCTCGCTGTCACCCCTTGGATGGTGCCAGCGGCGCTCGGGGTGCTCCAGGTCGACGCCACGACGCCGATCGAGTGGGTGCCGATGTCGTTCGCCCCGCGCGCGGCCTACGAGAAGTTCACCGGCGAGTTCCAAAGCGGTGACGTCGTGATCGCGTCGTGGGACGGCTGCACGCTCGATGCCCCGGCGGTCGACGCCTTCCTCGCTGCGGCAGCCGGCTCCGAGGCCCCCGTCGACGCGCGCGGCGAGCCATGGTTTGAGCCGATTGCCAGCGGCGGCGTGGCGCTCGCCAAGCTCACCGATCCGCCGCTGTCGCTCTCTCGCGAGGAGGCGACGAAGCGGCTCCGCGGGGTGCTGATCGGCCCCGACGACCAGACGACCTGCCTGGTGATCCCCTTCACGCGGGTCGGGCTCACCCACCGGCGGGCCGCCGTGGCCTGGATCCGCCACACGCTCGAGCGGGTCACGGCGCTCCCGGAGAGGGAGCTCCACCTCGCCGGCCCGGTCATCGACAACGTCTCGGTCGACGAGGCGAGCATGGAGAGCTTTTTTTGGTTCGGGGGCCCGGGGGCGGTGGTGATCCTCCTCTTGACGTGGTGGTCGCTGGGCAGCCTCCGCTATGCCTTGCTCGTGTTTCTCGTGTCGCTGGCCTGCGTCGGGCTCAACTTCTGGGGGCTCGCCACCTGGGGCGACCGGATGAACCCGATCCTCATCGTCATGCCGGTCCTCGTCCTCACGCTCGGGGTCTCCGGAGGGATCCACCTCACCAACTACCTCATCGACGCGCTCGCCGACGGTGGCCTCGACGGGGTCGCCTGGCGCGCGATCCGCTTGGGCTGGCTCCCCTGCGCCCTCTCGGCCGGCACCACGGCGGTGGGGCTTGTGTCGCTGGTGGTGAGCGAGCTCGAGCCGATCCGCGTGTTCGGCTTCCACGCGGCCATCGGCGTCATGCTCACCCTCGGGATGCTGTTCCTCGTCATCCCCGGGTTCTTCGAGCGCTGGCCGATCGTCCCGTCGAGCGGAGCCGCCGAGCGGACGATGGCCACGGAGGATGCCTGCGCCCGATTCATGGTCGGTCATGCCGGAAGTATCGTCTGGATCGGGATGATCGCGATGGCCGTGGCCGCCATAGGGATCCCGCGGATCCGCGCCTCGGTGAGCATCGAGACCCTGTTCACGCCGGCCAGTCGGGTGATCCGCGACTACGCCTGGCTCGAGGAAGCGATCGGGCCGCTGGTGCCGGTCGAGGTCGTGCTCCGGTTCCCCGACGATTCGCCGATCCGGCCGGCGGAGAGGCTCGACATGGTCCGCGAGGTGGGGGAGGCGCTGTCGGGCATGCCGGCCATCAGCGGCGTCCTCTCGGCGGCCACGTTCCTCCCCGACCTCGACGTCGGTTCCGGGCTCCGCGGCCAAGCGACGCGGTCGATCGCCGCCCGGAAGCTCCAGCAAAGTCTCTCCGGCCTCGACGACATGCGGATCGTGCGGAATGTCGACGGCGAGCAGCTGTGGCGGGTGACGGCCCGGACCTCGGCGCTTTCCGGCATCGACTTCGGGGACTTCCTCGGCCTTGTCCGCTCGAGGATCGACCCCATCATCGCCGCCCATGGCGGCACGGAGCGCGGCGTGATCGCCGATTCCACCGGGGCCATGCCGCTCATCAACGCCATCCAGAAAACGCTCCTCTCCGACCTGTTCTCGAGCTTCATCTCCGCCTTCGTCGTGATCACGCTGATGATGATCGCCGTGGAGCGGGGGGTCGTGGCCGGGCTCGTCTCGATGATCCCCAACGTGTTCCCCACGATCCTCCTGTTCGGGTTCCTCGGCTGGGCGGGGACAGCCCTCGACATCGGCAGCGTGATGACCGCATCGATCGCGCTCGGGATGGCGATCGACGGCACGCTCCACTTCCTCACCTTCTTCCGCCGCGGGCTCCGCACCGCACCGGCCGGGGCAGACGCAACAGACCGGCGCCAGCGACGCGTGGCGGCCGTCCATGGCGCGTTCCGGCATTCGGGAGCCGCGCTCACCGAAAGCTCGGTCGTGTGCGCGTGCGGCATCCTCATGTTCGCCTGGAGCTCGTTTGCGCCGACGAGCCGCTTCGCCTGGCTGCTGGCGCTCCTCATCGCCGCGGCCCTTGCCGGCGACCTCGTCCTCCTCCCGGCGCTCCTCGTCGGCCGGTCAGGGCGGTTCTTTCGGGCGCTGGCGCCGGTCGATGGCGACCCGGCCTCCGACGGCTGAGCCCTCGGAAGAAGGCCGCTCCCACCCCGCGGCCGCCGATGGCTCTTTCCGCCGGCAGTCGACGAGGCGGCGAGGACTACTCCGCCGTCTCGGCTTCCCCCCCGTCTCGCGACACGAGGGCCACATAGACGCGGTTGTCGGTGCTGTCGGCGAGGAGCGCCACCGCTCCGTCGGCCCGGACAGTCATCGCCCCGCCGGCGTGGAAGGCGTAGGGATTGTCGTCGTTGGAGACGTTGATCACCGCACAGCCCGCTTGCTTGGGGTCGAGGTCGGTAGCGCCACTCAAGCCGCGCGTGAGTCGAGCGGTGTTGAAATCTCCGTAGAAGCAGGCCACGAGCAGATTGCCGGCGGCGGCATTCACGGGCACCCGCCGCCCCTTGAACCAGCGTTGCTGTCTGCCCGCCTCCTCGATGAAGCAGAGCGTTTTGGAAAGCCCGTCGGTGACTTCCCGAAACCGCACCCGCCGCGCCGTGGCGATGTCCTCGGCACCGAACAACGAGTTGGAGGTCGGCACGGGAGGCAGACCGACACAGACGGCAAGGGTCGCATCGATCCCCCGCAGGGGGGCGTAGTCAGTTCGCGGCATCGGGTAGGGGACGCCGGCCGGCATCCCGAAGTACTGCAGGAACGCATTGTAATCGTCGGGCATGCCCGACGGGGTGGAAGGACAGACAAACAGCGGCACCGGCGTCCGTACCTCGACGCTGCCGCGGCCCCCCGGAAACGGCGGCGGAAGATTCAGCGGATCGATCAGGGCGCGCCGGTTGTCGAAGCGCGTCGCCAGCGCCGTTTCCTCGAGATACGGCAGGAGCCTTCCCAGCGGCCCCATCGGCGAGCGGGCAAACGAGTGGATGGGGAAGAAGGGATTCGGAGGGGTCGGATACTCCGCCAGTGAGAGTTCCTGACGCCACGTCGGGATCGATCCCTGGGCCGCCTCCTGATTCGACACCGCCATCCCGAGCTGGCGGAGATTGTTGCCACAGGAAGCCCGCCTGCCAGCCTCGCGGGCAGCCTGCACGGCCGGCAGGAGCAGGCCGACGAGCGTGCCGATGATCGCGATCACGACGAGGAGTTCGACGAGCGTGAAGCCCTGGGCCGGTCGGCAGGTCGGCCGACGACCTACCCCCGCAAGGAGAGCGTCGGCTCGGTGAAGGATGCGCGAGCGGCTCGTCATGACGGTGTTGAGCCTTTGTGGACGGTGAGGTGATGCCGCCTTGAAATCACCCTACCAGTCCACCGACTCTATCTCCAGTCGGCAGTCGCTCGGCCGGAAACCCCGAAACACCTGTGTATTCCGTAAGAATCCACCGCTCATTCTGGCATCTCCACGACCGCCTTGATGACGCCGTTGGTCGGCTCGAGGAGCGTGGGGAACTTGGCAAT
>Ga0209188_1002302_pt1 | contig 14278 bp, 4 predicted proteins | sample C_130625_EF_Meta_FD_187307 | JGI IMG/M metagenome (GOLD analysis project Ga0209188, IMG submission 187307) | Freshwater microbial communities from Lake Croche, Canada to study carbon cycling - C_130625_EF_MetaG (SPAdes) (version 2) | ecosystem: Environmental > Aquatic > Freshwater > Lake | place...
ATATTTTGATCCTGGAAATGTTGGTGATAATTTTAATCCAACCTCTGTTCCTTATGAAGGAGAGAAGCATTGGAATATAAATAGGTTTATTATTGATCCTCATTTAGGAAATGCATTTGGAGATTTAAAAGCATCTGATTCTTCTTCTGAAGAAAAAAGAGCTAGTATACTTTCTGATATGTATAAATACTATATGCTTCAGAATCCTGGTCATCAAGGAAAAGCATTTAGACAAGCTAAAAGATTTGTACGTAAAGAAGTAGATCCAATTATGAAAGGAGCATTTCTTAATGATTTATATACTCATAATCTTGAACACACAGTACCAAATTTTAATTTAATGGATGTTTTAAATACTTTTGATGAACAAAATCCATTAATAAGTGTAAATACTTTTAATAGAGGAATGGATCAGAATGAGTCTATGAGAAGATTAGATGGAGGTAAATATCATAAAGAAGATTGGACACCAGATAAGTTAAAAAATATAAGTATAGACTATCTTACAAATTATAAAAAGATGTCTAAGAAAGATGCTAGAAAACAATGGAAAACATGGGAAGAAGATGCTGTAGCTGATCAAGGAAATTATAATTATGAAATGTCTCACCCTAAGCCTACTAGAAATAAAACTATTCCTAAAGAATGGGCTAACCTTCCAGAAGATGCATTATTTTATAAAGTACAAGATCTTCCTTATGATGATGAGGTGGGATGGAATATAGAATACTCTGATCCTACTACTAAAAAAACAAATACAAAACATTTTAATACTAATGAACAAGCTGAACAATTTTATAATGATCCAGCTAATAAATCATCAAAAAAATATTCTGATCTTATAGGTCATAAATATGGTGGAGATATATCTATACCAGATCTTGATGCAGGCAATTGGTTAAGTAAATATAAAACAGGTGGTGGACCAGGTGATGAAAAAATTACATTAACGGAAGCTGCTGAAAAAGGAAAACATTTTAATGAGCAGTGGATGAATTCTCCAATGTATAAAAAAATGCTTGCACAAAGTACAGGTCAACCAATATCTATATTTTTACCCAATATTAATGAAATTGATAAACAAAGAAAAAATGAATTAGCTAATACTACATGGGGGATAGTTAATCAAGAAAAAGAAAAAAATGGAGAATTAGATACATCTGCTGCATGGACACAATCATATACCCCTTGGTATCCTGTTATGGCAGGTAATCCAACAACAATTTATGAGAAGTTTGAAAATCACCCAACTAGATATTATAAACCATATGTGGGATTTGTAAAACAAGTTGCTGGAAAAGTAGGAGATGATTTAAGTAGTGATGCTGCACATGAATTTTCACATTCTTCTGATAAAGGAGGAATACTTATTCCAGATAAAGATTTAGATTTAATGAAAAAGTATGCCTCTTCTAATTATTTAAAATCTCCATTATTTCAAAAAGATAAAAATACATTTAGTGATTTTTCTAATTTATCTTCTAATAAAGATTATATAAAAGCACAAGAAGACTGGTTAAAATATGTTAATGATCCTACAGAAACTAGAGCTCGTTTAAATGACTTTAGAATGAGAGCAAAAGAACAAGGTTTGTATGATCCTTTTACACAGCCTTTTAATATTAAATATTTAAATAAATATAAACAAATAGATAATTCAAGCTGGGATCCTATTAATCAACTTAGGGGTAGTTATAGTGATGAAGAAATATCTGATATGTTAAATAAAATTTCTAAGTCTGATAATGGTCAACCACAAAGTACAGCTAAGTATGGTGGCTGGTTAAAAAAATATGGTCCAGGTGGTGGAGTAACTACACAAACTACTAAACCACCTATTAAGTTTGGTTTAACAGGATCTGTTAAATCAAATCCTATGTGGAAAGATGGTAAACTCAATCCATGGGCAGGAATGACTGGTATAACAGGAGGTTCTGGTGCACCATCAGTTACAGAAAAAAATGATTATGTTAGTATGAAGAATAATAAAGATTGGTTTGATAATCATGCTAATTGGACAGATACAGGAAATGAAAAATGGGATAATTATGTTAGACAGAAAGTGCTGACAGGTAAATTTGGTGTTGATCCTAAATCAGGAGCTTTAATTAAACTTCCTGAAAATGAATGGAGTAATGTATCAGATGAAGATAAAAGACTTTATACAGATTATAGACAATGGACTCCTGAACAAAAACAAACTAGTTGGGAAAATCAAGTTAAACCTTATATACAACAGAGTACAAAAGACTTAATTACTAATCCTGTAATGATGGCACCAGGTGTTATTCTTACAGGAGGGATGGCAGCTGGTGTTCCTGCAATAGCTGAAACAGCAGCAGCTGTTGCTCCAGCTTTAGAAACATCAATAGGTGGTATTCCAGGACTTACAGCAGGTAATCTTCTTAATGCTGGGTTTGCATATCAAGGTGCTAAGAATCTTCCTAATGTTGCTAGTGCATGGAAAGATGTAGCTAATAAACCTACATGGGATAAAGTAGGAAATGCTTTAGCAGAAACTGCTTTTACTAGTTTAGATATGGCTCCTTTTGTTGGAGGTGCTTATAAAGGATTATCTAGTGTAATAGAAGATAGTAAACAAATAGGTAACTGGTTAAATAAAGGGTACAATACTGTAGCTACAGGAGAATCTGCTCTACCATTTGCATGGAAAAGTCCAGCTGTTGGACTTAGTCAAGAAGCTAGTGCTGATATGTTTAAGAATGTTCTTAATAGTGGTAAACTAACAGATGCTGAAAGAGCCACTATTCTTGATTACCAACATCACAGTCCAACATATACAGGAAGACATGGAAAATTTGATGAAGGTAAAAGACAAGCTTTAAATAATATAATTAATAAATACAATTTAAATGTTGGAGAAAATGCTATATTAACAAGAAGATTTAATCCTGATAATGGTTCATTAGGAGCTACTCTTGAAAATGGTACATTAAATTTTGGAGATAGACCTACATCATTTTCAGCTGGAGTGGGAGTTCCAAAGTATGGTAGTGGAGCTGTTAATAGAATTGTTATTCCTAATAGATATGCTAAAAAAATGGGAAGTAATTTTTTAGCTAATCAATACAGTAAATTATCTGATGATGTTCTTAAATTAATGAATGAAAAGAGTAGAAATTTTGGTGCTGGAATAGGAACTACTAATACAAATATTAATGCTGAAAGAGAAGTTATAGGAACAGGATTGGATTTAAAAAGAATTGGTAAAGTAAAGAATGATATTGGTGGATATGATTGGATAGTAAAACCTAATTCAAATAGTAAATATGGATCTTTATCATTAAATAATCAAGCTAATGAAGGTGCTGGTAGTTATGGTAATTGGATGGTACAAGGTCCACAAGGTCCAGCAGTTGATTTAGCTACTAATGCTAATAATACAATTCAAAAAGAAAGTATAAATATAATAAAAGATTTAACATCTCCAGAAGGAGTTAATAGATTGAGAAATCAATTTAAAATAGCTATGCCTAAAGCAACAGAAGAACAGTTAGATTATATGGTGGGTAATAGATTAAGAGAAGTTAATACATCTCTTGTTAATAATGAACCTAGTTTTTATTTAAAATATGGAAAGGGAGCTGCTGGTACACCAAGTTATGCAACTGAAGGAGCTTTTTTTCCAGAAGGAAATGCTCATTTTGAAAATAGTTTTAATCCTTTTCCTGATGTTAATCAGGAATCAGCACCATTCTCACTATTTAATCATAATACTCCAACTAATATAGGTCAACCTGCAAATCTTAAAGATGTAGGTAGTTTTACTAATCCTGATTATAGACCAGGAACTATAACATTAGGAAAAGGTTATGAATTTAATCCTCATACTGTACGTCATGAAGCACATGGCCATGGTGTTCAAGGATCTGGAACTACTAATAAATTACCTTTAGAGCATGATTTATTAGAACTTGCTAAACCTAAAAGTATACGTGATAAAATTTGGTTTCAAATTCAAAAAAGAAAATATCCTAATTTTGAATCAGAATATAAATATTTTACAAAAGGAAACGGAACATCTAGAGAAGCTTATCCTTATTTAGTTGAGAATAGATCATTAATGAAAGAACGAGGAATAATAAATAATACTTATGATAAAGTGGGAATAAATGAATTATTAAAAAATAAACAACAAGCAGATTTACATATTAAGTATGGTATTCCAAATTCTAATGATAGATTTTTAAGAATGTTTCCTAGTTGGAAACTTCCTAAAGTTGCTGATATATGGAATGCAGCTCCAGCAGTTGTTCCTGCATTGGGTGCTGCTACTGTATTAATGGGTGCTGCTACTGTATTAAATAATAAAAATGAAACAACTAACAAATTTGGTGGTGAAATAAGTTGGCTAAACAAATATAAATAATTAATTTTAAACTAGTATTATGGTAAAACAAATGTTAAAAATTGCAGGTGTTAAAACTCAGAAAGAGTTTTATAAAAAGTATCCCACGGAAGCAGCTTTCTTTAGAGCTCATCCTGAAGCTGAAATGTTAAAGCATGCAGCAATGGGAGGAAGTTATTATTATGCTGATGGTGGTGGAATGCCTCCTGATCAAGGTGGTATGCAACAAGGTGCTCCTGCTCAAGGTCAACCACAACAAGGTGGTGGGGATGAACAAATGCAGCAAGTTATTCAGTTTGTAATGCAGGCTTTACAACAAGGAATGCCTCCTGAAGAAATTGTTAAAAAGTTAGTTCAAGCAGGTGTTCCTCAAGATCAAGCTGGTCAGCTTGTTCAAGCTATCATGCAGAAAATGCAACAAGGTGGTGGTGGTCAGGGAGCTCCTGAACAACAAGGTCCTGCTGAAGAACAAGCTGAAGGTCCTCAAGGACAAGAAGCTCCACAACAAGAAATGGCTGAAGGACAAGCTCCTATGGGTATGTATGGTGGTAGTTATGCTTATGGTGGACCTGCACGTAACAACTCTACATATTCTGCAGGAATGTCATATGGTAATGGTGGACCTTTTATTCCTACATATGCTGATCATGCTTATGGTGCTCAATATGCAGTTGGTGGACAAACTCAAAGTAATGAACTTATACAACAAGTTGCTCAAATGTTACAACAAGGTATTAAACCTGAAGTGGTATTACAACAATTAGTACAGGCTAAAATACCTAAAGCTAAAGCTGTTAAGTTAATTCAATTGGTTGCTCAACAAATGCAAGGTGGGGCTGCTCAACAGCAACAAATGGGTGCTCCTGAACAACAACAAATGATGGCTTATGGTGGTCCATATATGCCTTTGTCTAGTAGAGGTAATACTACTAACTTTGAATTTGGTGGTCCATCTTATAGTAAAGTGACACAATATAATCATCAAGGAATAGTACCAGCTTTTGATTGGATGGAAACTGGTGGAAGTGTAAAAAAATATAAGAAGGGTGGAGAATATGAAATGAGTCATTCTGATATTCAAGATTTAATAAATAAAGGTTACAAAATTCAATACTTATAATTATGCCTAAAGTTAAAATAACTGGTTTACCTAAAGTAAAAATAGTTGATATTCCAAAAGCAGTTCTTGGTATGCAAGTGACTGATACCACTACAGCAAGTCCAAATACATCTATGGATATTAATGGATGTGTTATAGGACAAGAAATATGGAGTGAGGCTGACCAAAGATGTATGCCTATAGAAGGTGGATATGATCCTAGTCAGGATGCAAATAAAGGAACCCCTATAACAGGAACTACTAATGCTTCTGGTCAAGCTGTTGGTGGAACAGGAGCTGTACAACAACCTTTTCATAATACTGATGGAGCAAATGTTCCTGATAAACAATGTCCTCCTCATCATCACAAAGATCCTAAAACAGGATATTGTGTTCATGATAAAAGAAAAATTGATTTAGCTAATCAGATTACTCAACAAACATTAGCTTTTGGAAATGCTCTTGCTACAGTTAAACAAAATGATGAAAATAAAAAAGCTGCTGAAAATAAGATGAGACAAAAGTCTTTTCAAGGTACAGTGGTTCCAGCTAGTAAAGATGCTTTTGGACATGTTGAAACAGTTAGTGGTATAGAATACCCTAATATGATGACTCCTCCTAATGAAGGAATGTTTAGTAACTATATAGGTAGATCTGTTGGACAATTTGGTGGATCATTTTTAGGACAGCCTTCTCAAGGTGTATCTAGAATTAAAATTTTAGATGAACCAGGTGAACCAGAAATGAAATATGGTGGGCAGTCTAATTATGGGTTTGATTCAGGCTGGAGAAGATCTTATACAGAAATGAATAAAACATCTTCTGATAATTATACTAACTCTATGTCAGAAAAGAAAGGATCAGATGAAGAACCTGTATTAGAAGCTGAGGGTGGTGAAACTATATATAAACCAGGAGATGAAACATTCTTTAATTTAAATGGTCCTAAACATACTAATGGTGGTATTAAATTAACTGCTGATCAAGTTAATTCAAAAACTAAAGATTTAGCTTCATTTATTTATTCTGATACTAATAAATTAAAAATTAAAGATGAAGAAGTATTAAAACATTTTGGTTTTAAATATAAAAAAGGTGGCATCACTCCTGCTACAATATCTAAGAAGTTTGATCTTAATAAGTATAAAGCTATTTTACAAGATCCTGATACAGATAATCTTAGTAAAGATACAGCTCAATTAGGTATGAATAAAAATCAAAAATACTTAGCTGAACTTGCTGCTGTACAAGAAAGTATGAAAGGAAATGAAATGCCTGATTTTGCTAAAAAGCTTTTACAACAAAAAGGTCAAGCTAAATATGGTGGGTATGTTCCTGAATATGCAATAGGTGGGGAGTTCCTTACTACAGATGTTACTACTAAAGCTCCTACAGAAGGTGCTACATTTACTCCTGAACAGATAGAGGCTATGAAGGGTAAAAATGTAACTGTATCAGCTAAAATGAAATCTGGTATATCCACTGTACCTTATCATCAAGGTGCATCAAAAACTAAAGGTTATTATGGAGATGTCACTCCAGCTGATCTTGAAGATTTGAAAAAACGTCATCCTTGGTATTTTGATAAACATTCTAATTGGAATCCTGAAAATGAAAATGATGTAGAAGATTTCCAAAAAGCATATAATGAAGAGTATGCTAAGAAAAATGGATACACTTACTTTGTTTTAAAAGGATCTAAAGAAGATAGAAAATTTAATAGATTAGATAAGAAGTTAGGAAGATATACTTATAATGCTCCAGCTTTAGATATAACTGTTCCTACTACAACAATTCCTCCATCTATTACTTTGACTACTACAGTTCCTGTTTCATCAAAACCAGAATATATATGTATACCTGATGGTAAAGGTGGTGGTCAAGTGGTAATGACAGGAACTGGTGGTGGTTATAGTTCTTATGAAGAAGCTGCTAAACATTGTGGTGAAAGACCAAAGAGACCTCCATTTGATTATTTGGCTCCAGATAAAGTTAACATGTTTGCACATCAAGCTGTATTCCCTAGACAGATATTTCCTTTTTATTCAGATCTTCCTTATAATAATAATCCTGTTGCTTTAGAAGATTGGAGAGCTAAAGCTGCTCAAAGGTTTTCTACACAGTATGCTGCTCCAGCTGCTCAACTTGCTACATATGGACCTACACAAGGTCTTGCTGCTAACCTATCATTCTTAGCTGGTCAAACAGGACAACAGATGGCAGCAGAAGATATTGCACCTACTATATCTAGAAATGTAGATAGAGTAAATGCTAATAGAGCACAGGAAGCTCAAAGACAAGATTCTGTTACAGCATACAATGCTCAGAATAAGGATAAACGTTGGGCTGGTTATGCTACTACTTTACAAAACTATGATAATGCAATGAGACAATATCTTAAAGAAAACTCTGATGCATTTACTAGAGCTTGGAAAAATAGAATGCATCTTGGTGAAATTAATAATACTAGTCGTAACTTTCTTTTAGATCCTACATCAGGTGGACAAACATGGAAAGGTAATGTATATGGTGGTATAAATGGATTACCTTCTGGATCAAGTGGAGATAATGGAGACTTAAGTACTGAATATAATGACTACTATAATAAAGCATTTGAAACTTTAAAAGGTAATACTCATATGACTGAAAAAGAAAAAGATGCTAGAGCCCATGAAATAGCAATGTCTTATATTAGATCAAGTAAAGTTAGACAAACATATGATCCTTATAAAAATAGAATGAGTAGGACAAGTTATGATTTTGACTTTGGAGATAATTCAGGTTATCGTTAATAAACTTAATAAGTTTAATTCTAAACTTTAAAAATTTTTCAGTATATTATTATATATAGATTATGGCAACATTCTTACCAAACGTCACTGATGTCTTTGCAGGTTCATCTGATTTTGATCCAGATTTTAATCGGATTGAACGGATGTTGAGTAGAAGAGAAAGTATGTATGAACAAGGAGCTAAAAGAGTTAAAAACCTTTATGATTCTGTTTTTAACTCTCCAATGCTTAGAGATTCAGATATTCAAAAAAGAGATACTTATCTTAAAACTATAACTGATGGTTTAAATAGAGTGAGTTCTATGGACTTATCTCTTCCTGAAAATCAACAGATGGCTACAGATTTATTTATTCCTGTAACCACTGACCAAAGCATGATTAAAGATATAGCTTGGACTAAATCATATCAGGCAGAAGCAGGTAGAGCTCAACAGCTTAGAACATCTACAGATTCAGAAACTCGTAAACAATACTGGGACATTGGAATGAAATCCCTTCAGTATCAAGCTGAAGAGTTTAGTAAAGCTGATGATAATACAGCTTTAACAATGGGCACTCCTAGATATGTTCCTAAAGTTGATATGTTAAGTCTTGCAGAAAAAGCTTATAAAGAAAGTGGTATATCTGTTAAAGAAGATCAAGTAAATGGTGGATATATTTTTACTAAAAAGAATGGTGAAGCTGTATATCCTATTACTAAATCTTATGTAAATACTTTATTTCAACAAGATCCTGGTATTCAAGATATGCTTAGAACTCAAGCATATGTAAATCGTAAAGATTTTATAAAAGAAAATGCTACCAAATATGGTGGAGAAAACCAGGCAGCTGTTGCTTATATACAGGATGCATTTAATATTGCTGGTACTGCTTATGCTAATGGAATAAAAGTTGATGAAAAAGAAGTTGCTGGGTTACAAGATAAAGTGGATTCTTGGAATAAGTATATTAAAGACAAAGGAATTATTCCTGATAAAGATAATCCTGAATATCAGCAATATCTACATGATGTTCAAAGTTTAGAAACAGCTAAACAAGGTGTACAAAATCAAAAAGCTAATCTTACAGATTTAAAGCTTCCTTCTAAAATAGATAATAGTAACTTTAATACTTTACTTAGTCAGGCTGATAATATTGTAGCTAACTATAATTTAGGTAACTTTACAAATGAAATAGCTAAGCTTCTTGCATTTAAAAATGCTGAACTTACAGTGAAGGCTGATCCAATTTATTTAACTAAGTTAAGATCTGATTTAAGTTTGAAAGTACAAAGTATTATGGAAGGGATTAGACATGCTAATTCTGTTGCTCTAGAAAATTCTAAATTTGCTCATCAAAAAGAATTACAGGATGAAAGAATTGCTGCTGGAGAATTTAGTAATAAAGGAAAAGCTACTACAGGTACAAATACTAATCAACCAAATAATACTTTTATACCTGGTCCTTTAACTGCAGACGAATTAAAAAATCAATCTAGTTCTTATAATCCTAATAGTTTTATATTTCCAGGACTTACTAATACAGGTAATGATTCAGAAAATATTATTACTACTTCAGATCCAAATGCTGAGATTAATCCTTTAAATCAAGTAGTTACAACAACAGCTCCTCCTCCAACTATGGATATTGAAGATAATCCATATTTGGGTATGGGCACGGCACTTTAATAAATAAATTAAATTATGTTAGACGAAATACTTAATACTATACAAAATCCAGAAGGTAAAGATGTTCAGTCTGTAACAAATACACCATCTACTACAGAACAAATAATTACTGAGCCTGTTACAAATACTACTACAATAGCCCCTGAGTATATGTATAGTTCTCCACTATATCATCCTACATTTACTGCAGATGAAAAAGCAAGAGCTAAAGGAGCTACTGTTGAAGCTCCCGATAAAAATATTCCTTTATTTGATTTAAATACAGGATATCTTACTAACATAACAAATGCTATTAATGAAAAGAATTTGGACTATATTACTACAGCTTTTACAACAGTAGGTAAATTACCAGTAATAAATGGTAAAGAGGTTCAAATAGGAGAAATTTCTATATATATGAAAGATCCTAAGAATCAAAAGTTTCTTATGGATGAAGCTAGTAAAATTGAAACAGATCCTAATATTGATATTGATACTAAAATAAAATTAATAAATAATAGCATAGATGCTATTAACTATAGTGGTATACTTGCAGCACAAAGTAAAAAGTTTTGGAAGTCTGTATCAGATCAAGCTATAGCAACAGATATTAAAAATAATTCAAATTATGATAGAGGTCATCAATTTTTAATTAAAGATGATCTAACTGGTTTTATGTCTCCAGATGAGTATGCTGTTAAATTTATTAACAATCAAAATAAAATATTTAATGAAGCAATAGATGCTGCTAAAAGTAATTTAGCTAATAGGACAGTTTCTAATAATATTAATAGAATATCTAATATACAAGGACGTGAAGCTAGTGAGTCTACTGCTGCAGGAATATTTTATAGAAGTCCTTTGGGCCCTGCAGGTCTTCCTAGTGGAATTAGAAGTGCTGCTACTACTAATGCTATTCCTCCAGTTGATTGGGATAAAATAGTATCTCAATATGAATATAGACCTGATGTCACTTTAAAAAATATAAAGAAAAATCCTCAGTATAATTATGTTCTTGAAATATACAATAGAAATAAACAAAGAATTATTAATGATTATAACAATCCTAAAAGTAACTATGCTTATAAATTAAAAGCTGATCTTGAAGGTAAGTTTAAAGATAACAAAGGTGGAGAAAGACAATATATAAATGGAACTATAAGTTTTGATATGGCAGCTCCCAATATGGCTTATAATAAAAAAATTATTAGATCTCCAGAAGTAAAAGATTTACTAGCACTTGATGGAATTATAGCTGCTCAGTTAGGAAACAACCCTACATCTCAAGTTATAGATAATGGAATTAAAATAGCTGCTGGAGGAATAGATGGTAGTGACCCTAAAGATATTAGTTCTGTACCTGAGGAATTACAAAACTTATTTAGATTAGTTCATGAAGATTTATATACTGGTCATGGAAAAGGATCTACATTATTACCAAAAGGAACAATTACCTTTCAAGCTGCATCATCTGGTAAAGAAGATTATCATGCTTATAATATTAAGTTTAATCCAACTTATTTAAGTCATGAAAAGTTTACTAGTAAAAATAATAAAGAGATTTTAAAAACATATCCTGAGATTCTTAAGGATGGTATTACTATTTATATTCCAAAAAATATTAGCTCAAGAGTTACAAGACTTGGTAACAATGCTTTAGAATCTTCTGAAACTTCATCTACAGAGGGATTATTTTCTATAATGAATAAAGTGGATTATTATATTCCTGGAGCTGGTTATACGTCTTTACAATTGGATAAAGATTCAGGTCAAATTGTGCAAAGTGGATGGGTGGGAGTAATGAATGGGAATACTAATTCTTTAGATACTTTTCCTATGCCTGTTATGAGGTATCCTTATAATCAAGCTATTGTTTTAGATAGTTTACTTGGAGATTGGAAAAAAAATATATTTAATCTACTAAGAGAAAATGATAGTGTAAAAACAGCAATCAAACAACAAAGGGGGGCTGTACATGATCCTAATAAATTATTAAACAAATAAGAGAATGGCATTTGAAAATACTAGTATAGCAGAACAATTTGCAAATATTGGGCAACAGGAGTCTAGTACTATGCCTGAACAAACTAGTAGTCAAGATTTAGGTTCTAATCAATTAGATTTTTCTACAGCAGAAAGTCCTTTTGGTGATTTAAATGGTATTAATGTAGACCAAATTCAAAAAGATAATCAAAATACTTTTGGAAATAATCCAGCTAGTGGATCAGGTGGTCCTCCTGGAATTACCACTGTACAAACTACTCAACCTGATGTAACCACTCCAGCTAAAGTTAAAAATAATTATGATGAAAGAAAAGCTAAAGCTTTAAACTTTATAAATAATTTTGGTCAAGTAGTAGAGCACTCTTATAATATAGAACATGCTTATGGATCTTACGAGTTTGATCAATATAAAAGTAATGTAGATAGATATGGGGGATATAATCAAGAAACGTTTAATAAACTTGGTTTTAATCCTATTATAGATAATGAATCATATTTTAATGCTAATACTACTAGATGGCAAGACTTTAAAAGAATGGCTGGACAACTTATGCCTTTAGTAGGTAGTTCTTTTATGTCTACGTATAATTCTGTAGGTAATTTATTTAAAGGAGAAAGTGTAATTGATCCAGATGAAATTGCTTCAGAAAAACAAGAGAAAGCAATGAATATTGGTATGTCTAGTAAAGGGGGAGTTCGTGGATTTGCTAATAACCTTGTACTTAACTCTGCATATGCAATAGGAATAGGATTAAATGTATTAGCTGAAGAAACTGCTATATGGGGACTTGGTGCTTTAACATCTGAAATAGGTGGTTTAGAAGCAGCAGGAATAGCACAAGAAGCTGTAGAAGGACAACAAGCAAAACAATTTGAAAGTTTATTTTCACATTTAAAAAATACTTTTAGAGGAAAGGAAGTTGGTCAAATGACATCTGGAGGTTTAGCTATGTTAAAAACAATAGCAAAAGCTGAAGATGGTAGAGAGTTTTGGACAGGTATAAAAAGTGGAGCTAAAGTGTTTGGTAAAGGTGCTGCTGGATTTTTTAATCCATTTAGACAAACTACGGAAGCATTAAGAGGAATTGAAAAAGGAACTGATGTATATAGAAACTTAAGTAACTTTGCTAAAGTAAGTAAAACATTTGGTAGTTTCTATAGAGATATGAGAGAAAACTGGGCATCAGTGAGTGAAGCTCAATTAGAAGGTGGAGGTGTCTATACAGATATAGTAAACTCAAATATAAAGTTTTATCAAGAGACACATGATGGAAAATTACCAGATGAACATGAATTAAATAAAATATATAGAGATGCTGAGGCTGGTGGTCGTTGGACAACTTTAGGTAATATACCTATGATATTTTTATCAAACCGTGTAGTGTTTGATGGGTTATTTAAGTTTAAACCAATTAAAGGATTAACTGATATAGCTGAAAGTGCTTTTGGTACAGCTGGTGCTAGAAAGTTAGCTTTTGATTTTACTAAAAAAGGTTTTACTGAAGAAACTAAAAACTTATTTAGTACAACATGGAAAGCATTAAAAAATCCTAAAGTATATGCTGGTGTTTTTTTAAACTTCACTAAGCATAACTTCATGGAAGGTATTCAAGAATCTTCTCAAGATTTATTATCTGGTACTGTAAAAAATTACTATGAAGGTATATATAAAAATCATACACTAGGTGGGTATGATTATTTAAAGAGTAGTATGAAAGCTTCGGCAGATGAGAATGTATTTTCACATCAAGGTTTTGAAACATTTCTTTCTGGTTTTTTAATGGGTAGTGTTGTAAAGGGTGTTGAAACAAGTACTAAATTTCTTGGACAAGGAACAGTTGATTTATTTTCAAAAACATTTACTCCTGAAAAATATGCTGAATACAAACAAAAGAAAGCTGATATTAAAGCTAGAGCTGTAGAAGCTTTAAATGAAATGGTGAGTGATCCTGAGAAATTCTTTTCACGTTCAAAAGAAAGTATTGTTAATCAGATTAACAATAATAATAACATGTCTCAGGCTAAACTAAATAATGATGATAAATCTTTTTATGATGCTAAAGATGATAAAACATTTGATCATATATTCACTGCTTTAAATAATGGCACCTTTGATAAAGTGTTAGATGCTTTCCATCAACTTGGTAAACTATCAGAAAAAGAACTAGCTGATTATTTTGGTTTATCTGAAGGTTCTAAAGCTAAAGATAAACTTAGTGAATATGTAGGAAGAGCTAAAGAAATACAAGAAAGATATGAGTTTTTCCAAGATAAATATCCTAATCCATTTAATCCAGCTAAGTTTGTAAAAGGTAGTTATTTAACACAAGCTCAAGATGCATTTAAATTTATTAATAATAAAATTAAT
>Ga0209188_1002303_pt1 | contig 14275 bp, 13 predicted proteins | sample C_130625_EF_Meta_FD_187307 | JGI IMG/M metagenome (GOLD analysis project Ga0209188, IMG submission 187307) | Freshwater microbial communities from Lake Croche, Canada to study carbon cycling - C_130625_EF_MetaG (SPAdes) (version 2) | ecosystem: Environmental > Aquatic > Freshwater > Lake...
TCTCCAAACAACTTTGCTTTTTGGGCCTGAATGAAGTGTTCCACGGTCTTATACTGAACATCATCGACTGTGATGGGGTGCGCGGACTGATTACTGTAATTTTGCGAATTGTCTTCCTTCGGCGTAGGACCAAAGAACAGGATAGGTTCCTCTTCGGGTGCAGCAGGAGCTGCCTTCTTCAACTTCCGCTTCACGGGTTTCGGCGCTTCTGGAGCAGGAGCAGGTTCCTCCTCTTTCTTAGGTGCTTCAGGCGCAGGTGTCGGAGCAGGTTCCTTTGGCACTTCAGGGACAGGTTCTTCAGGCGCAGGCGCGTCGGTTGGCACGACGACCTCGGCAATCTCCTCTTCCTCCTCAATATCTGCCCTGCGCCGGAAAACGAACGACCGATTGAGGAACGAGAATGTCTGTTGCTGCTCGTTCAGAACTGCCTTGGTCTGATTTGAGTAAATATCCCCGAACAATGCCGTCTCGGCAAGTTCAAACCCTGCTTCCTCCATCAACTCCACAACTTTCTCGAATGGAACCAGGTACTCTGTCTGCGCCTGCTCGAAACTTTCCAGAAGAACTTTCACTGGCATCCCGAACTTTGCGTCTTCTTCCCATGACCCTGCTTCCGTATACTCCTTCGTGTACTTGCCTGCCTCCACATACGTCCCCGTCTTGGCATGCTTCATTCCGAAGGAGTGAGTCTCTTTCCCAAACAGCAAACTGTAAATCGTCTTTCCGTCCGAGCATGTCCCGAAGAAGGTTCCGTTACATGTATCCTTGATATTCTGGGCAAATGCCTTAAACTTCTCCTCCGATTCGCACGCATAATGGAGCGCGAACTGACACGAAAGCGAATCAAACTTGTTCAGTCCATCGAACTGCCTCAAATATTCCGTGGACCCAGATGCCTCGCCTTTCAGAATACGCAAATACTTGTCTTCTTGGTCAAACAGGGGATTGTGCGTCATGTCGCCTTGGACGAACATAACTGGAGGCACAGACCCCTTCGGGCGCGTCCGTGTTTCGCGAATGTACCGAATCGCAGCACCCTTGGTAGGCGACGTAATGTTGCTGAGTGACAAGTCCATACCTACCACCTTTGAGGGTTTGGACCGTATCCATCTCTGCAAGTCTCCGCCATGTCCCGACGCAAGTTCCAACAAAGTATCGCCTTTCCTCACATTGTTTTTGTAAAGGTCCTCCTTGATTTGTAAGTGAAAGTCATACACGTCTGCGAACACGCGCGCATTACGTTTCAGGTCGTCGCGGTAATACATATCGCTGTCCAAATCACTCACGAACGGAGACGATACAATCGATTGAATCATGTCGCGCGTAACAGGAATATGGATGGATGACCACACAGAGTTTGCAGTTCGCACGTCATTTCCATACTGCTGTTTCCGCAGAACACGATACTGATACGTCTTGTCGTAGCGCGTGCGCATAACGTTCCACCGACTTGTTTCGGTGTCATACGCACACTCCACGATCGTATTGTTCTCAATTTTCGTCTCCGTATCATCCACTGGCACACCCTTGTCGTTCAGAGGCAAGTAGATCTTGTATGCGTCCGGATCTGCCGGAGAAATAGGTTGGAACAGCGACGGAACGCGGTCGCTCGTGTCCACAATATGCTGGAGATCTGCCGGCAAGGATTTCGGGACATACTCCTCCGTCATGGTTTCACGAGGATACACGATATCGTCTCCCGCGCTCCGAGACACATACAGTTGCCCCTCCTTCACACGTCTCTTCGTCACCACATCAAACATCTCGTCGGGAGAGAAACGAAGCAGGAAATCAATACTGTTCTGCTGCGGCGGTTTCCACTTGTAGACGCGCAACCACGTGTTCTTGTTACGGTCTTCTGGTGGAGCAACCTTGGATGCCCTTGGCGTAAAGATAAGTCCGTCCGTCTCATACTCGAACTCCGTCTTCAACATATCTCGAATGGACTCTTCCATTGCCATATCGTCGCCTGCAAAGAACAACTTTGTCTCGATGCGAATTGGTTCGGCAGTTGGAGACAACGTGAAGTCCGTCTGTAAATCTTGGACGAATAAGCGACCACATCCTAGACGAGACGAAAGCGGATCCTTCATCGTCTTGTCGTCGCTTTCCAACATGAGCGGCAACCCTTTGGAATCTCGGGTCCGAAAGCGATAGACATCAAAGATACAGAACAGATTCTTTGCTGCGATATACTCGCCATCCACAAAGTCGCCAATATGGGAGTGCGGAGCATTGGACAGCGCAGTGTATCCTGTCCACGTAATCTGCCCCGTGTTTCCTATGACACGTAACAGTTTGCGGTCGCGTGCGACATACAGTCCACAACGTTCGCCGTCTGCCTTGTTTGTCACCGTATACCCCTCCAAGATGTTATGAGGGAGGTCGGAGCGAATGTGCTGGCGCTCAAGTGTCACAAGATTGTAGAACTTGTTTCCAGATTCCCGGAACTCGTTCTCGTATCTCTGTATGTCCGACGCACTCAGCAGGAACGGAGTTTGGTAGAATGCTTTTGACAGTTCTCCGATGATATCAATGAGGTCATTGACAATAACGTCCTCCCCCAACTTCGTGTCCCGCCTCACGAACTCCACCTCGACTTCGTAAGTGTGCTGCTCCTTGAGGATATCGCTGACAGATTTCGGAGGCGTCTTGCGTGACTTGACCATAGAAATATCCACTTGGAACAGTCCGCTCTTGGAAGTATACGATTTGCGGGTGATGATGCGTATGAATGCCGTAGGGTCTGTAGGTTTCGCGTCGGTATCCTTTCGGAGATGCGTCTCGCGTCTCAGGGTAAACCTTGCCCCAATTTCGGTCGCATCAATGGTATCGCGACCTCCATACAGTTCCTTCTTTTCCACAGATACAGGGATGCCCTTGAAGGAGTTAGTCATACATACGCGATGAACTTCATTGACCCCGGTCACCGTCACACGCGTCTTGTCCTTGTAAGACACCGTCATATACGGTATCTGGTCCTTCGTTTCTATTGAAAGGTTCTCGCATGCGCGCATCAGACGGTCTGCGACATCTTTCGTCTGAATTTGCCCAGAAAGTAGTTTACATTCGAATTCTACGTTCGGGTCACGTTTTGCGACTTTGAGGAATTCGGCAATAAATTGACGATTCCCTGGAGTTACGAAAGCCTCCATTCCTGTTGTTTTAAACTTAGATTAAACCCTTTCCGTTTTATCACTGGAGCATACGTTCATACGACCTCCGTGCCTTCGTATCTTCCTCCATTCTCTTACGCTGATCCGACAAAAACTGGATATATGCGTCAATCTCGGCAAGGCACTCATCGTTCATGAACTCTGTTGAAATCAAGATACCGGACTGCGTGCGTGTGCCCTGGTCCGTATACTTTCGCACAATTGCAAAAATTTGCGAGTGCTCGTTTGCGTCCATGGCATCGAGACGGTCCTTCATCCATTCCTTCTTTGTTCGTGTGAATCCACTCATTTACTCTGTTGGAGGTGCCGCCTGTTTAAGTCTCCTCCGCTTTGGTTTCTCTCCTGTCGGTGCTGCCACAACAGTCACAACCTTCTCGCCAGGTCCCGCAGAAACAGGTGGGGCAGCAGCAGCAATCGCTTCAATTGGTTCGCCGAGAATTTGTGGTTCCACAATCTGTCCCAGTAACCTGCCTACGACAATAACATCCTCATCACCCTGCTTGAACTGCGTCCCTACAACCTCAAACTCGACGTCATCGCCGACCTCGACCTTATCGAACAACTCGTTGCCGATATGGAGATCGCGAGGAATCAGGATGCGCAGAGGTTCTAGTTCCGCGTGGATTCCAATCTTGCTGCGAAGACTTACAGGTGCCTTAAACACCTGACCTACGTGCGGCATACAAATATCTGCCTGAAACGTCACATCGTAATCTGCCCCGCCGCGAAGGTAATTCAGACGACCCAGAGAATACGCCGTGATTGTGATACTGTCGCGCTGTAGGTATCCTTCGGCAAGACACCGACCTTGGAACTTCACCTTGAGTTGCGAAAGAAGAGATGCCTGGATGTTTTTCTGTAAGAACTTCGCATGGATATTCACCTTTTTCGTCAACATGCGACGTTCAAACAAGGACTCCATCTTTGGTTATCAAACGTCCACATATTTTAAATCCATTTTCACTTCTTTTTAGGATTCAATCTTGCCAGAATATCTTTGCGCGTTGCTTCTTCTGTCAGAACTGCCCACTCTTCAGGAGTATACCAATCAAACCCAGGTTTGCGGTCAATGACTGCTTTTCTGGCAAGCATGGAAATTTCCATACACCGGTCCTGCTTCTTCATCTTTTCAAGCGTCGACCCAAACCATTTCGCGAAGGACGTCAGAACCTTTTCTTCAAAGAACGCACACGACCTTCCACCAATCACCTTGGTGCGCTCTGCTTTCTCTACTGGCACCTTCTTATCGTCCACATTGAATTGGAGTGTATCGCCCTTCATTGCCGCAAAGAAGTTGTCCTTGCCTGCCACGAACCTATCCTTCAAATTGTTGCGCCATGCCTTGTATGCGTCCAACGACGCACCGATCGGAACGAACCTTGACTTGTCGGGCATGTAAAACTCGTCCGGTCCAAGCACGTAAAACCTCTGAGGGGTATCTATCACCAATGCCTTCAAGTAATCTGGAGGTTCGTCGCGCCATCCGTTCAGAGCATTCAGGATATGTTCGCGCCGAGCATCCGGTTTCATAATCTGATCCACATAGTACCATTCCCGAACTTTATAGGGATAGTTCATTGCGATTGCGGGCCACACGTGCTTGTTCACTTCCGTCTGGATTCCCTCGTATTCAAATCCAGTCTCTGGTGGAGGAGCAGGAACGGGCAAGTCTTCCTGCCCAAGTCTCAATTCCGTATTGTCTGATAATGGTGCTTCTTCTGACGTAGACCGGTCCATCAATCTGTCCAACATCGTGTCGTTTTCACCGACCGCGAACGCATACACACCCTTCTTTGCCTCCAATCTTCCGACACGCCCGCTCTTGTCACGCATCTTGAATCCCTGCGCAATCGCGTTCTGGAGAATGTAGCGAATCAGCGAATCGTCGTATGGTTTCAGGGCAAGAAGCAAATCCTTGTGCTTCCAAATGGGTTTGTCGGCAAACAACAGCATCAGTTTATCCAAAATTTCGTCCTTCACGTCCAGAATGGCAGACAGGGGACGCGTATGGTTAGAGTCTTCCACTTCCGAGATATCGTCGCACGTAAAGGTCGCGTCGTCCATGAATACCGGGGCAGTAAGGTTCTTCAACTTCTCCGTGATTGTCTCATTGCGTTGTGCCCGCGTCTGACGGATTTGGAGATCCAACCATTCTTGCGGCAGAGAATTCACTGACTGTTCTAATTTACAATCCATCGCAGACTCCATCAATGCTTTCTTGACTTTCGCCATCCGGATTGCCTTCTTTTCAACGAACTCGCGGTAAATAAACTCGTCCAGCGTTTCCTGCGTGTCGCCCGGATGCCGGTTCACATGAAGATACACTGTGCAGTTCTGTTCGAGCGGATGAAGCGCAGAATGCGAGCATGTGCGCAATCCACGCCCAATCACCTGCTCAATGCGACTCATGTTATACCATGGATCCAGAACGTGGATTTGACGGACGTACTTGAAATCCACACCTTCCGATACTTTCGGAGACGCAATGATCACACGAATATCTTTGCCGTCCTTATTCCCAACCTGCTTCAGTCGTCCCAAAGAAGTCTTGATATCTGCCCGACTCGTATTGGATGTGAAGAGCGCATACGTCCCCGCACTACGCGGTTGAACTTCTCCAGACGTTTCTGCCATCAAAGGTTCCCCGAAGGCAGGTGAGAACCCATTATCTTCCAAACACATCGCAAACAACTGTGCCCCCAAATCCACAATGTTGGAATACACTAGCACAATCCCCTGCGATTCAGAGATACAACGCAAGATACTCGCGAACTTCGCACTGTAGTTTGCCACATTGGACTTTGATAGAAACGGTATGTCCGAATACTTCCATTGATTTCCCTGCTTGGTCATGACATCCCGAAGCGCGTTCTTGTTGTCGGGGAGAACACAGACGACACGAGGTTCTTGTAGTTTGTTGTGGCGCAGAGCACGCAAGATACCCGACTGATACGGCGACATGATTGCCTGCGAAAGTTTTAAATACTTGATTGGGTTCGCGATGGGTTTGCCGTCCATATCGTGCGTCCTCGGGACCGACGCAAGGATATCGGGGGGTGGGTCAAGACGAAAAGGGAACGTGAACGGGTTCTCGCCTTTCACGTAGGAGATGTATGAGTTACTCAAGTTATGGAATGCGGCACGCGCATCTTCCGACACGAAATCGCCATTCTTCGTGAAAAAATCCAAAGTCTTCAACGATTCGGTGGGTTTCTGCTTCCGCTCATTCCACAGAAACATATTGAAGTAATCCAGAACTTCGTCGAACGTATCGTACATCGGCGTGGCAGTGAGTAGAACGAGCGTTATTCCGTTCGCGGTCTGTATGATTCTTCGCAAGGCAGCATTCACGATCTTCTCGTTCTTCGTCGTTTCAGACGTGTCGCGCAAATTGTGTGCCTCGTCAATGATGATAAGGCGATTATCGTATGTCGCCCGAATCCACGCATCCAGTTCCCGCGTATTCCGTTTCAGAGTCTGTCGCTCCAATTCATTGCCGAACTCTTCATATCCCCAAAATTCGTAAAACTCGTCGATGATTTTGGATGCGCTGCGCATGATTCCTTCACGTCCTGCTTGGGTAGACCACGACAAAGACTGTGCTTTTGTTCTCTGAATGATGTCCAAATACCGCCTTCCAGTGCACTGCTTGGACAGCGTGATTCCAGACTCGTCGACTTTGACTTGCGACGCATCAAAGATTTGGTGACGGAAGTTGTCTTGGACAGCAGGACTCGCGAGAACAAACACTTTCTTGCTCTGGAACTCAGGTCTCAGGATATACTCCTCTGCGATTTGGATACCGGTGCAGGTCTTTCCCGTTCCGGTTCCGTGAACCATAAGGAGTCCCTGTGTAGGCGCATCAGGACTCAGGACTCGGCGCAGAAACCTCTGTTGCGGTTGTAGTTTGAATTCGGAAGCAGCAGCAGAACATGCTTCCTGGCGTAGTTTCAGCAAGGTTTCAACATCTGCCGGCGGAAGTTCCTTGACTTCCGTCTCCCTCAATTCGGGAAGGGTTGTATTCACCATCTTGTTTCTTACCGGTCTAATATTCTAAATGTTTGTGCATGGAAAACGGATTCTGAAGGTGCTAGGGTCTAGACTTGACAACTTGGCACAAAGAATGCCTCGTAAAAACGTTGAAACCAATTGGTCCGAAATGGGGGTTGCTGTCATGCTGACGGACCCCCGGATTGTGACCGTTGCTGACCTGAAAGCAACCGCAAACCCACAAAACCTAGAGTGTCCCAACTTGGACGCATACAAGACGGACCTCATGTGTCGCAAGGAACCGGACGTCCAGAGAGTGATGGACGCCTTTCGCCGCCAGATCCCCGCATGGACATCCCCGATCCGCCGGGTCTTTCTCGTGGGAAAGCATGTGGCAAAGTATCCTGCTCTCGTTGCTCTGAATAAGGGAAACGACGTGAAGAACTCAAAGGCAGATGTGTATGTAGAGTTCGAAGATGGGACGTATGCGGGCATTTCCTGCAAGGCATCCAAAGATGCGACTTTGACAAACTTCAGTGTGGAAAAGATGTTCGACCCACTGGTGCGCCAAGTATGTGCCCATACTCGCACGACTGTGTTGAATAGGTTCGCCATGCTGTCAGACCATGACACCGCTCGCAAGTTCTTCCATGGCGTCCCGAATGAGTACTGGTCCATGCTGCGGAGGAATGTCCGCGCATACCGGACCGTGGTGATGAAGACGCTTGTAGGTGGCATTTACGCACGCCAGACCCCATACGCGATGTACGAGTTCAATGGCGAAGATATGGTGAGTCTGTCTTCCCTCACTACCCCGTCCCGCGTCGAGTTCCGTGAGTTCTTGGAGCATTACAAAAATGCCCCTCGGGCGGCAAAATTGTTCTACTTCCTCCGTGTGGATGACGCGTCTTATCGCGTCGAGGTGCGGTGGAAAGGACACTTCCGTGGGTCCCCGCAGTTCCTTGCTCATCGCATTTACACTACGACGAATGGCAGCATGTGACGCGCAACGTGCTCCACAACATTCACATTGACTGAATTGCCCAACTGCTTGTAGGCAATCCGGTCTTTTTCAGGTAAGATGTGATTGTCGGGGAAACTCTGAAGACGCGCACACTCTCGCGGCGTCAAATACCTCTCTTCAGACCCAACAATGGATGTCTGGACAATCGCAACCAATGTAGGAAACGTCGTTGCGTTCTTGATGCGAATACCCGACTGTCTCAGTTGAATGAAATGATTCCGCAAAACCGTATTGCCTTCCTCCATGGGTCCTGCCTGCCACTCCAACTTCCGATACACTGCCTTTTTATTCAGAAGTGCCGCGTGCTTCTCCATCCACGCATCCCACGCACCTCTGTGTTCATCATACACTGCCTTGTTCTTACGAATATACCCCTTCTTCCATGCCTGCATATCCTCCGTCTCGTTCTCCTTGAAATAATCCAGAATGATAGGCGAACATTGTGTCCCTGTCCTCAAAACAGGAATCATCTCGTCCCATGCGGCAAACACGCGCTTCAGTTCTGCGGCAATCCCATACTTTGCGTCCACCGTATCCAGCAGGATACGCGCAGGAGTCTTAATAGGGTCTGGCGGAAGAGTTGCCTGTCCCAGATCGTTGCGCACACCCATGAAATACACGCGCTCCCTTGTTTGCGGAATACCAAACATGTGCGGACTCAGCGTAACCACCTTCAAATTGTATCCTAGCGACTCAAACACATTACAGATAGTGCGGAACACATGTCCGTCCTGAATCGTCTTGATGTTCTTCACGTTCTCCAGCAGAAGAATCTTTGGTTTCTTTTCACGAACGATGTTTGCAATATCCTGAAACAGGGTTCCGCGCGTATCCTCGAACGCATTCCGGTGTCCTGCCGTGGAGAACGGTTGGCACGGAAACCCGCCACACAGAACATCATGGTCCGGAATATCCTCCGGTTTCACGGACCGAATATCGCCCACCGGTCGCATTCCAAAGTTAATTTCGTATGAATTCTGACAGTCCTTGTCAATGTCGCTCGCAAACACGCAATTCCCGCCCAAACTTGCCAGTGCACGATGGAAACCTCCCATTCCACAGAACAGATCAATGAACGTGAACATTTGTTGCTATACATCCTCCCGTAAAAATGGAATTCATTTTCAACCGGAGAATTGGAGTAAAGATGAGTTTGAGGTGCGATTTCACGTTTGAAGACGCCGATTTCTTACTGAAACGCAACTGGTTTCTTGATATGGAAGGTCTCAATGACTTGATTGCCGAACTTCCAGAAGACGTTTATTACGAGGTTCTAGAACACAGGAAAGAGTATGATCCGAACGTTCGTTGGGCACTCAGTGAACCTGAAATTAATCCTCGGTTCCTCCGGATGAAGGTGCGTAATATTACGGATGCTGAGTGGCAAAATATGGAAGATAAGAAGGAACTTGAGCGTAAACGTCGAATGGACGAAGAAAGAAAGTTATTTGTTCCTCCACCACGTCCACGCGGCGACATCGATGACCTGATTGACAGTGTCTCTGCAGAAATAGAGACAGAAAAGCAATTTCTGGATAAACTTCTTGTTGCGGCAAAGAAGACTCAGAAGTATCTTGCTTGGTCGCGCCGCGGTCAGGTTGCCGAGGAAAGTGAAGAAATTCGTGCTTCCCGCGAGCGCTTAAAGTCTGCCGAAAACGGATTCTTAAAGTTGAAGGAAGCATTAGAATCATCGATTAAGATATGGAACGACACAGCGTGGTACGATGCAGTGCTGAAGGATGTCGCAAGAAAACTCTCGTCCCGTACAAGTGCTCCTGCGCCAACACCTTCTGCCTAGCACACAGAATGCCGGAGGACCATGCGTGTGCGTACGACTTTCGGAAGAACGGACAGGATTCCATCGAGAAACAGAATCCTAAGGTATCGTCCGAGAAACTAATCAAAGTTTAAATAAATGCTGACCGATATCGCAGCAGCAGTAGTATGGGTTGATTTCGTGACGATCGTATTACATAAGATTTTTGGGTTAGGAAAATCCCTCGATAAATGGTATGCCCAATTCGGCGTTCTTGCTGTGATGTCCGACTGCTTAGTCATTGTGCTCGGCATCCTTCTCGCCAAGATGTTTTTGCCTAAGTTTCCTCTAGTGTATTCTGCCGTCGCGATCCAAATCATCCACGACCTTCTGTTTTACCAGTTTGTGGTTATCCCGACGCCGCGCGGCCATAATCAGATCATCGACCTTTTCAAAGAGTATGCGACCGAAAACGCATGGAAGATTGTTGCGTACGATTCGTTGATGGTTGCTTCCACTGTTCTGCTTGCCCAACAATTTGCCTCAATGAAAAAGAGTTCTGTTTCGTTTTTAGGTTTATTGGGCGCATATGCTCTCACATACATCATCTACACTAAGTGAACACATACTGATTGGGTCCAAGAATCTTACAACTGAACTGCATATCTCCGAATCGCAGAAGAAGTTCATTGGGTCCAGCAAGACGATACGGGAAAGGGTCAATCCGCAACTGCTCGTAATTCACGGACGACATGTGTAGAGCATCACGAATAAAGATCACTGCCTGGATTCTGAACTCCATATCGTACTTCAGACTCTCGAATAACTTGTCCATCTCTTTATGTTTCCTCAAAAGATTCTACCGAATTCGTTTTCAAGAACGGCGGCCAATCGCGACCCGTATATGCCACAATCCCCCGTTGTCCAAGTTTGTTTTCACGGTAGAAGACCCGATACGCATCTAGCGGATCTGGTTTCTTATACTCGTCCGGCATTGCCATTGGGTTTGGCGTCATTCCAATACGAGGAAGGTCCGGCGGATTATTCAGCAACCACTCAATGTGTGCCTCGGTCTTGTGCGTCTTATGCGCGCCATACCGATGCTGATACTCCTTGCACAACCACCATCCGAGAGCACATAACCACATGTAGTTCTCGTAACTCTCGCGGACCCAGATGGTGCACGGATGGTTCTTGTGCGTGAACTTGTATGCGTTTTCTGGAACTTTCTCGGGATTCACCATCCAGTGCGCGCAATAAAGCATTTGCGCGGACTCGAGGATCATTTTCACTACATGCTTATCGCAATGGTATCGTGCCGCAATCCGCGGATCTCGATGTAGAAAGAAGATATTCATTCTGATGCTATTCCGTTATGGCACTTACCAATTCCATTTTTGTTGGTATACAATCAAATGGGCGGCGGTCTTTTCGGAACGCCTCTTTACTTGAACCCCAAGTGTCTCGTGTTCTCCAGTTTCGTCCTTGCGGTATACTGGATGCCGCACCCTGAACCTCTGGCCCATCGCATCGTCGCGGCATTCTTCCTTGCTACGCTGGCGTACGTCCTTCTCGCATGGTATGACCTTATTTTTGATTGTAACGATAGATTGAAACCCACCCTCCTTGGATGGTTATCTATGCCCTTCAAACCCAAGGAGTATGCCGACGCATACGAGAAACTCCCCATCAAATACCAAAAAATAGTTCGTGGCGTCGATATTGGGATTCTTACCGTTTTGCTGATCCTTTTTCTCGTCCCGTTTTTCACGTTAAAACGACGATAAGAATATTTTGGTGCGGAGGGGTAGGATGCGCCCGAAACTTCCTGGACCTATTGAGGATTTGTTACCTGATTACGTGCTTGGAATCATTTATTCGTACGTTCCTCACATGAAGCGACCCACGAAGGAACATAGTCCTTCATTACAGCGGGAATTAGAGCGCATCCAGCACATTCAGTTGAAAGGGAAGTCGGCAACTTACATGAAGGATTTATCGGACTTTGTTCTTGATAAAACGGATTTGGATTTTCATCACCACAGAAAGATAAGAATAAGATGAAGTGGTTATTGGTGTTTCTTGCTGCGGCATTCGCACAAACGAATCAATGTATTGTGACTCCAAACGGACTTAGTGGGTCTTGGACAGGCACAACGACAGGTTCAACGCTCGGATTCAATGGAATGTGTAATGGCGTTTCCTACGCATCTTCGGTCGGAGAGAATATGCTTATTGTCAACATCCCGAGAAACGCACCTTTGGGTGGAACTCTCACGCTCGACACATGCACTGGGACTACTTGGGATACTGAACTCGTTGTGTCTACTCCCTTAATGCCAGGCGTTCGGTGCCCTACAAACTCGTCTATGTTCATGTGTGCGGCCGCAAATGACGATGCGTGCGGAATGCAGTCCCGTGTCTCCATTCCTGCTTTGCCCGGTTCGTCGTATGCGGTTCTTGTCACTGGATTCGGCACCAGTTCTGGACCGTACACTTTAACGTGGAATTATGCGTCAAACTCTTCTGCGACGAGCACACATTCTATGACCCCAACGATGCGCGCATCTCCATCCAATTCGTTCACGCCCCAATCTTCGTTCAGTTCTACCCCTTCTTGGTCTTCGTCCATGACGTCTGCCGCATCCCTGACTCCTTCTGCGTCTCCAATTGGGTCTGCTACATCCTCTACGACAATGACAGATTCAAACACTGCATCTCCAGACCCATCGTTTTCGTCATCGTTCACCATGCGTTCATCAGAGACGTCTACAGAAACCGTAACGCCGTCTTCGTCCATGTCTGATACTCATACAGGAACTTCTTCTGCGTCCAACACTCGGTCGGCAAGCGCGTCCATGACAGCATACCCCACTCGCACACCACTCGTTGCTGCTGCAGGTGTTAGCAGAACTGGTCCAGACACAAACAATACAGGATACATTGTAGTCGGCGCAATCAGTGGAATCTTGCTGGGTATATTCGGAATGTCCATTTGGAACTTCACCAAGTCGCAGCAGAAGCGTCGACGCAGTGTCCATCTATCTCCGACAATCCTCTTCAATACTGCCCCAAGTTCTGAATCATTGTCGGAAATCAAGAACGCATCGTTCCGAGTTCAGCAAAAGAGGGTGGAGTTTGAACCAACGCCATTTCCTTAAGTGGATACGCGCAACAACACAACAATGAAGTTCCGAATACGGTAAAAGTGAGTGGACTCTACGTTCGGAAGAAACTGGAGACGCGTGAAATTGTAATTCCTTGGAAGTTTCAGAACAATTGTATTGGGTCTCTCATCTCGTCTCAGAACCTCCTCAATCCAATTATCCAATCTCTGCCCCCCAATGTATAATTCCAAAGACGGAATCTTGTAATAATTCGGTCCGCCCCATGGCGGATCTACATAAAGAACATTGGTCTTCCAATTGAAAACACGTGTCGCATCGCCTTCATGTGTCGTGACATTCGATGCCCCAAAAACATCCACATTGTTCTGAAGTGCCACCATATTGTGTCGCTTCAACTCAATGCTCTCCACTTTTTTGAAATGAAGACTGAATAGAAGCGTGTCACTGCCTACACATGCCGTTGCGTCCGTAATAGTCTGTTTCCTCAAATCAGGTATCATTCCATGTAAGAATGCAATCAGACGTTCTCCATCTATTCGTTTGGTGACGCTATAAAGTCCTTCGGGAGTCAACCGAAGATTCGAGTAAATAACACGTTCCTTAAACGGAAACAGAGACTCCATTCTTTGTTCTGCGCCGGGTCGTCTTAAACTTCTTCTTTCGGCGTGTATGTTTCTTCTTTCTACCTCCAAACAACTTACGACCCTGAATTCCATCAGTGTTTCTCGAAGGAGGAGGAGGGCGGTCTTGTATGGCAGGGGCAGTGTCCTTCACCGTCCCGACCATCGTAAGATTCTTTAGAGCATCTCCACACAATCCCACTTCACTGTGGAACCCCATAACTCCCTGTCTTGCCACCTGCTTTGCCGTATAGTATCCATCATACCCCTGTTGGCAAATATACATGAGAACTCGGTCATCGTCTGTGGCCGTATCTTCCTCCGAATGCCGAAATGGAGTTCCACTTTCATCTTTTGGAAACGCAGTGTCCATAGACCTTTGAACGCGCACATCTGCTCCTTCGTAGAGAAGGTCATGCGTTGCAGGATCCAAAATGTCCAAAAGACGCAGAGATCCAGTAATCTTCCACTGCTTCTGGTGCGGGTTCTTGTTCGCATACGGCACAATCTCGTCTTTCATGGTCGCGAAATACTTCATAGGGGCGCCAGAATACGCCACGGATGCCGTAGTGCCAGTCGCA
>Ga0209188_1002304_pt1 | contig 14271 bp, 9 predicted proteins | sample C_130625_EF_Meta_FD_187307 | JGI IMG/M metagenome (GOLD analysis project Ga0209188, IMG submission 187307) | Freshwater microbial communities from Lake Croche, Canada to study carbon cycling - C_130625_EF_MetaG (SPAdes) (version 2) | ecosystem: Environmental > Aquatic > Freshwater > Lake | place...
GCATCGTTGCTTCGCATACTCGAAGCCTTTGCGAATGTGGGGAGCGAGGTTATCCCATTTGCTGAAGTCCCAAACCCCCCAAGCGTTCAAACCCTCTTGTTCCAAAATGTGACGCTTGTTAAAATCTGCAAGGCGTTCGAGTGTGGCACGGCCGTTCGATCTTCCGCCAACAAAGGCAAAGGCACCTAGCTCAGGCGAAGAGACCAGCGCGTCACTCAACTCGGCACCTACACCGCTCACAAGTGTCACGGGCAAGCCAGCTCGAGCCATCATTGCGTGAGCAAGAGTAAGGGAGTGAAATCCTCCCTGTGAGGGTGTTTTCGCGATGACCGCGTTACCTGCCAGCGCCTGAACCATTTCTGCGTGAACGAGAACACTCATTGGGTAGTTCCATGACGCAATGTTGGAAATCGGCCCGCTGAGTGGTGAACGACCCTCGAGTTGACGGTCAATTTGGGTTAGGTACCAATCCACTCCGTCGATACAGCGGTCGACATCGGCGCACGCGAGTTTCCACGGTTTGCCAATCTCCCAGGCCAGTAACAGAGCAATTGTGTCGCGGGCTTCGCGAAGACCTACCAATCCCGCATTCACCCGTGCCTTGCGCTCGTCAAGATCCACTGAACCCCAAGACTTGTGCTGGCGGGCAGCCGCCGCTACGGAATCAATAGCGGTTTGGTGGTCTATCTTAGGCGGACCTTCAATCGGCATTTGGTCGACTGGATTCACGTGGTTTGAGGGTATTCCAACCGAGGCCCATTCGCCCATAATCAGGTTGTTGATGCGATCCGCCTCAAAGGCTTCTGGTGCTAACGATCTAGCCTGAGCGTAGACGGATTTCCAGTCGGTGCCTTTTTTCACATGGAGTGCCATCAAGACAACCTAACACACCGCTACGAAATACCCATCATAAATCGAATATTTTCGAAGAAAAAAGAAGAAGGGAATATAATTGTTCCGTAGCAATCCCAAGACTGCAGCGATTCTGTTGGGAATGGTCAAACCAAGCTAAAGCTTGCCCAACCCAGCTACCCCACCATCTCTCTGGAACCTCTTCAGAAAAAAGAAAAAACCACCCCCTTTGAAGAGGATGGGTATTCTGTGTCAGTTTTAACAAATCTTAAGCAGTCTTCTTCCTCCGCAGAACCATCAGCATTGCGATCGCTCCAATGCCGAAGAGTAGGTAGGTGGAGGGTTCGGCTGTGCTTATGCTATTCTACAGTCAGGGCTTTTGCTCTAGAAGGAGTCAAACCAGATTTTCTGACCGGCAACGGCCTGGAGAAATGTCCCGTGGTGGTTACCCCCTGCCACAGAATAGGTGGAGACATTGCTATTTCCCAAGGCTTGGCTGTAGTTAATCGCAAGCAACGCCACGGGAACGGTTACTACTTCGTCAGCAAGGCCATAGTACATGTGAAGAGGGGTGAAAGAGAACCATCGGTAAGCCTGACTCTGCTGTAGATCCTTGCCATAAAGTGAGGCAGCCAAATTCAGCGGATCATGATACTTGCTTTGGACAAGATCCATCATATCGGAAGTAATCGCTTTGGAACCAAAAAGATTGGCGTATGTCTGATCAAGACTCTTCTCTCCTTTCCTCTCGTAGATCTGCTTGCAACGTTCGTAATAGAGAGGATTAATCACATCCTTGGCCAGACCCGGTTGGGAATAATATTTTTCATAAGAAAAAACTGTCAGGATAAGAAGAGTAGTTATCCAAGGTGGCTGTATAGGACTTGGATTGTATATGAATCCGTTCATGGCAACAAAGGGATCTGGAGGAGCGGATGCCGTGGATGCAGCGATAACAGGGAATCCGAGTTCCTCGAGTTTCTCAAGGAACTGGAGGGTTACAAGCCCTCCTTGGGACCATCCGCTGAGATAGAGGCCTGACTGTCTGATTCCTTTTTCCGCCAAGAAGGTGGAGGCGGCCCGATAGAGGTCAAGGCATGCTTGCTGGTGGCTTCCTTTCACGGTGTAACCCTCATTTTCGGTGGATTCTCCCATGCCGAAATAATCCGCCGCAATAACCACATCTCCCTGACCTGCGAAGACCGCCGTCATAAGCCGATCCTCGTAACCCCCATCCGAAAAGTCCCAACCCTGAGGTTGATGATTCTGTGCCTCATAGTTATTTAGCACAAAGGAATAGGACGGGCACTGATATTTTCCGAAGATCGTGCCGTGCTGGTAAGAGATCAGCTTGGGAGTTTTGGGATACCTTTTATTTCCCTCTCCAACTTTTGGAATGGCAATCATTCCGAAGGCCACAGTCTTTTTATTATTCTGCTCGGGAATTAGGGAACTGTAGGTGATCTGGTAAATGTCGACGGGATAAGTAGCAGCTGAGAAGCTTGGAGCGATGTAATTGGGTATGGTAGTAGCGGCGAATTTATCTTTATCAGGTCCCAGGATTGTATTGAGTTCTTTGGTGTCTACTGTCCTCAGAAAAGTGGCTTTGAGAAGGGTTCCTCCAGCGCCTCCAATCCCTCCAAGGCCTCCAGCGCCTCCAGCGCCTCCAGCGCCAAAAAACAGCCCTCCTTTGCCTCCATCGCCTCCAGAGCCTTTAGGCGTCGGCGACGCTGTTTGTGCGAAAGCACTTCCAATCAGACCAACGGCTAGGAGGGTGAATAGAATATGTTTTTTCATAGGGGTATAAGTATCGGTAGAAAGTTATCCACCCGTTCTGCACCAGGCTGCAAGACAAAAGAAAAAAGAAGGAGAGATGGAGAATCCCTCAGTATCAGTATCTCCATAGCGATTCCGTAGCAACCTACCAAACCTAGCTACCCCACCATCTCTCTGGAACCTCTTCATAAAAAAGAAAAACCCATCCCCGATGACGAGGATGGGTCTTCTTGGAATGATGTAGAATCTTTTAAGCAGCCTTCTTCCTAAGCATTACCATCAGCATTCCGATGGCTCCGATGCCGAAGAGAGCGTAGATTGAGGGTTCGGGGATGGCGGCAGTGTCTGCGGCAACAGTGATTGAAGCTCCAGCCGTTGTATTAAAGGCCGCACTCCCAAAAGGATTTAATAGCCATCACCCCCTTACGGTCAGGGGGCATTTCCTCTAATTCCAAGCAGGCGATTCCGTTGAGTTCTCAGCAGGGCACCATTTAGTAGCTACTTCCTAAAAGTCTCTTCGCAGCATTAAACCCTGGCGCAGCCATCAAAGTGGTGACAACCGCCATTAGGGCAAGCATGGTAAAAAGTGTTGGAGTGATCAGCCCATTCTGGAGTCCTATATTCAAGAGAATAAGTTCCATGAGTCCGCGAGCATTCATAAGCGACCCAATAGTGAGGGCTTCGGAATGGGTCTTTCTACAAAAACGCGCAGCTCCATAGCAGGCTCCAAGCTTTGCGGCTATCGCGGCCAAAATTAGGCACAGGCAAATCAGCCATAGTGTGGGAGAATTCAGTAGTGAAAAACGAGTATTCAGTCCTGAATAGGTAAAGAAGAACGGGAGTAGTAATACGGTTGTCACAGGACTAATACGTTCGGCGGTTTTCTCCGCCACGCATTTTGGCACAGCAAGACCCAAGATAAATGCTCCAAAGACCGAATACAGACCAATTAGATCTGTAAACCAGGCGCAAAGGCCCAAAAGAAGCATCAAAGTACCAAGAACCGCAGATTCATTTTTCTGATCTTTGAAGTAGTGGTGGAGAATCGGGCTAAGCAACTTAAGACAAAATAATGTATAGAGCAGGCCACCACCTAGAGCCGCTACAACTACCATTGAGTTTCCGGAAACGCACCCCAACACAGTCGCAAGAAGCATCCAGGCAACAACGTCATCAAAGCTGCCAGCAGCAAGAGCAATTGTTCCTGCCGCCGTACCCTTCAAGCCATTCTCAAGAATAATCCTCGCAAGCATGGGGAATGCCGTAATTGACATAGCAGCACCTATAAAAAGAACGGCCATAGGCACTGATACATGAGGCGTGAAGTACCCTCCCTTTTGCACCAGCCAAAATGCTATGAAGCCTGCAAAGACAAATGGCGCGATTATACCCGCTCCTGAAACTAGCGCGGCAGTTCTCAGATGCGTGCGAAACACATCTGTCCGAAATTCCAAGCCGACCACAAACATGTAGAGAGAGAGCCCAAGCTGAGCCACTGCAAAAAGGACCGGACGGGACGCTGTAGAGAATACGGTCTGAAAAAGATCTGGGGCGATAATACCAAAAAGCGATGGGCCTAGGAGAACCCCCGCGATCATCTCTCCTATCGCAGGAGGCTGACCAATCCTTCGCATGACTACACGGCAGACAGCACAGGCAGCCAATATAAAGGAAAGCTGTAGAAAAAACTGCGCAGCACTAGCTGTAGGGTTATTCATCTTAAAAGGAGTAAAGGATCAGCATCCCAGAACTACTCATTGAGTGAGAGCATCGGACTGCACATGGCTAAGCCAGGGCGTTTTAGCACATGCGCGCACCGGAACCCGTGGAGGACTCGGGGCAGATCTCGCGCACGCGAGACTCACACTGCGATCGCTCATCTACAATCCTCGGCGTTTTCCACCCCTTGGTTGGAATCGCACCCCGACTCACCACTTCGACAACAAGTGCGCCCTGATCCCCAAGCTCACGTAGTACGGGTTCGCCCTCCACGAGCGCCCTGTAAAGAGAATCCCTCGAGGCCCCTTCGCCCTCAAACAGAATTAGAACCTCCTCACCACCATTGGTGGCTCGCACCCGGATCTGGAAACGCTCCCCAACGCGCGGCACAGCACGGACTGCGGCTGCAACTTTGTCAGCGACGAGACAAAAGCCGCCAACGCGCACCTGCAGCTCCTCCGACCTCCCCTCAAGCTCTAGGAGGGGTAGCGCAAGCCCACACAGGCATCCGGAATCAACACGCCGACCACGATCGCCTAGACGATACCGGATCAGTGGCTGCAAACGACGGTGCAAATGGGTGACGAAAATCTCCCCCTCATCCGCCGGCATTCCAGTGCTGGGGTCAATGATCTCAATGAACACATCGCGTGAAAGAATATGATACCGCTCGGTTCCCCTAAGGACCTCGCACTGCACTCCCAAGATGCCGCACTCCGTATTCCCGTAAGCCAGTGAGATCTCCGCGCCAAGGGACTTTTCCATAAACGCCCGCATCTCGGATTGGAGCGACTCACCACCGCACAACACGGTCCTTACTGGTGGAAGCCCTCCCGCGATGAGGCGCACCAGCATCGAAGGCCATCCAACGATCGCCGTCGGGAGCATCCATTGGAGCATCCCCACCTGTTCGGCCACATCCCCTGGCATCGTCGTCCCGTGCGGGAGGAGGGTAGCGCCAAGCAACTCAATCGCCTCATAAGTGCCAATCCAGGCGGGTCCACCCAGGGGAAAGAGATTTGCTACCCTGTCCTCTTTTGTGAATCCGGCAAGCCGCATCGCCATCGCCAATCCCTCGGACACACGGTGCTGCTCGGCGAACTCCCGATAAACAATCTTTCTCGGGCCGCTTATTCCTGAAGTGGTGACAACCACTGAACCATAGACCGGACCCGTGAGCAGGTCTCCCGTGCCATCGGGATTTACATGTTGCCTGATGTGATCCGCCGTTAAATAAGGAAGCGAGTAAAAGTCGCGCCAATCCCTTATGGGACAAAGCGCCCGGGAGTAGAAGGGACTGTTTTCGGTAGCATACGCGCAAAGCGCAGCGATGCGGCCGAACAATTCTTCGTTCAATGCAAAGTATTACGGCTGGATGGAGCCGCGCTTCTTGCCAATGCTGTAGAGGAGGTCTATGTTCTGGCGCTCCAGCAGTAAGTTTTGGTGGACATGACTATCCCTTTCGGAGAGTTCAATGCTCTCCGGCAGCGGCAAGCCGAGGTGATGGGCAATGCTTCGTAAAATGAGATTGTTGTAATCGTGGAGAAATCGATTGTTGTTCACAGGGGATCCGGTGTGAAGACCCGGACGCGGCGGAAGAGGCACGCCAAGTTTTAATGAGAGGTTTGTATAGTCGATCTCGCCGAGCAGCGCGAGCACGCTGTTCTCGCTCATCAAGTTCAACTTTGGGAGCTGTGGTGAAACATGCTTCAAACCTTCACGGGCCATAATTCTTTGTATTTGGTGCACCTCCCTCCCCTCTTTAAGTAGCATATTCATCTCACGCAGTTCTTTTGCGTCTTGCGTCGACATCGTGATCTCCGGTGAAATCACTTCTGTCCCTTCCGCTAGGCAAACCACGCTCCATTGCAAAGCGATCGTGGAAGCCAAAAAAGCGGTTTTCACCAAGGAGCAAGCTCTTCTGGTCCGGGTATGGGGGATAGAGTCGTTAGCGATTCTGGCTCCAAGCTTCGCGAGTTCGATAATATTGGTGAGAATGGTGGCGCCGTTCCCGCCGGTGAAAATGGCTGTTTTTCTTTTGAGGTTCATTGGTTGGTTTTTGGTTGGAACGAGCCGCGCGACAGTTACAAAGTATAATACGCTTCAGGCACGTTTCTTTAACTCGCCTCCCATGTCAGTGTAAAGCCATTTGCTTCGGTTGTGGGGAACTTGAAGTGTGTGGCTCGGGCCACTATATTGGAAGCATCCGCGATGGGAAAAAGCTACCGCACATGGCTGATCGACAGCGACCGATGGCTTTCCTTCCGTCCGCGATCCGGGGATATCGTTGTCGCGACCTATCCGAAAAGCGGAACCACCTGGATGCAGCGCATCCTCAGTCTGCTTATCTTCCGCTCAAGTCAACCCGTGGCCCTCGACAGCCTGTTTCCTTGGCTCGAAGTTAACCGGCGTCCCATCGAAGAGGTTGTGGCCGGGCTCGAGGTGCAGGAGCATCGCCGTTCGGTCAAGACACATGTTCCCTTCGATGCCATTCCAAAGCTGGAAGGCGTCAAGTTCATCCATGTGGCACGGGACGGGCGCGATGTTGCCATGTCCTACCACCATCACTGCACGGCATACCGACCCGGGGCGCTTGCACGTATGGATGCGATCGGGATCGCCGATCCGTCCTTGGGCAAGCCTTATCCGCGCGTCGATCCGTCCGCTACCGCGTATTTCCATGAGTGGCTAACGGTCGGCGCCATCGACGGACAGCCAGACGGCACACCATATCTCTCTTATTTCGCCTATGAGAAAAGCTTCTACGACTCTCGCAGCGACCCGCAATTGCTGTTCGTGCACTACAGCGACCTGCTAGATAACTTGGTCGGCGAGATGCAGCGTATCGTCGATTTCATTGGGTCGGACATTCCAAGGGGCGAGGTCGAGTCGCTTGGTGGTTTCGCAAGGTTCGACTCAATGAGCCGCGAGGCAGTAAAGCTCGTTCCGGAATACGCCAGGAATTTCGGTGGCAGCACTTTACCTTTCATCAACAAGGGCGGGGTAGGGCGTTGGCGCGGCATTTTCCACGAGGCCGACTTGGCGCTGTTCGAAGAAAAACTCCGCGCTGCTGTGCCCGGGCCCTACGCCGATTGGCTGCTCGCAGGCCGCATCGCCAGCGGCGGCATTGATCCGTCGGACATGTAGGTCAGCCATTCGCGGCCTCAGGCCGCTTCAGACCTGCCTTCAGCGTCCTTGCGATAAAGGTGTCGGCGCCCGGATCGGAGCCATTTAGGTCCGCTAGGTGCAGCGAGACAAAATCGCCGATCATCGTAAGATCCATCAGTGCGGCGAACGGCGTTGCACCCTTCCCTCGAACATCGTGGACCGGAATTTTGTCATTAAGATACCCGGTAAGTAAATCCATGCATTGACCTACGCGGCGGTCTTCAAAGGGATGCCGCAATAGCACTGCTGCTTCATTCCGGCGCGAGTCAACGCTGTCCCAGGCCACGGCCTCGTTGTGGCTGGCGTTCGGTTGCGCGGAGGCAGATGCCGGTTGCTTGGCGTTCTGATTGATCTGCGCTTTCCACCGCTCGGCCGCCGTTGCTCCGATTGGAGTATCGCCCTGGCAGGTCACATGCTTACCCGTAAGCTCCGCCGCAAGAAGAGCGGCAATGTTGCCGCCCTGGAAGAGTTCATCGCGGCGGCGGCGAAGCTGCGCCCCGGCACCTTCGAGCCAGCTTTCCGCTTCAGGAAGGAATCCGATCCGCCCTACCGACGCCAGCAGCGCGCCCACGATTATACCGAAAGTCACGCGCGCCGGCTTGATCCCCTGGGGAATAGCGATGAGCGAGGAGCCGGTCTCTCTGGAGAAATTGGTGAGCCATCCTCCGGTCGTCACCATGACCATTCGTGCACCGCGCGCGGCTGAGTCCGCGACAGCATGGTTCACTTCGTCGGTGTCGCCCGAACCTGAGACCGCGAAAACGAGCGATCGCTTCCCCAGACAGGCGGGAAGTTCGTAGGTGCTTTGGACTAGGATTGGCACCGGCAGCGTCGAAGCGGTGACTGCGCGGAGCACGCAGCCTGCCGTATGCCCGGTTCCCATGCCGAGGATGGCGATATTGTCGATCCCGGAAGCGGGGGGTAGGCTGGGTAGGCCTTGGGCCAGTTCGGCACCGAGCCACAAATGGTCCGGCAACAACGCAGCAAGTTCGAAGAAGGGCTTGATCGCGGCGACTCTCATTCCGTCATCCCGCGCCCGACAAGCGTCCGCCGTCCTGCACGATGGTTTGTCCTGTGATGTAGCCGTTCGCCGCCGAGGCCAGGAAGACGATCAGCTCCGCAACCTCTTCGGCAGATGCTAGCCTGCCAAGTGGCACGCCCTGCTTGTAGCGCTTCACCTGCTCTGGGTCATCGGGCCAGTCGGGGTTGTCAAACTTTCCAGGCGCCACAGCGTTTATAAGCACATTGAGTGTGGCAAGTTCAGGCGCGAGAAGGCGTGGCAGAGCGGCTAAGCCCGCCTTGGACAGGGAGTAGGAGAGCGCGGCGGTCGGAGAGGCTGATAAGCCGGCGGTCGATGAGACGAGCACGATGCGTCCGCCTCCCGCCTGCCGCATGAATGGAAGCAGCGCGTTGATGGCGAAAACGGCCGAATTGAGGTTGGCGTCGACCACCTCGCGGAACGGCCCGGGGCTCAGTGCCCCCATCCGGGGCGCATTGCCCTTCTCATCCTTGCCGTGAAGCGCATGTGCAACAATGAGCGATGGCGGTGCCGACCAGAGCGAGCGCGAAAGCTTGGCAACCTCGGCACTGAGTGCACCATCCTGGCTCGCGTCGGCGGGGATGGCGATGATGGTTGCAGCGGCACTGGCAAGGTCGGCGCGGGCTTTCTCCAGCCGCTGCGTGTCGTTGTCAATGAGCACGACATGGGCGCCGGGCTTCGCCCAACAGCGTGCAACAGCTGACCCCAGATGGCCAGCACCGCCGGTGATGATTATGGTCTCGATGTCTGCCATAGACAGGTTCGCGGGTTACAATTCTTTAAAGTGCGATACGGCGGCGAGTTGGCCTAACAGCTCACGGCAGCCCGCAAACGACACGCTGGACTTCTCCCAGCCAATCATGGTCGTCGGTTCTGGCAACGAACTCGCCAAGGCCATGGCCGCAAAGATAACGCGGTGGTCGGGCGGGAGTTCCAGCAATGCGACGCCGGCGAGTTTCGACGGCTCGACCAAAAAGCCGTCATCGCGCGGCTCGATCTTGACACCGAAAGGCGCCAGGGTCCCCACGGTGGTAGCGATGCGGTCGGTGTCCTTGTCCTTGAGCTCCTGGGCATCGCGGACAATTGTTGGCCCATCGGCACGGGCGGCGAGCGCCGCCAGCAACGGCAACTCGTCGATCATGCTCTGCACCAGAGCGTCGCCTGAGACCTCGATGCCGCACAGCCTGTGACCTGACTCAACGACGATCTTGCCGACAGGTTCGCCCGCCTCTATTCGAGTCTGTTGGATTTCGATGCCAGCACCCATGCGCTGGAGCGTGCGAACGAAGCCGGTACGCGTAGCGTTAATGCCGACATCCTCGATCACAAGCCGCCGTTTGAAGGGACTTGCCACCACGCAGGCGATGGGTAGTGCGGCGGTAGAAATGTCGCCGGGGAGCTTGAGATCAATAGCCGGGAGCCGCTCGGGCGGATGCATGCTCAGCGTCCTCCCCGTTTCCATGATTTCAACGCCAAGATGCCGCAAGAGGCGCTCAGTATGGTCGCGCGCCGTCGTGCGGCGATGAACAGTAGTTGGTCCGGTGCCCTGTAGCCCCGCGAAGATCATGGCCGAGACTGGCTGCGCGCTGAACACAGTTGTTTGATAGTCAATTGGGCCGAGCAGACTGCCGGTTACCCGCAACGGCAAACGTCCAGGCTCGCCTCCATAGACGATGTGCGCACCCGCCTTGCGCAGGGGATCGACAATCCATTCCATCGGTCTCTTGCGCAGCAGCTCGTTGCCATCCACCTCGAACTCGCCTGGCGTTCCGGCGAGAAGCCCGATCAGGATGCGGGCCGTGGTCGCCGAGTTGCGCACATTGAGCTTCGATTTCATCTGGAGAACCAGTCCCCGCAAGCCCCGTCCGCCGACCACGATGGAAGCGTCGCTCGCTTCCCAGATATCGACGCCGAGCTGGCGCAGGATGGAAAGATTGGCATCGATGTCGTCCGATTGCGGTATGTTGCGTATGGTGCTTGTGCCGTCGGCGATGGCTGCGGCGAACGCTGCGCGCTGGGCAAGCGACTTGTCACCTGGAGGCGTCCAAGAAATGAGGGGTGCGCTCGCTAGGTCAAGTACGACTGTGATCGGCGCTTGCCTTGAAATCTTCGCCGGGGGGACGACTCCGCCTGGAGCGATCCCGGCATGTCGCGACATGCTGTTGATCACATCGTCTTCAGAGAGCAGCACATGTTCCTCCTCGTAATTAATTGGAGGGGTGGGTACGCGGTTGGGCATCGACTTGGCGTAGGAGGCGTAGCGGAAACGCTTACGCTGCAGTCCAAGATTGTTGTCGGCCATAAAGTGCCGGCTGCACACACTGGCGAGACCCAGCTCCACAGCTGCCTGCACGATTTTTTCACCTGCCTCCGTGCGCGTCATCACCGTCGAGTAGCGCGGGGGCTTCGCCCCGCTTTGGCTCGTTGCATAAATGTTGGGATCACCGTCGGAGATAGAGACATCCGCAATGCCCGACCACCAATCCCCGCACGCTAGGCAGCGATGCGTCTTGAAGCGCTTGAACTCATCCACACACTCGAAAAAGGGAAGGGTATGGTGGCCTCCGTCGCGCGTCTTAACCGCGAACATGCCGGGATATTCGCCTTCTCGGTAGCGCATCTCGGCGACATCCTCGAGCCGTATGCCAAGTTTCTCGGTAATGAGGAACTCGGTTCCCGCGCGCTTGGTGCTGGATGCACAGGCGATCTCGACGGTGAGCACGATCTTCGCTGCAACCTCCGGCATCGGATCAATATTCTGCATCTTGCGCACCGCTTGAATCTCGCAAGGCACGCCGATGAGGGCAATGCGCTTGAATCGGGGGTCGCGTAGCAATTGCAAATTTGGCGTGAGGCAGTAGCTAGTTTGGCCGCAGCGGATCACATCTTCCTCGCTGTTTGTGATGATTGCTTGTGGCACCCAAGGACGATTCGGATCGCGACCAACAATGATAACGGCATCGGCAAGTCCGGATCTCAGCGCCGTCAGCATCAAAGTTGTGCCGGCGCCTCCCGCTGCGGCGCCGGAGAGGACACGCGGATTGTTCGAGGTGAACACCAAGCTCTGACGATATATACCGGTCCAGCGCTCGTCTGGTGTCCGCGTGCGGCCGAAGATGCTCATCTCCGAGCGCGGCGAGGCTGTATCTTTGCCGGGGCAGGCATCAAGGCAAAGCGAACAAGTGCCGCAAGGCATGGATTCCGGCGCCATCAGTGGCACAGGCAGGCCATCGTCGCCCATCTCCAAAAAGCCCGGCTCGCACACGGCAACGCAGGCGCCGCACCGCGTGCACATGTCTTGGTCCAAAATTTCCCGCTTGAGGTCCAAGAACGACATAAGTCCCCCTAGCTTACGCAATCCAGTTCAATGTTGCGCGACACCGTTTCGCTTGTGAGAGCGGCGCTGGCCTCCCAATCCTCGATCGTCGGCATGTCCGTTTTGTGCGTGGTGAGGTAGGTGCGGATGGCTTCGCCCGCCCGTTGCGCCGCATCGGGTGCCATGCGTCCATGCAAAGCCTTGTCCACAAACCGGTCGATGGCCTCGTATGGGTCTGCGATCGGTGCCGCTACGCATGCCTCCCGTGCCATTTCAGGGAATGCATCGGGTCCCTGCAGCCGATAGCTCATGCCAATGTTGGACGAACACACCAGATGAGTCAGCAACTGGGGGTCGTCGAGATAGGCCTCCAGTTTTGGCAGGCATCCGATCAGTTCGGCCAAGTCGTCCGCGTAGCGCGTATAATGGACGAGCGTGCGAGTCTTCTTCGAATTTGCGAAGAAGGCTTCCTCCTCTGCGCAGTCCTCCTCAATTATACGCTGCATCTCCTCCTTCGCGGGTAGTTCGCGCTCCCCGCTGCACAGCTGTGCGAAATACCGGGCCAGCAGTTCCGAAAGCACCGGCAGGCCTCCCTGCCGCGGGCGTGCATGGCCAAAGAACGCTATGCGCCGGCCGAGCTCTGGTTGGAACGCATGCTTGTACAGCTTGCGGACATCCGGAATCTCGACATTCGCGATCCAGCCACCAGGGATAGAACTCTCCTCATAGCCCGTCGAGAACATCATCGCGTCCACCTCCACCGTTGAGTGGTCGTCAAAGGTGACGGTGCTGCCGTCCACATGGGAGACCTGTGCTGGCGCCCGTACTTGGATGCGCCCGTTGACAACATTCGCTACGACATCGTCGTTCTTCTGCAAGGAACGGCGTCCGCCGGAGCGCCGGTTCCACTCATAGAGCACTCTTTCGTGCTCGCTCAGCGTGCGGGTGTTCCTGAACGACCGCTTGAAGGTATAAAACTCGGCACGCTGATCCTGCGTCATCCAGTGGAATAGGCGGGTGGAATCGACATCAGTGGTTCGGCGGTCTGGTCCGCGATAGCGCTTGATGATCTCGGGAAATGTCCGCATGCACAGTGTACACTCCGACGCAACATTGGATATCTGCAGCGTGATGTCGGCCGAGGTTTCACCCATGCCGATGCACAGCACGCGTAACCCGCGGAACGGTTCTGGGTTCTTGTAGGCTCCGCTGTGTGCTACAATGCCAGGAAATGTCTCGAGGCCTTGGATGCGCGGCAGGCGCGGCGAACTCGCGCGGAAGGCTCCCCGGCAGATGGCCACCGCATCGAACACACGGGAGTCGGCTCCGCAGAAGTGCACTTGGATGCGGCCATCTGACCTCGGCTCCACTGTCGTCACTTTGGTGTCGAACTGGATCCGAGGGAGCAGGCCAAATCGTTCCGCAAAAGCGTGCAGGTATGCGGCATACCGCCCGCGCGTCCAGAGTTCCCGCTTCTCCCTCGCAGGCGACGGCATGGTGGTGAAGCACATAAAGTGCTGCGAGACGGTTAGCCGCATGTCGCTGTAGGCCACTCCGGTCGTAAAGACGCCACCATCTCGATCAGCCTGCTCGTAGCAGGTCACCTCATGCCCTTTGACGAGCAATTCCTTCATCGCCACGAGTCCCGACATCCCCGCGCCTACCACGCAAACACGCTCCTTTCTGCCAGTGGCTAAATCAGGGGAGTGTCTAGACTGCATAAATAAAATAACCATGCATCACCACTTCATCAATACAACCTGAAAAGAATTCTATATCCGGACATATTAAAAGTGGGTAGTTATATATGGGATAAAGTCTTTGTAATCTAGTAGCAAAAGCCCCCTTCTTTAAGGGTGCTCCAGTATATCACCCCCCTGTATAAATGGGGGTTTTGGGATAGCGTCTGATCACGACCTAAAAATTACCGATAGACTGTAGAAGCTGATTATATCTAGCTCTGATAGCGATAGATTACAAATGATAACGTGAGACACTTTACTGAATTTCGCCTTCGTAGGGAAGCGCTCTATCCAATTGAGCTACGGGTGCTAACAGAGTAAAAGTGCTACCTGCGATGGGTCTTCAGCACTACCAAATTCCACCAGATCGTCGTCATCCAGATCTAACAGCTGAAAGGATCCCTAACGGAAGAGTTCCAGTTGATTCCCTCCCCCAATGCCAGGGCGTCGATCCCAAAATGCCGCAGGAAACACCAATAACTTCAACAAAGACAAATCCTACCCAAGCAACCTCTTCCTCCAAAGGTCGAGCTTGATCAATTGATCGATATACCTAGAAAGGGTCTGTATGCACGATGACTCCGATCATGATATAAATTAGATCATGTGGCTTCTTGTTTACTGTTGCATCGTTGTCGCCACGTCAATGACCTCAGCAT
>Ga0209188_1002305_pt1 | contig 14270 bp, 14 predicted proteins | sample C_130625_EF_Meta_FD_187307 | JGI IMG/M metagenome (GOLD analysis project Ga0209188, IMG submission 187307) | Freshwater microbial communities from Lake Croche, Canada to study carbon cycling - C_130625_EF_MetaG (SPAdes) (version 2) | ecosystem: Environmental > Aquatic > Freshwater > Lake...
ACCATCATGTCCGCCATTGCCGTTGGGATTTTTGTTTCTGGCCATTTTTGCATCCATTGCCTTTACAAATGGATGGTCGGAGTTGAAGCTGCCGTCTGCGTTCTGACCCGCTATGCCACCCGGCCTCAAGATCGAATACGAATCGGTGTTTGCTCCTGCGTCAAACGACCCCGACGATCCTTTGGAAAAATCTGAAATATTGCCCGCGGCGTTTGATCCCAAATCTCTCGATGCATTACTGCCACCTGCGTTGGCTTTGTCTGCTACTGGAGCAAATCCCGTAGGCGGCTTATATCCCTGTTGTGTTAGGACTGCTAGAGTCTTTTTACCAATCAATCCGTCTACTTCTAGGGGAGGATTAGCTCTTTGGAATGCACGAATTTGTGCATCACTTGAAGGCCATGTTTTACTGCCAATATCATCTTCAGTAACAGGTCTGCTAACAATACGACCGGTACGAACATCCAGTTCTCGAATCAGCTTGCCTCCCTGCTCGATATGGGTTAGATGGTCCATTAGTTTTCGTAAATCGGTCATAATACAATCTCTTAAAAGGTTACGGAATATTTATCAGGATAATGAGCTGATTAGCTAAAAATGTCCATAAAGTACGCATATAACCGAAAGCCGTAGTATACTATAAATAGCTATGTCTAGGAGTGTGCTATGGCCCGTCAGGCTTTCAACTGGTCCTTGTTGGATCGCGATACTTTGTACTCTATGCTCTACGAGCTCAAATCAGAGATTGTAGACAGACGCTTGCCCATCGGGCAAGTTTCCAAACTCATAAGCAAACATGTCAAAGCACACCTCCCAATCAAGGTTGTCAGTAGTAGACACAAACCCGTTAGAAAAGGCGAGCTTTGGGTAGGCGGCGCCTACTACAGTGATCTAGACCGTACTGGCAAGAAAAGATTTATCGAAGTTGAACTGGCATTTCCAGTTGATGCTCAAACCATGAAGACCAGTCTGTATCGTTGGGAACGTATTTGTACACTGTTTGCAGACACCATTCTACACGAAATTGTTCATGTGCGCCAATATCGTGCTAGAAGTTTTAAAGATATCCCAGGATACGAAAGTACTGCATACTATGCCAAAGATCGAGCATGGCAAGAATACTACGGACATAGGGACGAAATGGGTGCCCACTCATTTAACATTGCGCAGGACATGGTTGATAAATTTGAGTTTGATCCAAAAGCCATACGAGATTATTTGGACGCACCAGTTCCAAAAAGAATTCGTCCAAACGGTTGGGGACGTTTTATGAAATCATTTGAGTACAATCAGGACCATCCAAAAGTGCGCCAAATGAAACACAAAGTTATGACCCAATTGGAAAATGCCTATTACGGCAAGCCATTTAAGACCACTAACCACTTGACTTACTGATAATTACTCTGTATAATAACACTTATACAGTTAACTATTGGAGTCAAAATGAGTGTTTGCGCCAGCCATATTTGGAGTTTGGAAAGTCATCCAAGCCGTCTAAACAAAGAACAAATTATTTTAGCCATTGCTGAAGAAGGTAATTCAGAATTCTTTCATGGTTGCAGGCTTGCACTAGATCCAATGATAACTTTTGGACTTAAACAAATACCGGAGAAAACAGATGAAGACGGCCCTGGCTTACCTTGGGACAGTTTTACTCTCGCTCTTACTGGCTTTGTCACTCGCAATGTCACAGGCAATACAGCTCGTGACATGATCCAAACGATGATGAAGTCAGCGACCAAAGCTGAGTGGAACGGTTGGTATCGTAGAATTTTAATCAAAGACTTACGCTGTGGTGTAAGCGAAAAAACAATTAACAAAGTCGTGGAGAAGAAATATGCTGACTATGCTATTCCTGTATTCGGTTGTCAGCTTGCTCACGATAGTGCTAATCATGAGTCAAAGGTATCAGGCAAAAAACTTATCGAAGTTAAACTCGACGGAGTTAGAGTCATTACTATTGTTCGTAGTGATGGTCGGGTGGATATGTTCAGTCGCAATGGTAAAGAACTTGCTAACTTCCCTCACATAGCAGAACAGATTAGTAATGTGATTAAACAAAAAGGTTCCAGCAAGAGCATGGATGTAGTATTGGATGGTGAGATCATGTCCAGCAGTTTCCAGGACTTGATGAAGCAAGTACACCGCAAGGACAATGTAGAAGCAGGCGATGCCATTCTTAATTTGTTTGATGTCTTGCCGTTGGCAGACTTTGAGAAAGGTGTTTACGATAAGGATCAAACTACTCGTAGTAGCATGGTCAAGTTTTGGGTTGAACAGAATCAGCATTTGATTCCCAGCGTGACCTATGTTGCTAATGAACTTGTTGACTTGGATACAGAAGAAGGGCAAGCTCGTTACAAAGAAATTAATGCCAAAGCAATTGCCGGTGGGTATGAAGGTATTATGCTTAAAGATCCAAATGCTGGTTATGAATGCAAACGTAGTGTGGCATGGCTCAAGTTAAAGCCATTTATCGAAGTCAGTCTTACTGTAGTTGCTACAGAAGAAGGTACAGGTAAGAATGTAGGTAAAATGGGTGCATTGGTTTGCGAAGGAGTTGATGATGGGAAAGCTATTCGTGTTAATGTTGGTAGTGGCTTTACTGACCAACAGCGTGACGAGTTTTGGTCATGCAAGGTCGACGGACACATTGTCGAAGTACGTGCAGATGCAGTAACACAAAATCAAGACGGAACATATAGTTTGCGTTTTCCAAGATTCAAATCATTCAGAGGCTTTGCAACAGGTGAAAAAATTTAACTGGGCACGTTTTAAAAGTCTAGTTTGGTTCATTCTAGCGGCACTTGTAGTGCTGGTATTATGGCCCATACAAGATATCTCTATATCAAACGATATACATGCACGTAGGTTTTGCGCCTACGGTGCCCTGTATGTTGAATTCCAGCAAGGGAATACGATATGGGGTACAACATTTCTAGACGATAATGGAAGACCTGTGCGTTGTACAGACAATGATATTCATCAACCAATGATAGGTAAGGAAGTGATATGAAACGTATTCTAGCCATTAGTTTGTTGTTAATTGTTGGTTATGCCAATGCTTACCAATTTACTAAAGATGATATAGATTATTTTCAGCCACCTGTTGTTAACACAGAAGTTCCCGAAAGTAGGGTTTACAAATATAGTTTGTACAACAATACAACACGAGTAAACATGTCGCCTATGCAACCTGTCGTGCCTACCTTTAAAGGCGAAGGAAAGCTACTAGCTAGTTGGACTCCACATCCTAATGGATCAAAGGGACGACCCACTGTAGTTATAGTACATGGTGGACACGGATTAGTGCCTACTGATTTTGCCACTGCGGTTTGGGCAAGAGATGAATTAGGTGCTAACACACTAGTACTAGATAGTTTTTGGAGTAGAGGATTTGGAGAAAACTGGGCCACTTGGACCAAGTTGGGTGCCAATGCTAGAATGTTGGATGCCATTGCCGCAGGGCGTTGGTTGCAAACTCAAAACATTGATAAAGATCGAGTGTATCTAATGGGTGGTAGTCAAGGAGGGTGGACTGTTCTTAGAACGTTTACAGACGAGCCGTTTATAAAAGAAAATGCTCAAGGGCTGTATGCAGGAGGAATAGCAACATACCCTAATTGTAATAGCAGAGGTTGGCGGGATGATCCAGAGTTAGGACCATATTGGGGACCTGTTATTGTGTTCACTGGTGGCAAAGATACGGCAACTGATTCATCCAAATGCCCTAGCAAAGTTTTTAAGAAAACTGTAAAATGGACTCACTACGAAGATGCGACTCATGCATTTGATGTAAGTAATAGAGGAGCACATACTCCATCCGTAGATGGCGAGTGTGTCAATGCGTTAAATATATACAATCGTTTTGCAATATGCAGATCGGACAACGCAACAAGTGATATGTACACAAAGATTAAAGAGTTTATAAAATGAGATCACATTACTGGACAATTGGTAAATTTGCAGATTGGTTGCGAGGCACACCCAAACTCAAAATGGGTACTAGTGAGGAATGGAACGATTGGGAAGATCGTGCCAAAGCCGCTCATCCTATTCGTTGGTGGATTGCCGAAGAAGGTCTAGACTACCTTCAAAAAACAGTCTACTATATACCGGATAAATTAAATGATGTTCGATATTATATTAACAATCGCTGGGTTAGCCGTAGTCATAGTCTTACTGCTCACCCTCGCGATATTCGTCCTGGCTCTTGGAGCGATGTTGGGAGTAGATTCCTTCCATGTCTTTTTAACGAACTTGTTGACTTCGTTGAAATAGAACAAGCATGGCACCACTGCATCTGGGATGATGCGGCTAAAACCAAGTTTAATGTGCCTTGGTACCGAAGTGGATGGTTGCGTTGGCGTACATGGCGTTGTCCGGAAGCTGGCATGGAATATCTTAAGTGGGCAAGTAGTCTCACTATAGGCGAAGACATGGGTGCAGAACCAGGTAGTAAGGGTTTTGGCGAACCTACCTGGCAAGCTAAATCTGCTAAAGAAATTATCGAGCTATACACTTGGTGGACCGTTACCTATCGTAATCGTCCTGATCCATATGAAGCAAGTGGCTGGACTGCGGCTTGCGAAGCAAGTCGTATTGCCAACGGTGGCCGACTAAGTTTTAGTGGAGATAAAGATCCAGTGCTTAAAAAGCAAAGCGATAAGGCACTCAAGCTACTACAAAAAATTGAAGCCGATTACGAAAAAGAAGACGAAGCCATGATGATTCGTCTAATAAAAATTAGACAAAGCCTCTGGACGTAATAAGTATAGTATGACACAACATACTATCTGCGCCTTACCATGGCTTCACTTGAACATCATCCCTAGAGGAAAAGTATATCACTGTTGCATGACCAGTGACTATAAAACCTTTGCTGGGGATTTGACTACCCAAACTATTGAAGAAGTCTGGAACGGAGATTACATGAAGAATCTCCGTAAAGATATGATCAACGGAGTAGAACCCAAAGCGTGTAGTAAATGCTTTGAAGCCGAACGTAGTGGCGGTTCTAGTACCCGAATGAATCACAACAAATACTTTAAGTCTAAGTTAGCTGAGATTCCAGTCATTACTGCGCCAGACGGTCATGTTGACAATGTTGATTTGAAGTATTGGGATTTTAGATTCAGCAATCTGTGTAATTACAAGTGCCGCACTTGCGGGCCAGAGTTCAGTAGCTCTTGGATTCCTGAAGGTAAAGAGCTAGGCTGGCTCACCGAAGCAGATAGTAAGAAGACTATTAATATTGTCACCGTTGACGAAAGCACCAATGTAGACTTTTTAAAGAAGTATGTTAATACTGTTGAAAAGATTTACTTTGCTGGCGGCGAACCATTGCTCATGGACGAACACTGGCAGATCTTGGACATGCTAGATGAAGCACAGCGATACAATGTTATCCTAACTTACAATTCAAATCTCAGCAAACTTACCTATAAAGATAAAAACGTACTTGACTACTGGGCCAAGTGGGGCAGACGAGTATGGCTATGGCCAAGTATCGACGAGCTCGGCGAACGTGCTGAACTAATACGTAGCGGAACTAACTGGGCCAATGTTGAAGCAAACCTCCGAGCCATTGCCAACCTTAATATTCATGTTAGACCTAGTATAACCGTCAGTGCTATGAATGTATTTAGAATTCCTGCTATTATAGACGGACTAATAGACCTGGGCGTTATTAAACAAGAATACGAAAACTGGTCAAACTTTTCTATCAATGTTGTAGAGTTTAGTCCAAGATTCCATGTTAGTATCTTAACAGACGCCTACAGAAAAGAAATCAAACAGCAGTTGGAAGATTATATTACCAACTACAAAGTCAAGTACGGAGTCGATATACGACACTTGTTCTTACACCTATTTTGGCATTTGGACAAGAAACAAAACATCAAGTGGCTAGAAGATTTTAAGAACTTTACCAACACTATAGATAAAATGCGTGGAGAAAGTACTTTAGCAACTATTCCGGAACTACAAGAGGTACTAGGATAATGGCCAAGTATCTTATTAAGCCGGAAGCCGACTATGGTAATCCAGAGCAAGTGTTGTCTAAGTATGCGTGTGCCACACCTTTCAGACACATTGAAATACACATGAGTGGCAAAGTTAGTGCTTGCTGTCAAACATGGTTACCTACATGGGTTGGTAACTTGTTAACAGATAGTCCTGAAGATGTTATTAATAATTTAGATAGACGTAAAATACAAGATGATATGCGTCAAGGCAAGTTTACCAATTGTAATGATCAATGCCCGCAGTTAAACTCCTTGTTAAACGGGCACAAGAGGGAGTTCTACTGGGATATCGTACCTAAAGAAAAATTAGATAATTTGCTAGCCCATAGAAGTATGGATGTATATTTTAGTTACGATCCTAGTTGTAACTTACAATGCCCAAGTTGCCGGCACGGTCTTATTGTGTGGGATCCGGAGGACATGTCGGACCATAAAGCACAACAGGCAAAACGCATACACGAAAAAGTTAAAACATTGATAGAACTACTGGTAACACAGCATAGCAGAGTTGTGTTGAGTATCACTGGTAGCGGTGATCCGTTTGCTAGTCCGCTATATTGGGGCTACTTGGAAGAACTGGCCAGTAAGCCTATACCCCCTAATTTGTTCATCAATCTCCAAACTAACGGAGTAATGATGACTGAGCAAAACTGGAACTCTATCAAACCATTGTGGCCCCATATCAGTTATGTTAATGTAAGTGTGGATGCCGCGACCGAGGAAACTTATAAAATTGTTCGCAAGAACGGAAACTTTAAACGTCTACAAAAGAACCTAGACTTGCTAGATCAAATGATTGTAGACAAATGCTTTCCTAATATATCAGGATGGCAAAGCAATTTAATTGTACAAAAGGCTAACTATAAAGAGCTAGTACAGTTTGTCGAATGGCATTTGGGTTTTAAATCTAAACCTATTATCTGGACTAACTTAATAGCTCAATGGTATCACATGGACGATACCCAATTTAAAGCTATGGCCATTTGGCAAGATAACCATCCCGAAAAATCTGAATTAATAGAAATACTAAAGAATCCGATTTTTAACAATGATCAAGTCAAATTAGGTAACATGGCCGCACTGGTGCCAAAATGACCAATACTAACAAAGACAGAGATCAAGTTATTCTTGATCATGTCATAGAAACAGATAAACTGTTAAACCATGCAAACTCGCACCTCGGCGATGTTGAGCAGGTAGCCGCTAGCTTTAAAAATCCTAACATACCATGGGCCGATACAAGTAAGTTCAGAGTAGCCATGGTCATGCTACCTGCATGGGGCATTATATTTCCACCGTATAACATTGCCAAGCTAGTGGGAATACTTAGAGAATTTGATTACAGTACCAAAGTGTATGATCTTAATATCGAGTCCTATCATACAATACTAGGCACTACAAAAGAAGATTACTGGCGTGGTGAACGTTATTTCTTATGGACTGTAAAAGAAAACTTTCTTACACAAGTACTTCCATTAATTAAAGATTTATTAGATAATGTTATAGATGAGCTTGTAGAGTCAAATCCAAAAGTAGTAGGGTTTAGCCTTTACAATACAAATATCAATGCGGCTACTTATTTTATTACAGAATTAAGAAATCGTATGCCCGATGTATGTATAGTTGCCGGCGGGCCCGAAGTATTAACTACAGGCAGAGTGAAAGGGCCACTAATTGGATTACCAGTAAACTATTACTTCCTCGGTGAAGCAGAAGAATCTTTTTTATCATTACTAGAAAATTTGCCCGATGTGTATGCACACGCAAAATTTATTGGTTCAACTGATAGCAAGTTAAAATTAGAATCGTATGCATTTACAGATTACACCGATTACAATTTAAGTAGTTATATGCACCCCGACGGAGTAAGCATTGAAACTAGTCGCGGATGTGTTGCCCAATGTAGTTTTTGTGCAGAAACATACTTTTGGAAATTTAGAAGTGTGACTCCTGATCGGGTAGTTGCGGAGATGAAACATCAAGTAAATCTGCACGGTATTAAACGATTCTGGTTTGTAGATAGCCTAGTAAACGGTAATTTAAAAAACTTTGAACGACTAGTTGACTTACTGATCGAAAACAATTTAAATGTATTTTGGAATAGTTATGTTCGGTGCGATGGCCGCATGACTAGAGAGTTTTTAAAGAAAGTTAAACAAAGCGGATGTACTGGACTAAGCTATGGCGTAGAATCTGGTAGTCAGAAAGTATTGTTTGACATGCGTAAAAAGATTAAGATATGGGAAGTAGAGAATAATCTAAGAGACGGCCAAGCCGAAGGAATATTCAACCATGTCAATTGGATCATAGGATTCCCGACAGAAGAGCCAATTGACTTCTTACATAGTCTACAACTGCTGGCAAATTTAAGAACAGCTATTAACGTGATTAGTCCGGGCTTTGGTGCTGGCCCAGCGGCACAAAGTCATATGCAAACCGACTGGCGAGAATATGGTATAGTTGGTACAGACAATGTTGCCGATACAAAATTTTTAAACAACTGGTATACTGATTTTCATAAGAATACAATGCTACATAGATTCATTAGAATAAAGATGTTTCATGTGTGGTTAGAAATACTTGAAGACAAAGCGGGCAGTATTATTTTAAATTCTCAACGATATTCTAATATTAAAGATTTTTATAAATTTGAATCGGCACCGTCGACTGTAGATTATATTAAGCCAGATTGTTTTGTTAAATTGGACAGAGTTGAAGAAACATTTGATGGAACTATTATTAATGAATATTACAGTATATTCTATGCATTATATTTGTATTTTGGAAAATGCGAGTTTAGTTTATTATTTGATACTGAAACTGATCGAGAAACATTTGGCGAATCTATTACACAAGTATATAATGCCAATATTAAATTTAAGGTAGACGAAATTGGTAATTACTCAATACATATAGCACACCAATTTTTTAATGGATGTGTACAAGATTTTAATCGAGAATATACTGATAATGGTAATATAGAAGATTGGGTAACTACCGAGGATCAAACTAAAGAAACTATACACGAAGCCTACAGAGATAAAACCAAAAAAGTTATACCCATAGTATTACAAGAAGAATTACCCCCAGATCACCCAAAACGAATTTGGGAAGAGATGCTTAAACAAGATGCCGAAAATGCTAAGTTTTTGAAGGGCAATCAGGGCTTGACAGAGTGAGCGTTTGGCAGTATAATATACACATGTTAAACAAAACAGGAGCAGAAATTGGCTACTAAAGCACCAGCAAAAAAGACACGCATTACCAAAAAGCAAGTAATTGCTCACCGTACTAAAGCCCCAAAAGACTATAGTCCAACTTGGGATGCTGTGGAGCAAATGGATGCCGAGCAATTTCAACGCCACTGGCACAATGCAATGTCTTACTACCGTTTGGAATTTAATGGTAAGGATTTGAAGCCCGCAGTTATCAAATGGATGACTAGCGTTGGCTGTACCAAAGAAGACATTGCCAATTTTAAACGTACTAAGGACAACCGTTGTAATGTTACAATGGGTGCTATTGCGTCCTGTTTGCTTCGCGGTATGCCCGCAATCCGCGAGGACTTCAACCAGGGTCGCGACACAGCCGCTTGGTTGCGTAAAGAGATTGTGGATGTAATTGAGCAAGGCAAGAACGACAAAGACGAAGAAGCAGTTGTAGAAGTTAAAACTTTGGTAGTACAGCCAACTATTCAGGAACGTATGAAGGAAACTGCATACAAAATGACTGAAGAATTGGAAGATGCCATCGAAGGTTTCCAAACTGATCCTGAGAATTTTGATCCAAAAGCGTTCAAAGTTTTGAACTTGCTCAAGGGTAAAGAGGTCAAAGCCGCACACGCTAGACTTATTAAAACCCTCTACAGCAGGGATTTAGCTGAACTTGAAGAGTTGGCTAGCGGCAAGGCAGATGAACAGCTTAAAGAGGGCTATAGCCACCGTAGCAAGAAGCAAATTAAGAACTTGATTGCGTTTTATCAAGAGATTATGAGTGCTTGCGACATGCTTGCCCAAGAAGCCAAAGTTAACCGTAAGCCTCGTAAAGCTAAAGTAGTACCTAAGGACAAGTTGGTTGCCAAGCTCAAGTACATGAAATCGAACGAGCCGTTGAAGTTAGTAAGCATTAACCCTACTGACATCATTGGTACTAAGGAACTTTGGATCTTTAATACTAAGACTCGTAAATTGGGCAAGTACGTTGCCGCAGAGTTTAACGACTTGGGTGTCAAAGGCACTACAATTACAGGATTTGATGAATTCAAAAGCATCCAAAAGACTGTACGTAAGCCCGAGGAAAAGCTCAAAGAGTTCAAAGCCGCAGGCAAAGTCCAACTACGCAAGTTCTTGGAAGACATTAATGCTACAGACACTAAGATGAATGGACGCATTAACGAAGACACTATACTGTTGAAAGTACAGTAAGCTCTAGCAAATCGTGGATAAATACTCCAAAGAGAGTGTTTATCCATGACCCAACTAACTATTCAAGACGGTATTGTACAGCTAATTAATAGCCAATTAGCCGAAACTACCGGCACATTTACGCATAACGGCGACTATACTATCAACGGTTCGGTAACTGTTGACTCTATTATTGTACGTAATTCGCTCGTTGATAACTCAGCAGACTTTAATGCAGACACCGAGGACGAAATAAATGGACAAGGATTTGTTTGGCATTGGCCAACTGGCAGTGCCCAATTGCAATACAGAACTGGCGGACGTTTGTGGGCTAGTGTAGGGTTCGATACAGCACACGATCAAGCGTACAAGATAGACAATGTTCCTGTACTTACTAGTTCAGGATTGGGAGAAACTATTGTTAACAGTCGCCTACGTGCCGTAGGTACACTAGTTAACTTAACAGTCAGCGGCGACACCACGCTAGGTGATTTTGCCTACTTTAACAGTAGTTACAACCGTTTAGGCTTGGGCACAGACGAACCCAGTGCCGCTATCAACATTTTAGAAAACAATATAAGCGTTGTGTTGGGCAGTCCTAACATTACAGGTGCATACGTTGGCACAGATAGCAATCACGACTTTGCTATAATTACAGACAGCATGACTCGCGTTACTGTTAAAAGTAATGGTGAAGTTGATGTTGGAGACAAATACAGAGGTGGCGGTGTTTTAAATGTTTACGGAACACTGACTGCTACCAACATAGTAACAGACAACCGAATTGATCGCACACATCCATTACAGTTTGTAGCCACAAACGATACAAGTATCTATGGACTTGGATTAATTTGGGCAGGTACTGGCTCTACTCGTAGTTTAACAATGTTAAACGGTCCAGATAGACTACACACTACTGAAAGTTTTGATATTGCCGAGGGCAAGGCATACTATGCAAACAACCGCATGGTGTTGAACGAAACTACATTGGGTGCAACTGTTGTTAATTCAAACCTAACACAAGTGGGCTCATTGCATACACTTACAGTTAACGGCGATACAACATTGTTAGGTAGCTTACACGCAGATCAAAGTCCTATTATAGCCAAGGCTATATCGTTTAATGATGGTGTACATAGCTTAGATTTAACCAATACAGGTATTAGCACTAATCATTCAGTTAAAATCGTCACTGCAAGTAACGAAATCCTTAATGGTGATGTTGGCCAAATTAGTATCGGTGACAAGACGTTGTACAACAAGCCAGTAAAAATATTTGGCAAGGTTAGTATTGGCATTAACAATCCCGATCCTAGTTTGAACTTTAGTGTAAATGGTGATGTTAATATTGGCGGCAAACGTTTCACAACTCATATTGCCGCACCAACTACTGGTAGCTATGCCGCTGGAGACATTTGTTGGAACGCAGAACCAAAAGCCAACGACTATATTGGTTGGGTATGTGTCACCACTGGTACTCCCGGACAATGGTTAGGGTTCGGGCAAATTGCAAATCAATAAACTTGACCTTACACTATAAAAGTGTATAATTAGTATATGCGGACTTAGGCATTCATCCCGCAATATAAACTCTGCATGCCATTGCTTAATCTTAGGAGATAACAATGGCAACTTTACAACCGGTAGTATACAAATATCAAAGCACAAAAGAATATGTGGATGCATTTCCATGTGCTTACAGACAATGGCGTAGTGACAGTCATTGTAATCTAATTCATGGCTATTCATTTAGTATGAAATTCTACTTTGGCACAAATGATCTAGACGTTCGTAATTGGGCGGCTGATTATGGCGGCTTAAAAGAACTAAAGAAAACACTAGAAGATCAATTTGATCATACATTGATCGTAGCAGAAGATGATCCAGAAATGGAAACATACAAACTGCTACAAGAAAAGAAAATGGCTAAGGTAGTAATTTTACCAAGATTAGGTTGCGAAGGCCTAAGTGATATGCTTTACAAGTATGTCAACGGTGTTTACATTCCAGAAATGTGGGGCCCAGGTGAGGCAGCTCGCTTGTGGTGCTATCGTGTAGAAGTACGTGAAACTCAATCAAACATGGCATTTAGAGAAGGGCATCGTGAGTGGAATGAGGATCTTCTTTCGTAAAATTTGGCGTGTTTGGGCCAAAGCATTAGGTGAAAAATCAGGCAGTTCGGACGAGGAATCGGATCGAATTGCTTGCATTCGTACCTTAATTGTGTTATCATACATACTTACAAACACTTTTATAATCGCAGGCGTCATAAGGCATTGGTAATGAAACGAATAGGCTTCGCATGTAAATGGATTGACTCTCCTCATCAAGTCAACGGCATCCACAAGGATGACGATGCTAAACAGTATAACACAGGCACAACTACCATATCTTGGTTAAATAGACAGTCAAGAGATGTCGCGGAGCAGAAACTATGGGACCTAATGGTAGGCAATATCGAAGCAACAAGGAAGTTGGTAGAACGTGTCAGCACACTTGATGCTCCTCTTCGGATGGTTAGGATTAGCAGTGACATTCTCCCTGCTTATACTCACGCTGACTTTGCTGATTATTGGCGCAAACCTGACGTTGTATCATACGCCGAAACCGCGTTCAAAAGAGTGGGCGATATTGCTAGGGCTAACAATGTTCGGCTTAGTATGCATCCTGGGCAGTTTACAGTTCTGGCAAGTGATAACCCAGGCATTGTTGAACGTTCGATAGCGGAGTTCGAGTATCATGCAGATATGGCACGTTACATGGGCTACGGTAAATCCTTCCAAGATTTTAAAATCAACGTACACATCTCGGGTAAACAAGGTCCCGAAGGTATCAGACGTGCCCACGGAAAACTATCGCCAGAGGCCCGCAACTGTATTACAATTGAAAACGAAGAAAACGCATGGGGGTTAGATGATTGTCTCGAGCTTATTGATTTGGTGCCTATCGTTCTTGATATTCACCACCATTGGATTAAAACAGGCGAGTACATCGCGCCCATGGACTCCCGTGTTGATCGGGTTGTTCAGTCTTGGCGTGGTGTCCGGCCTACTATGCATTACTCTGTCAGCCGTGAAGATTATCTCGTGGATCATAACGACGTTTGCGCCCCTGACCATCAAAGTCTTCTAGAAAGCGGATATAAAAAGCAAAAGCTCAGAGCACATTCAGACTTTTACTGGAATACAGCAACGAATGAATGGGCACTGAGCTTTCTAAACACGCACGATATTATGTGCGAGTCTAAAGGTAAAAATCTTGCTAGTTTTGCTCTTTACGAGCAAGCTAAGAAACTTACTTTGCTTTAGGCGCTTTTGGAGCACGTGGCTTTTTAACAGCCGGTGCTTTCTTAGCCGCAGGTGCTTTTTTAGCTCTAGGCGCTTTTGCCGGAACTGCCACTGCACCTGCGCCTTCTACGGCTACAACTGGAGCAACTTCAGCAACTGGTGCTGGAGCAACTTCAACTGGTGCTTCTACCTTGTAAGGTACTTCTGGCTGAGCTTCTGCTTTAGGCTTAATGCCAAATAGTTTTTTAATGTGTTGTAACATGGTTATGTCTCCTGGTGTGTTATTTATAGCTAAATATCATTATGTACAACTTTATTAAGCATATCACGCTAAACGAGGGTAAAACTCCCAAAACTTTAACTCAAACAAAGTTGCCGTATGCCCGCGATGAGTTAGAGCCTAGTATCAGTGAAGATACTATAGATTATCATTACGGCAAATTGTACAAGGCCTACGTTACCCGTTTCAATAACGGAGAGGGCGATGCTGACTTTAACGAAGCAGGTGCATTTTTACACGATTTGCTGTTTACACAATACCAAACACCTAACGG
>Ga0209188_1002307_pt1 | contig 14253 bp, 17 predicted proteins | sample C_130625_EF_Meta_FD_187307 | JGI IMG/M metagenome (GOLD analysis project Ga0209188, IMG submission 187307) | Freshwater microbial communities from Lake Croche, Canada to study carbon cycling - C_130625_EF_MetaG (SPAdes) (version 2) | ecosystem: Environmental > Aquatic > Freshwater > Lake...
AACACTTTATGTTTTACGTATAACCATAGTTCTTATATTTATAAACCACATTCAGGTTATGGTAAAGTTGGTACATCTGCAGCCTCTTACTTGGCGAGCAGAAAAAGATTATAGAAAAAAAATAAATATAATTTTGGCTTTATATTTATTTTTAATAGAGGAAGATTGACATAATTCTATAAAAAATTTATGAGAGCAAAAAAAAATTGAAATCCTTTTTTTGGAATTACTCCAATGTATACTTTCAGGTCCTTTCGGTATTGAACCATGACTTCCATCAATCAGCAACTTAGCCTCTTTGTGCCCTATATGTTTCCGAACATTACGGAGGCGCGCGTCGCCAAGGTCTTCTCGTCTCTCAATCTCGGCGCAGTCCACCATGTGGACTTTGTCGGAAAGACTGACAAGAACGGTAAGAGATACAATGCGGCATATATTCATTTTGACTACTGGTGCGACAACGACGTGGCCGCCGGGTTTCAGGAGCGGGTGACAAACCCCGACAAGGAGGCCCGCGTCGTCTATGACGAGCCTTGGTACTGGATCGTTCTTGAGAACACCGCTGTTAAGACTGCCAAGCCAGACACGTCGCTCGTCTCGTCCGACTACGCCGCCATCTTGGAGGGCAAGCTCTCTGACGCACAGAAGCGCATTGAGGAGCTTGAAGAGTCCTCTTGGCAGCGCATCGCCGAGCTTGAGGAGCGAGTCTTGGCATTGGAGCAAGACTCTCAAGACGAGCTTATGCAGCCCCTCGTAGACAAGGACGCCGAAGGCGAGGAGAAGACGCAGTCCTGGCGCGCAACTTAGGCGCGATGCGCTTAGAAAAGGTAAGTAGACAGTAAAAAAAAATAAAAAAAGGACAACTTGTATATATTGTATTTTTTTGTTTTTTATTTGTTTTTATTGGTGGTTGTATTTAAAAAAATTGATTTTTATTTGAATGCGGTCTCTTGTTTTAATATTAATGCACTATCTGAAAATTCTTAATAAACGGATTTCTGTTAAAATTATAGATCTAGAAAAACGCATTACTATTCTAGAGCAAAGACGTAAAATATTGGACTGGTTTTATATTGTGGATATGGATATACAAGAAATGACAGCATCATTGGTTGGTCCTCGCTGGAATGAAGAAGATGAAAATGATTCTAGTAATCCCATCTTTGTTACGCCCAAATGATTTAAAATTATAATAGACTAATGTTTGCGAAGAGTTTAGTTTTAAGTAAATTTTTTTTTCTAGTTAAACATAATAATTTATATTGTTTTATAAATATATGAGCTTTGATTTGAATGTTGATAATTATAAAAAAGGTGAATTAGAAGAAATTTTTAATTTACCACCAGGTAATTATGACTCTGCAATGGTTGAAAAAACATATATGCAATTAAGAAATAACACATCGTTAGACACCTCTATTGAGGAGTCTATTCGCAAAAAGACTCTAATTTTTTTAGATGAAGCTAAAAAAATGTTAGTGTCTGAATTGAATTCATCACATATCGTTCAAAAATTAGCAGATGCATATAACATGAATCCTAATTTACTTACCAGTCCATCAATTGACGCCGGAAACACCTTTATAATTGAAAAACCCAAGACTGCTTTTGCAAACTCTTATCCAGGAGAATTCTTTCCAGGAGTTATTAATCCACTTAAAAAAAGAACAACTATTCAAAATTTGAATATTGATACACGTTTTCGTGAAAATTATTATAACACATCGTCAACAAATTTTAATCTTGATCTACCTATTAAATTTTCAAGCGTAGTCCAAATGCAGCTTTCCGCTTTTGAAATGCAATTATGTTATTATAACATTTCTAGACAGCTTGGAAATAATTATTTTTCAATTACTCTAAACAGTACCGGGGTTAATAATGTCATTCAAATAGCCGACGGTAACTATACAGCTCAAGCTTTAACAGATTACCTTAACGCATTAATTACTAACAATACAACCCTTAATAATATAATAAAGGTTACGTATAATATTGATCCCACCGGAAGTGGCGGAAGTAATCAAATTATAATTGGTGTTACGCCTGGTAATGAAAAAACATTTTTTACACTTAACTTTCAAAATGATATCAATGGAAACCCAGACACAACAAATCCATTACCATTAAAATTTGGTTGGTTGTTAGGATTTAGGAGTGGAATTTATTCTGGAAATGTTAACTATATTGGTGAAGGGACCGTGGATTTAAACGGGTTCAATTACCTTTATTTAGTGGTTGACGATCATAATAATAATGTAAATAACGGGTTTTATAGCGCATTTAACTCATCAATATTGAATAAAAATATCTTAGCGCGTATTTCAATACAACCCATTCCATTTACAAATGTAAGTCAAAATAATTTATCATTGATTACTACGCCCCGTAAATATTTCGGACCAGTAGATATACAAAAATTAAATATTCAATTATTGGATATATATGGGAGAGTTGTTGAGTTAAATCATATGGATTATAGTTTTTGTTTAACATTTACTTCTGTTTATGATATTTAAACCGTTGGTTTCAGCTGGGGTTATTATAATTAATTATTCAAGAGCGCCGGTTTCTTGAAATTTTAGCCATGAATTCGGAGGAGTTTTTGTACCCCCGCTATACGATACAGCATAATGATGATCTATCATCCATTTACTTAGATTTATATCACCAAAATATACATCCGCCAAAACACGTCCATATTTTTCTGTTTTAATATTTTTTAATATTACATCCTGATGCAATATTAACTTTTCTAATTCATGTTGCGATTTTTTTGCTGCCTCTTTTTCGTCTTCATTTTTTCCATGCATTTCAGGCGAATCAATGCCATTAAGTCTCACGGGGAATCTATAAACAGGGGAATTCGGATAAGGTAATTCAGTTGCGATTGTTATTGTATCGCCGTCATACACCTTTATTACATAACCAGAATTAATTGGGGGTATAAATGGTACGGTTGTTTTCCATTCATACTTTGGTTCTGATATTAGATCTGTAAAAGATTCATCATCGCGTTTAGAATTATTATCTCTTACACTACTTGTCAAACAAGGACAAATACTGGATACGCAGTTATATAAAGCTCGTCTCATTATTATAATGTGTGTCTTTATATTTAGATTATTTTATAGCATCAATTTTAATTTCAGTTCATACTATATAGACATGTCAAAATCATTTTCAAACCCAACATTTTATAATTCTGGAAAACCTACATTTGGTAATCTAGTTGAAAGTAATATTTCAAGCGATTATTTAATAAATAAAAAGGCAAAGCTATTGTACTCTAATAATAACATACATCATAAACGCGGTGGGTTAGGTAGCCAAGCGAATTACCTCTTGTTTGATCGCGCAAAACAAATTAAAAATATAGAATCGTGTTCTTCCATACCTTACTTTAATACTAGTAATTTAGTTTCTGGTTTATATTCTACTGAAAAATTGGGCGTTGATTCTACTCAGTGTGTAAACGTGATTACAAGTATTAATTATAAAGATGCTTCGTGTAATGTTTTTAGTCCAGTCGCTATTGACTTAGATGCATTAACAGCGTTATATAATAAATATAGAATAGATCCATGCGGGCTTTTATTTGGAAAAACCCCTTGTGGAAAAAATAATTTTAACAAGTTTCGCGTCATTAATAAAAACCAAATAAAAACATCTGCGAGTTTAACAAATTGTCTACCGCTATTACGTTAAATGCATTTAACAAAACATGGCAAATGATATAAAAGAAGCACAAATAACACAATACATTATTACGCTCCGTTTATTGTATTTATCATCGGCATTTTTGTCATCTGCGTTTTTGTCATCTGCGTTTTTGTCGCCGTAAATAACATTGAAATTATCTTTTTTAAGAAGATTTTTTTCTGACCGAGTTGAAGAAATATTTGTTTTTATTACAGTATATTCATTATTCCAATACTCATCTTCTTCTCTCTTATGCCATATATCCTCTTCATAAATTATATTTAATCTATTAACAAATACACTGCCGTGTTTATTTTTAACTATTTTTGTTATATTTTTATTTTTTATTTTTTTTTCATCCGGCATAAATTCCAGATCTACGAAAAATCCCCATTCGTCTTCGGTCATTATGCCCTTAAAATAATATTAGATTATAATACACTTTTTATATTCTAATCTAAATCAATTTTTTTGATTAAAACTTACTTATAATTTTCTCAAAAGGCCTTTTGCTTTCTTTGAAATGCTTCCTTTCTTATATTGACGGGCTCTTACATAAGCAGCATATACGCCCTTTTTACTTATTTTACATGTATTTTTTTTACATATCGGAAAAGATTTCTTTGGGCCTAAAAAACACTTCTTACCGCATTTTCTTAGCATAACTGTTTTTTGGTGTGCCCCTGGTTTTTCGGATTTCCAACCTCTCCAAGGAACATTTTTACGAGTTTTTGAAACCATTATAAATTAAAGCAATACAAAAAATTAAAATAAGATAAAATAATAATGGAAACTTCTGCAGAATCAATAAACGAGACTATTGAATTAAATGTTACGGATATTAACGAACTTATAAAAAACGATGAAATTAATGACGATAATGCATTTGTTTTTAAACCAGATGAAAATTTATTTGACATTAAAAGGAATAGTAAAAATAATAAGCCATTAGAATTAAATTTTTTTTCACCAGAACATTATTTGCGGAGCTGTATTCCGGCAAAAAATAAAAACATAAATATAAAAAGAAAAACGAAGAAAAATTTAAATGATTATAACGAGGAAAATAATTACGGAGATAGTAACAGCGACCTAAGTGATACGGCTAGTTATGAAGAAAACTGTAGTAAATGGGATAATAATGACAACGACGATAACGATAGCTATTGTGAGATATATGACGGAAAACTCATTCCTAGAAAAGGGTACCATTCTATTCAAATTGAAGGAGTAACCGCATATTATAAAAAGGTCTCCTACGTTCATGTTGAAAACCATATTGATAAGTATTACACAAATATGAATGAAAAATATTCCTCTGCATTTGATATTCTAGCGTGTTATTTAAAAGGGCATAAAATTATTTATATGGAGTCTAAAATATTCTGTGAGGGAAGATTAAATGCATTAATGATGCCGGCTATTTTACTATCAACTGCGGCTACTGTTGTTTCTGCCATAGTTCAAAACTTAAGCTGGGGTTCTTATATATTATCCAGTATTAATGCGTTTATTGCGTTTCTATTAGCTCTTGTTAATTATTTTAAATTAGACGCGGCGTCTGAAGCTCATAAAATATCGGCGCATCAATATGATAAATTACAATCTTCTGTAGAATTCACATCTGGTTCTGTTTTGCTTTTTAGAAATATAGGTATGAATGAAGCGGACGGAGAAGTTCAAAAAGATAAAACAGAAATAGATATAGATAATCAAATTGAAGCATTATCTAAGGAAATAGATGAAACTATATTAAATAAACACGAAACCAATTATGAATTTTATAAAACTTTTAGAGACGATAGAGAATTGAAAACGGTTAATTATAAAATTGGCGAATCAAAAGAATCCATAGATATGGATGCAATAAACTATAAAAAAGAATTAGTGGAACGTTCTATAAAATCTCATATTGGTATGATAGAAGAACAGGATGCTTTAATTAAAATAAAAGAAAATAAAATAAAAACTCTGAAAGCGATTAAGGCTGGAATGATGGAAGAAAAACGAATACAGTATGTTAATAAAACAAAAGTAAATTTAGAAAAGGACTTGATGAAAAAGTTAGAAGATGTTGAGAAAAAGATTGCGGAGATTAAAGAAACTAATCAATTTCTAATACCGGGCGTTATCAGGCTATGGTTTCCAATTATTTATAACACAAATATTTTTTCAGTAATTAAAAAGATTTATGATTTTAAGCGGAAAAAAATAACACTGTTAAAAAATATTAAAAATGAAATACGGTATCATAGAGCATTCCTTTCTTGTATTGAAAAAGTTAAATCTCCAAAAAAACCAGACGTTGAGAATTATAGAAAAAAATTAATTAAATTATTCGCTATAAAGAAATCAGTAACCGGACAAATATTAATAATCAAATCGGCGTTTTCGGTTATAGATCAAATGTTTAATCAAGAAATAGAAAACGCTCAAATTATAAAACAAAAATGGTTATGGAATGCTCTTTATGTATCTATGGGTTTTAGAATGAACTTGCCGCAACCAGAAAACATTAATAATTTTATATCAAAATTAATGGATCCTTTTAAAGAGTTTGATGATAATAAATTCTTGGGGCTTTATAATAAAAAAAATAAGCCCTCGCGGTTTAATATATTTAAGGAACGATCCGTGGATAACAGTGATGATGAATATGGCGCAGTATGAAATGCATATTATTAATCTATTCATAATATAAAATAAAATAACTACTATGAATTATTCAACTATTGATCTAGATATTGATAATTATGATGATGATGATTTAGAAGCATTTTTCAATCTGAAAGATATATATACTGAGGTTGATGTTATTGTCAAAGAAGAAACTATGAGAGAAAAAATGGTCGGAAAAATTTCAGATAAAACGTTTCAATTAAAAATGTTTAGTTTTTTAAATGACGCTAAGACCTTATTGATAAAAAAACTCAAAAAAAATAATATAATGAATGGAGATGGTTCTAATTTTGTAATTGATAAACCACAAGAGTCTATAACAAATTTTATTCAACCAGTAAATACATTTCCAACAGAAACAGCGCCTGGTGTATTAAATCGGTTGCGTCGCAGAACAAGAACTATGTCTTTAGCTATGAATTCATTATTTCGTGATCTTAATAGCGTGTCTCCTTCGGATTGTTTTTTTAGTTTAACATATACACTTAAAAACGTTGTAGGTATTCGCCTATTATCCATTGAGTTACCCGAAAGTATTTATCTAATTTCTGCTTTGACAAATTCTAATTGGATTAATATACAGTCCCCGCTAAATGGTGTTTCAGTAAAAATAATCATTCCAGACGGATGTTATGATTCTGCGAGTATTCAAACTACTCTAGAAAGTGCAATTAATACAACACTAGGCGTTTCTAATTTTAAAGTTTATATTGATCCTGTCTCAAAAAAAACAAAAATATACACAACAAATAGTACTATTTTTAGTTTAGATTTGTCTTTAATAAATTCGGATACCAATAATAAATTCGAACAAAGTTTAGGTTGGATTCTAGGGTTTCGTAAAAAGAATTATTCAAAAGCATCTTCATACACATCAGAAGGGTTATTCTTCCAAACACCGCTAGATTATTTTTATTTTGCATTAAATGATTATCATATTTATAATTCGTCTAGTTTAATTGCAATATTTAATGATAGCTATATTGATAAAAACATATTAGCAAAAATACCTTATTCTAATAACAATTTTCAAATATTGTTTACTGGGAATAATGATATTTTATCTCCAAAAAGACAGTATTTTGGGCCAATTGATATAAAGAAAATGGGCGTCCAACTTTTAAATAAATACGGACAAGTTATTAATTTAAATTTAATGGATTTTTCTTTCACACTAGAAGTTGAAATGATTTATGATATCTAATTCCACTTTTGAGAGACGTGGATCTGTGAGAAAGGTTGATTGTATATTATTTGATAAAAATTATCAGATAATATTTTTATGCGTGGGTTTTTGATTCCGGCTTGCTGGAATCGAACCAGCGACCCATTGATATCATCAAGGGAAAAACCACTACAGTCAATTGCTCTACCAACTGAGCTAAAGCCGGATGGAAGCCCACAATAATTATTCGCTGGGGTTTCTTTAAGTTGTTTTTGTTTTATTTGTTGGTATAATATTACATATAAAATATATATAAAGTTAATAGTACTTGTAAATTAGCAATGGAAAATCTAGTGGAGCATTGGTTGGTTTTTTCTTATGATTCTTCAGCAAATGAATATGTTCCTCAAATTTTAGGATGGGGGCACGGACTTAAACAAGAAAACCTTGTAAGGTGCACCTCTATAATAGAAGTTAATAATGATTCATATTATGTAGTTAAAAAAAATACAGAGTTTAAAAATAAGAAATTTGAGATAACATTGACTTTTAATAAATGCGAATCTGACACCAAAGAAGGTCATAAGGCTGGCGAATATTATTTATCTCAGGGTACTCTTTACTCCGATGGTAAAAGTTTTAATGTTTTGCAGTACTGTGGTTACTATAGTTTACAAATTGGAGAATTTTGCTATGATAATATTTATGTTATAAGGTTATCAAGAGATTTTTTAGAGTTTATAAGTGAATAATGGATATTTGAAATTAAATATTTTTATTCTTATTTTTAATGTTGTATTTTATATATGAATAATATTTCATTTGTTATTCTTTGCGGAGGTTCAGGTTCTCGTCTTTGGCCCAAATCTCGGGAAAAACTTCCAAAACAATTTTTATCATTAACAAATGAAAGCACAATGTTACAAAACACAATTCAACGAGTTCAATATGTAATTGAAAAGAGTAATGTAAAATCTCATAAAATATCTATTATATGTAATAAAGATCACTCGCATATTATAGAAAAACAATTAGAAGGCAAAGATATTAAAATAATATCTGAGCCAAAGGGGCGTGATTCAGCGCCGGCAGTTTGTATATCAAGTTTAATTACATCTCCCGATACTTTTACATTTGTAATTCCTTGCGATCATGTTTTTGACGATAAAGAATTCTCAAAGTGCTGTTTAACAGCGCTTGATACTTTACACTATAATAAAGCGATTATTACTTTTGGAATTAAACCAACAAGAGCTGAAACTGGTTACGGTTATATTAAATACAATTCTAACACCAACGCCACCATAGAGTTCTTTGAAAAACCTTCAACCGAAATAGCTCAGCAATATTTTAATTCTGGAAACTATTTATGGAATGCTGGTGTTTTTGCTTTTCAAAATAGTACTATGAAAGAATGTTTTTCTTTATATTCACCCGATATATTTGAGACATGCACTAACTCATTAAATATTATACCCAAGAAAGATTCAAATAATATCATTTTGCCTGATATATTTTCATCGTGTAGATCAATTTCTGTGGATTACGCAATAATGGAACCATTAGTTTGCAATTTAAATTCAACAAACTTTTCTGCAGTTACAATTAATTATAATGGATATTGGAATGATATTGGTTCATTTAATGCTTTATGCGATGAATTATACAGCTTGTCAGACGATTGTAATAATATAAAAAAGGGAGATATTATAACTTATAAAACTAGTGGTTGTTATGTAGATTCAGAGGATGGTCTTGTAGCTACTATTGGAGTTAAAGATTTAATTATTGTAAATTCTGGAGATGCTATTTTAATATGTAACAAAGAAAACTCACAAGATGTTAAAAAAATTACAGAACAGTTAAAACACTCTGGGCGCGAAGAAACTATGTTTCATAAAAAAGTATATCGCCCTTGGGGATGGTATAAAAATGTTGAAGGTTGTGATAAGGATGGTTTTAAAATCAAACGTATAGCAGTTTATCCAGGAAAACGATTGTCTTTACAATCTCATAATAAAAGAGCCGAGCATTGGGTTATTGCGAGGGGTAAAGCAAAAGTACAAGTGGGAACAACTGAATTAATACTTTGTAAAGACCAACATGTTTATATTCCTGTAAAAGAGCTACATCGCATAGAAAATATAGGAGACGAACTTATGGAATTTACTGAAACACAAATTGGTGATTACTTGGGAGAAGATGATATAATAAGATATGAAGATGACTTTGGTCGGGTTTAAAATAATAAAAATTATATATATATTTTTAACCATGAAAAAATTTTGGTGGTTGAAAAAAAAATTGAAATACTTTTTTACAGATATATTGTAAGTAAAATTAGCATTCCAGCCAAGACTTCAGTCAAAATGTCCTCTCAGAATATCGCATCCGTTGACATGTCTGTCATCCCCGCTAGTAGTCCTAGCCTATGTATTCCTCGCGTTTTTGCCAACATTACCGAGAAACGCGTCGCTTTCGTCATTCGCGATGTGGGCCTCGGCGAGATTGACCGCATTGACATGGTCCCCAAGACCACCGACGATGGCGTCAAGTTTCAGCGTGTCTTCATCCATTTCAAGAAGTGGAACACGTCCGAGTCGGCCCAACGCGCACGCGAGCGTGTCCTCTCCGGCAAGGAAATCAAGATCGTTTACGACGACCCTTGGTTTTGGAAGCTTTCCGCCAATCGCTCGGTCGCCCGGCCCACTCGCGATGATGAGAAGCCCCGCCAACAGCGCGCGCGCCCTCGTCTCGTTGATGACGACGATCGTGCTCCTCGCGCAAAGACGCACTCTCCCCGTAACTCCCATGGTGGTCGCCCAACCAAGCCGACCATTTCATTGAGTGTCCCGGGACCCGCCACGCAAGACGGCGAGATCTTTGGGCCATCGTCTCCCATTGATCCTCCGCCCAAGGACGACGTTGACGCATCATCCGAGGCCGCCTGGACTCGCGTTGACTACGGTAACCTCCCGCCTGTCAAGAAGAATAGGCGCGTGGTTAAGCCGCCTGTGTAAGTCGCGAAGGTAAGGTAAGAAAAGAGTGTAATAGGGTATTGTTGTGTAAGTTATTAAAAAATAAAAAGGAGGAGTTAAAATCCCTTCTTTTTTATATATTTTTTTTATATGTCTATTATCCATTCCTCTAATTCTAAACATCAAATCTATTACGAGAACTTGTCATCTTCTTATAACGAAGCATTAATAAACTCTATATTAAAATTACTCCCAAACTGTGGTGCTACTATTATAAAAACTTCTACTGGTAGTTATATTGATTTTTTTGCAAATTCTGTTACTCGTTTATTTGAATTAAGTAGGGGTCATAAGTTAAAATATAATGAAGTCATTGATATGATGCACGGGTTAAATAAACAACAAACTTTCCTTGTTAAAAATTATAACTGTGGATTTTTTTATTTTGATTTAAAGGATGTAATTGTTGTTGACTCTACATTATTCATTTGTATTAATCCAAATCTTATTAGAAATATCAACTCTTCTCAAGAATTTGTTTTTTTATCTCCATTTTCTCGCTCCTCCAATAGTGCTTTTTTTTCTCCAGAAGTTATTTTAACGGATAAAATACCAACAACAATTACCTATAACTGTTTTTATTTTAGTTTAGGGTCGTTAGCTATTTATTGTCTATTTGATAAAAATATAAATGGCAACAGTGAGAGAGAAATTATACAAATTTTAGCCCCAATTTACCAAACTAAACTATACTGGACTCTTTTAAAATCGGCAGAGATAGATTATGAGAAAAGGTCTTTATTATTTATTTGATTTTGTTTTTATCTCCAAATATGTTATATGTCACTTCAAACATTCAAAAAGAAAGGGGTCATTAATTACGGTTCAAAAAGATCGGGGAAACCTCCTGGTGGAATATGGATAAGCCAAGGGCCTTTTGGAAGTGGAAATAAAGCCAATTTTCGTCTTACGAGTCCCGGCACAGTTGGGTTTTCTATTAATGGAGGCACTCGTAACGTTGGTTATATAGGTAAGAGTAGCGCCTTTTCAAAAAATGGAACACCTTTTTACGGGCAATTTCCCAAAGGTAGTGGGGGTTGCTGCGGTGGTTATTCTACACCACAACCCCTTATGAATTCCCCTATTGTTAGAGGAATCACTCAAGGCCAACAGTTTGAGTATATTAAACCATCTGTTCTCTCTACAAAGGGAATGTTGGAGAAGAAATATAAGTGGATTCATAACGGCCAATATCCCAACTACTGGGTCCAACCTCAGAGTGCCAATGATAATCTATGCGATAATGGTAGTCAGTGGTTATATATCCAAAAGAAAGCCGCTGCAAATGATTGCGTCGTTGATACAAATAAACCACAAACATATGTCGGGCATACTATTATAGGAGGCCCAACTGGTTGCAGTAACACGACGGCGCATTATACAAGCTTTAATACAATTAGTTCAAATAGTGGATATACAAAAGCTTTATATCAACCACAGGAATCAAGCCAACATACATTAAGAATTCAAAGAAAATGCGCGAACCCTATAGGACCGTTAAAACCATTCCCATTTGCATCTAATGGTGGTTCTGGTAATTCTAAGGGAGTGCATTATGGACCACCTCCAGTTTGGCAAATATATTATAAAACCCCCCCAGCATGGTATTGGGCTACAACTAATACTACAACTATTTCAAAATAATTGGTTATAAACAAAAATTAAAAAAATTAATAATCACATAATATTATATATTATATGACTAACTCTGCGTTATTAACTAGAATTAAGGGAGGAAAAACTGGTAGATATAGTGGATTCGAACATTTTAATTTGCATATGATGGGTGGTAAAAGAGGAGGAGCTGTAACTAGATCTGCGTTCTTACAGTTGTTAAATAGTAAAAAGGAATTTTTAATTGCAGTATTTGCAAACTTAATCGCCCAATTAGGAATAACTTATTACGTTATGACAAATTATAATGGTCCCGATAAAAATAATGTTATGTTTTGGGGATTACTTGTTGTTGAAATCATAATTATATTTGCGCTGGCATTAATACCCATGCCGCCGTGGTTAAAATTTATATTGTTTTCTACGTTTTCTGTTTGTTGGGGTATTATGCTTTCTTTTATGAAAAAAAAAGTTGATCCTAAGATTATCCAAATGGCAATTCTTGGAACATTAAGTATTTTTGGAGTAATGTTCTTATTTGGAGCAACATTAATAATGTTTGGTGTTAATCTTGGATTACAGTTTGCTGCATTTTTATTTTACGCGCTTTTACTTTTAATTATAGTTCAAATTGTTACCTTGTTTACATCTGGTTCTATGAAGTTTATTTATATTTTATCATTGGTGTTATTTTCTCTCTATATTATCTATGACACGAACAACATATTACAGAGAGAATACTATGGCGATTTTATTACAGCATCATTAGACTATTATTTAGATATCATAAATGTTTTTATTGACTTGGTTGGTATATTTGGAAATAGTAATTAAACCAATTTAAATATTACTGTGTATTAAATACATATTGAATGAATAGGTTTAATAACTGTGACCGGTTTATGGATTTAAGGATTTTTATTCATGGGGGCGATAACATACTCAATAATTTATATACAAATAGTGCGAATCTACATAACTCTAAAATGAACTCTTCTTCTTTTCCTGATGCTGGATTTGATTTATTTGCACCAGTTGAAATGCATTGTTTTGGGTATAATGTAACTAAAATAAATTTCGGTGTTTCTTGTTCTGCTCGTATTGTTTGTGAAAATGGAAAATCTTTTAATACAGGATTTTTTATGTATCCCAGGTCTAGTTTATCTGGTACTCCCTTGAGGCTAGCAAATAGTGTTGGAGTAATTGATAGCGGTTATCGTGGTAATTTAATTGGAAAATTTGACTGTTTAACAGATAGTAATAATGGATATACCGTTCAACAGCATGATAAGTTGACGCAAATTGTTGCTCCTGGAATGATTCCTATTTATGTAACTATTGTTGATAATTTGAATGATTTGGGTGATACTACAGAACGCGGAGAAGGCGGTTTTGGGTCTACTGGTAGATAATGACGATTTACGATTTATTATTTTATATATATATTATAGTTGAAAATGAACTATAATATATTTCAAAATTATGGAAATAAAACCAATGATATAACAGTAGGAATTGTTTTAGTTGTTGTTTTAATGGCTATTCTTGTAAACGTCAAACCAAATTACTTTAAATACTTGTTTAAATCTGTTTTAGGAAACTTAATAATTGCGATTATTATTATTGTTATAGGAATATTTGATGTAAAATGGGGAATTGGATTTGCCGCGATTGCTTTTATTATATACCAGGCATTTAAAATTAGTTGTATTGAAGGATTCTCTTGTAAATCAGGTTGCGTTGCTCCAACTGAACCAACTGGTAATTGTAAGCTTAGCGATGATAAAAAAACTCTTATCTGCCCCTGGGAATGTAGCACCGATCCAGATAATTACGGGCTTTATAACTATAGTCACGGGTCTGCTAATTGTGTTTATGATTCAGAATGTTTTGATTGTGGAAATAACGTTTTTGATACATCGGAATCATCTTCTTCTACGTCTGCTTCTTCTGGGTCTGCTTCTTCTGGGTCTGCTTCTTCTGGGTCTGCTTCTTCTGGGTCTGCTTCTTCTGGGTCTGCTTCTTCTGGTTCTGCTTCTACTTCTATGCCTGATA
>Ga0209188_1002308_pt1 | contig 14252 bp, 9 predicted proteins | sample C_130625_EF_Meta_FD_187307 | JGI IMG/M metagenome (GOLD analysis project Ga0209188, IMG submission 187307) | Freshwater microbial communities from Lake Croche, Canada to study carbon cycling - C_130625_EF_MetaG (SPAdes) (version 2) | ecosystem: Environmental > Aquatic > Freshwater > Lake | place...
ACATTTTTTATTATAGTAATTACTGTAAACATTCACAAAATGTTTTGCAATTTTTAGTTCGAGGTAATTTAACCGATAAAGTCAGTTTCATATGCATCGATAAACGATTTTACGACAAGAAAACCAACCAAACTAAAATCGCCATGGAAAATGGTGTCACTACCATCTTACCGCCCAATATTCATAGTGTCCCTGCACTCCTCTTGGTTAACCAAAATTATCAACTAGTTTTAGGAGATAATATCATTAAACATTACGAACCCATTGTCCGAAAAAACATTATGAAAGCCAATTTACAAAACGGAGAACCCATGGGCGTTCCTATTCATAGTATCAGCGGTTCAGGAGGTTCCAACATCGTGTCCGAACAATATACTTCGTATAACATGTCACCGGATGAACTGAGTGGCCGCGGTTCGGGAGGAAATCGTCAAATGTACAATTATGTACCAGTGGACGCGTTCGAGGAACAACATATTCAGACACCACCTGATACATGGAAACCCGATAAATTGTCGGGAAGTGTTAGCATCGATAGCCTTCAGAAACAGCGCAACAGTGAAATTCAACAGTCGCCGCTGTTTATTCCGACCCTGTAAACAATATAAATAATTGATTCCATTATTTATATTGATATTGATAAAATGCCGATGGATCATCCCGCCTTCACCGTTGTCGATAATTCATTGATCTACTGTTGGAATCCTACCTCCATTGTCTCAGATTATAATAGTTACATAATTTCCCTGTTGGAGCGATTCATTAAGAGCGCCGGCTCGCGAAGCAAGGCGATCAACATCAATTTTGTGATGTGGGGACGCGAATTCAATGAGGATTTCAACAATAAAAATCCCACGATTCGAATCGAATGCAACTACGAGCATACCCTGGTTTTACCGGGCGGTCGAGATATGGGAGATGCTGTCCCAGGGAAAATATACGATGAATGCGGAAAACGCATGGATTATATGGTGAGGTTAGTGAATCGCGCCAGCTTGGCCAAGGCCGACCTGGTGATTGATTACAGTTTTCAAAATGTGGCCAACATTCAATTAAGTGGCGATTTCAAAGACATTGATAATAAAATAACATGGATTTACCCGTCCCTCTACGAAGAACACGAACTGTGTAAACAAACAGCAATGCGTGTTACTGATTGCCTCACCACCTTTTTTGATATTAACCAGCCTCGGCGCAAGAAACTAGTGGATGAATTCAAAAATTTATGGACCAAAGAAATCAACTACCACAATGTCCACAACTGTTTTTCCAAACATGAATTACAGGAGTTATATTTAAAAACGAAAGTCTTGGTCAATATTCATCAGACCGACCATCATCATACTTTGGAGGAGTTACGCGTTCTCCCCGCCCTACAATGTGGGGTCCTCGTGATTTGTGAAAAATGCCCCATCAACTCTAATCGGTATTTCAATGTAGTCTACGACGATTACATCATCTGGGCAGAATACGGCGACATCGTTCAAAAAACCGTAGAGGTTCTCGACAACTACGAAAAATATTTTCACGATATTTTTCTCACTCCGAAACAGGTAAATTTGTACGAGTTGGACGCACAAAACTACCAAAAAATAGAAGGGGCTTTAAGCAAATTTACCCACACACATGGAGTGCATTAAACGATTCTGGAAATATAACAAGAAATGCCCAGCACAAACAATGAACATGTAGTAGTACAATTTCCAGTCATTCTTCTTAGCGGAAAGTGCCGTCATAATGAACAGAATGATTGCCAAGATAAAAAAGATGTAGAAGTAAACAGAGAGGAAGTAAAACCACACACAGTACGATTTGTCAATAGGGCCGAAAAGAGAATCAAAGAGGGATCCCGCCATGATTATATACATAACTAAAGATTTTTATTTGTTCGTTGTTTTAGCATTCTCGGATGATTTTTATCGGTTCGTAAAAATCAATAGATGTAAAAAAGAATGTAAAAATTATATCTAAATAATATAAATAATTGTATTATGGAAGAATCCGCAGTATGGTCTATAATCGATTCTTATTTTAAAAATAATCCAAACTGTTTGGTAAGTCATCATTTGGATTCTTATAATGATTTTTTCAAAAACGGTATTTTTCAAATATTCCGAGAACGCGGACCCATCGAATTATCTTCAAATTTCGACGAAAGTACCGGTGAATTTAAAAACAAATGCATTCTTCATTTGGGCGGAAAAGACGGAAAACGCATTTATTTCGGTAAACCAGTGATTTATGACGACAAAAATTCGCATTATATGTTTCCCAACGAGGCCAGATTGCGCAACATGACCTACGGTATGACCATTCATTACGATATCGAGGTCGAGTATGTGAATACTCTCTCCCCAGGGGAGAAGCCCACTATTGTCGGCGAAGAAATCATCGAAAAACACGGCGGATTATCTTACAAGGAGTATGAAGAAAAGGAATCCGATTATACCCACGAAATCGAACGCCCCTTTCGCAATGTGAAAGACATTGCTGACGACGATGTCGCCGAATTGCACGATGGTCAACATGGCGGTGCTCGTAAAAAACAGGAGGGGACGCAAAAGAAGGAGGACAAGCGCAAAAAGGTGACGCGCTCTAAACGAACAATCAAACCTTTTCAAATGACGCCGGGAATTGCCGCGGCGCTCCGTGAGGCAACCGAAAAATCGATGATTTCGCCAAACACTCAGAGCCGTACCCAAATGTTGTCCAATATCTATCTGGGTAAATTTCCTATCATGTTGCAATCCGAATTTTGCGTGTTGCACGGTCTTACTCCGGAAATTCGTCATACCATGGGCGAGTGTCGTAGTGATGTGGGAGGATATTTCATTATTCAAGGTTTAGAGAAAACCGTCATCGCCCAAGAAAAATTCGCCGACAACATGTTGTGGGTGCGCAAAGGCAAAGACACGGTCGATGACGAGGGGGAGGTGATATCTGCCACAGAATATTTGTATTCGGCCGATATTCGCTCCGTCTCCGAAAATGTCTCCAAGCCCATTCGCAATTTGTCGGTGCAAATTCTGGCCGATTCTGAAACCTCGAAGAAAAACATTGTCGTGAATATTCCGAATGTGCGTAAACCGGTACCTCTCTTTATTTTGTTTCGCGCACTGGGCATTCTCTCCGACAAGGATATCATTCAAATGTGTCTGTTGGACATGAACAAATACGAACACATGTTGGATTTGTTTGCCCCTTCAGTCCACGATGCGGGTGCTATAATGACGCAGTCGGCGGCTCTCAAGTATATCGCCTCTTTGACCAAAGGAAAACGCAAAGAAAATGCTATGGAAATTTTGTCCGATTATTTTTTACCACACATTGGTGAGGTGAATTTCAGCGAAAAGGCCTATTATTTGGGTCACATGGTATTCAAACTGTTGTCGGTGTATACGGGATTGGAACTGCCCACGGATCGTGATAATTTCAAGTATAAACGCTTGGAGTTGGTAGGTTCTCTCATGTACGATTTGTTCCGCGAATATTATAATTTGCAGTGGAAAAATATTCAGGTTGAGTTGGAAAAGCGTCTCTACTATAACAACAATCTGTACGCGAACAATTTACCCAATTTAATTCAGACCTTTTACGAGGAGATTTTCAAGAATCGTATTGTGGAAACCGGATTCAAAAAGGCCTTCAAAGGTAACTGGGGTTCTCAAACCAACACTAAACGCATCGGTGTTGTGCAGGATATTAATCGTCTGTCGTTCAACAGTTTCATGAGCCACTTGCGCAAAACCAATTTACCGATGGATGCCGGATCAAAATTGGTGGAACCGCGTAAATTGCACTGTTCACAGTGGGGATTCATTGATCCGATCGATACTCCCGACGGTGGCAACATTGGTCTCCACAAATCGTTGGCCATTGCAACCCATGTTACTCGCGGAGGCAGTGGATTGCGCGGACCGATTGTGCAATGGTTGCGCGAGAAAATCAGCCTGAAATATGTGGACGAATGTTCTCCACAGGTGTTGGCGGAAATGACCAAAATTATGGTCAACGGTTACTGGGCCGGATCTATCATGGACCCATTTGACTGCATCAACAAAATTAAATTGTTCCGTAGAAATGCTCTGTTGCCTATTTACATGAGTGTGACCTTTGAAATCAAGACCAACACCATTTATATTTATACGGATGCGGGTCGTCTCTCGCGCCCCATTTTTTACAAGGACGATATGACCCAAAAATTGTCTTTTGAACACAGCACAATTGAGCAAAAAATCAAAGACCGCGATTTCGATTGGATGGACCTGATCTGTGGGTTCAACAAAAAACGCGAAGAGGCCGCTTTTCATCCCGACAATCAACGCATTTATGAACTGTTTGAACTGTACGAGGGCTTGAACAATGAAACCAATCCGACCAAACTCGAACGATTTTTGAATAAAAAGGCCATCATTGATTACATTGACTGCAGTGAGAGTGAAAATGCGCTCATTGCCGTGAATCCGGAGGAATATGAGCAACACAAGGCGAAGAATTTCACTCATTTAGAAATCCACGAATCGCTCATTTTCGGCAATATGTGTAATTTGATTGCCTTTCCGGAGAACAATCCTCCCACCCGCAATTCGTTTTCGTGTGGTCAGAGTAAACAGGCCGTGTCGCTTTATCACACGAATTATCAGATGCGTATGGACAAAACGGCGGTGGTTCTCAATAGTGGACAGACACCCCTCATTAAAACCCGATATTTGAATTATATCAACCACGAAGAGAACCCCTACGGCGAAAATGTCATTGTGGCCATCATGTGTTACACGGGTTACAATGTGGAAGATGCTGTACTGATCAATGAGGGATCATTGAAACGCGGTCTCTTTCGTACGACTTACTACACGAGTTATCAATCACACGAGGAAAGCAGCAAAAGTGGTGATGTAGTTACCGACATTAAATTTGCAAACATTGAATCTGAATCGGATGTGGTGGCTACCAAGCCCGGATACGATTACAGCAAATTGGACAAATATGGGTTGATTCGCGAGGGTACCGAAGTGGACGACAAAACCGTGCTGATCGGACTCACCTCCAGTGTGTCGGGTGTCAACAAAAAGATTGACGGTTCCAAGACGCCTAAGAAGGGTCAGCTCGGTATCGTGGATAAAACCTTCATTACGGAGGGAGAGGCGGGAGAGAGAATTGCCAAAGTGCGCATTCGCGAAGAGCGTATTCCTAATTTGGGAGATAAATTGGCTTCGAGGGTGGGACAAAAAGGAACCGTAGGTATGATTATTCCGGAGAGCAACATGCCTTTCACCCGCGATGGTATTCGTCCCGACATGATTATTAATCCCCATGCCATTCCTTCCCGCATGACGATCGGTCAGTTGGTAGAATGTATTGTCGGAAAAGTGTGTTTGATGGCGGGCGGTTTCGGGGACTGTACCGCCTTTATCAATAAGGGTTCCAAGGTGCGTCTGTTTGGAGAATTCTTGACTAAAATTGGTCACAATCCTTCTAAAACAGATACGGAGAACCTGTTGAAAAATGGATATCATTCCAGTGGAAACGAGATATTCTACAATGGTATGACGGGAGAACAAATCGAGGGCGAAATCTTTGTGGGCCCTACCTATTACATGCGTTTGAAACACATGGTGAAAGACAAAATCAATTATCGTGCTTTAGGTCCGAGAACTGCACTGACCAAACAGCCGGTCAGTGGGCGTGCAAACGATGGCGGTTTGCGTATTGGTGAAATGGAACGCGATTCCGTCGCATCACACGGCATTGTTGACTTTTTGACGGAATCTATGATGGAACGCGGTGACAAATATTACATGGCGGTGTGTAATATGACCGGACTCTTGGCCGTCTATAATCCTTCAAAGAATTTGTTTATGAGTCCTATGGCGGACGGTCCACTGAAATTCGTTGGCTCACTCGACGGTAAGGAAATGCATATTGAAAATATCACCCGATTCGGTCGCAGCTTCAGTGTGATTTCTGTGCCTTATTCTTTCAAACTGTTGATCCAGGAGTTGCAAACAATTAATATTCAGATGAGAATTATTACCGAGGATAACATTCAACAGTTGGAGAACATGACCTTTTCCAAAAACATCGAAAAACTGATGCAATTGGAAGAAGAACCCACACATCTGAAAAAATTGGAAATGGTCAAAGCAGCCACCACGCGTGCCATCAAAGAAAGCAAAATCGGAGACGATGCGGACGAATGGAACGCCAAATATGGGAATATTTTGACGCCTTCACCACCTTCCGAAACTTCCGAAGCGACTGGTTCGCCAGAATACATGGAAACTACACCAGAATACGAATCTCCCGGTTCGAATGCCGCGAGCCCTTATCATCCCCCTACACCAGAAGGGTCGCCCTCGGCCGCAGCGGCCGCTGCGGGAGGGGCGCCAACTTACGAACTGGATGAATTGGTTCATCTTCGCGGCGACCCTGAAGCGCCCAGACTCTGGAAAGTCGTAGATATTGGCCCAAATACGGTAACCATAAATCTTCATAACACCGCCGGTAATGACCCGGATCTCATGCCCATGGACCGAAACGAAATTAAAGTAGTACAAAAACACGACCTCATCAAACTCGACGAAATGGTATATGCGGGTCGTCCGGAATCAAATGTGGTGCCGCCTCCACCAGATGGATTCAGTGCGGAATTACCCGTAATTTTACCGGGTCAAATGATGTCTCAAGGACAACCGGTGGGTGCGGATATTCCCGCCAACATTCATTTTTCACCAGTCATCAATGTTGTCGGTAGAGATAATACAGGGGTGATTGATTTCCCCGATACCGAGAACCAAGGTATTCCTCCACCAACCATGATGACGATAGGAGGATCAAATAATGACCCCTCGCTGCCTTCGGTTTCATCCCCTCCTTTGGGTACCCAACCATCTTTAGATAACGCGGCCACGGAACAGACCAACCACAGTTTTACAGACGGCAAATTGAATTTCGAGAATTTGGTCATCAAAAAAATTTAAAAGATCCAAAAATTGAAAAATGAAATAACAAAATAATATAAAATACTATCTTGTTATATATCATCATGTCTTCCAGCAATAAAATTTTACAGGTGTATAAATCCAGAAAAAACATCCTGGATATTTTGGAAACTTACCAAGGATTTGCCGTGTCAGATTACGCCGAATTTAGTATCAATGAAATCGACGCCATGTATACCAACAATCAATTGGATATGTTGTTAACCCACAAAACGGATAAGAAAAAGACCTACATCAAATATTATTTGACCGCCAAGCAAATTCGCCCGCAAAATTTGGACAACATCATCGATGACCTGTTTTATGTTGAAAATGTGCTAACCAAGGACGATACTCTCATCATTATTATCGAAGATGAACCGAACGACACGATTATTACAAAACTGGAATATTTGTACAATCACGACGGGATTTTTGTAGTGATCCACAACATTCAGCGCTTGCAGTTCAATATTTTGGAACACGAATTGGTTCCTCAAATGACCATATTGAGTGATGAGGAAACGAAGGATGTCGTCAAACAGTATAATTTGACCTCTGTCAAACAGTTGCCAGAAATCGATCGATTTGACCCGGTAGCACTGGCACTTTCCATGCGACCGGACCAGGTTGGAAAAATTGTGCGGTCAAGTATTACTGCACTCAAAACCGTTATGTATCGGGTTTGTATATAATAATCTCTACCTGATATATAGAGATCCATGTTGGGACAAAGTACCCAAAATTTAGAAAAAAATGTAAGTACCGGTGCTACCAATTTAATGTTGGCTTATTCACCTCAAGATCTTTTTTATCGTTCGACCAATATTCAAGAAAATCCCGAATCTTGCACAAACTATGATTTGAACAGCATAGAGCAAGACAATGAGTGTACAAATTCCGCAAATGTCGATCCGCTTTCGGGGAATCGCGACGGTGGATATAGCTGTTTCAATCGCGAATTATGTAAAAATATGTACTATGCTCAAATCTTGAACAATTTGAACAACAATCACGACAAATCTAACAAGGGGTTTACGGATACCAACACGCAATATAATTTAGAAACAATCAATATGACCAACCTTATTGTGGGTATTTGTGCTACATTTTTGATCATGTACTATGTTTAAGTATCCAGATGATTACATGTTCAAATAAAAAATATATTATTAAAATATACTATATTTTTATGAAAATAAAACTATTAAATGGTTATACCCTTTTAATAACTGTTATAATTTTATTTATTATATTTTTCGTAACCGTATATTTTAAAATATTGTTCAAAAAAATAAATGTTACAGAAGGAATGACATCAAGTATTGAACAAACCGGTGCATCAATATCTTATCCGAACGATGATGAAGTAATTTATACATTTACATCTTCGGGAACTGTATCTTTTGCAAATGATACTAGTGTTCATCTACTAATGGTAGCTGGAGGTGGTGCTGGTGGCGTAGATGGTGGCGGTGGTGGTGGGGGCGGTGGTGTTAATGAAATTGTAAATGCAAATTTTAAAGCAGGAACTTATAAAATAACCGTCGGAATGGGCGGTGAAAGTGTAAACTGGCGCGGGGATAATGCAAAAAGAGGTGGAGATAGTACTATAACTACAGCAGCCAATGGCGATGTTGTTTACAAAGTTATTGGTGGTGGCGGTGGAGGGAATAATCATCCAGAGAATGGTGCTACAAACGATCAAGTAGATGGAGGTAGTGGTGGTGGACAAGGTTCAAGTGGGACAGGCAGTGGGGGTCCCGGGACGGGTCCAGGAAAAGGTAAACCACCACAGGGAAATAATGGTGCAGCTGGTGGTTATAGTTATGGCGGTGGTGGGGGTGGTGCCAGTGCTGCGGGTTACGGTAAAGATGGTGGTGTTGGGTATACTTCTGTTATAACGGGTACCCCTTTGTATTACGGTGGCGGTGGAGGGGGAGGGAACTGGGAATCTAGTGATATAGGTTGGGCACAGTTCAGTGGCGGCGGCGGCGGCAACGGCGGCGGGGCAAATTATAATGATTCAAATAATGGACAAGATGCAATATATTATGGTGGCGGAGGTGGAGGTAGTGGATGGGTTCCGAGAAGTTTGAATAGAGGAGGTAATGGATATCAAGGTATAGTTATTATGAGACTACCAAAACCAATAACCGCACAATGCACCTATGCTTCTACAAAGGGTCCTTGTACAGCAACTGTCTGTGGTACTTCTGGTACTTCTACCGTAACTTGGACACAAACTAGTCCTTCACCTTGTCTCGGTTCAGCACCTCCACCAACTACTGAATCATGCGTTGTACCTGCGTGCTCACCGCCAAATTACACTGCAAATCACAATGTCTATACTGTGGTTGATCATATCCCTATCATGTTACAATCACAAAATCGTCTGTCGTGTATTTCGGACGACTGCAAAACAAACACAGGCTGTTTGGCAATCAGTCTCGGAAAAAATATGGCAATCTCTTTCCAGATTACTTTGAATAAAGCCAACGGTACCAACAACTGGCAACAAATATTCGGTATCACTATTGACCCCTGTGGAACCGATAAACGCGTTTTTGGAGCGTGGTTGGGCGGTCCTAGCAAGAGCGGTATATACCTGGATACCAGTGTAATAACCGACACAAATAGCACAGAATATTCCGTGAGTAAAAATATACAGGGACTGACCAATTTCCAAGCAACGGTGGGCCAAAATATGCGTGTCGATGTCCTCTGCAATTTTAATCAACAAAAACACGAAATTTATGTCAACGGGTCCCTCGTGGAAACCAAAAATTTTGCACAAGGCCCCTATTTCGGAAGTGGAAGCGCCTACATTTTTTCGTCCTTTAAAGAATTCCAGAGCGTAGATGGTACCATACACGATTTGGTGCTGTTAACTTCAGATTACCGCACCTTCCGCATTGAAGATTTGACGGGAGCCACTACCTTTGTAGATACCGACCTCCGAGGTTTGGAAAGTTTCCAGAATATCTATTCGCCACAGGCAAATGGAAGTTATTCGTCCGAGGATCTTCGCGGAATGCAAACCGAACTCTTACAGGAAATCAATAATTTCAACCAAGGATATTCAAATTATATGAAGTACATGTTCAATCAGCGTCATAATCAAACCGGTGATACCACTCCAAAAATGTCCCTATATGATTTGAGTGGTAATCCAATCGCAGATTCGGATTTCGCACAGTCCGACTTCATGAACATGTATGCAAATTTGTCCGAGTCGCAAACCTATAACAATTTGATGAACGATTTAGCCGTATTCAACCAAGCAATCAAATACAATGCTGTCGATATGTCTTATAATATGACTTCATCGGATATAAATACCATGTTGGCGGTTGAAAACGAGCTGGTAAATTTCCGTTCAGATTTGGACGAAAAACTGGCCGAATTGAACGAAACCGAAAACAGTATGTTTATGAAAAATAACCGAAATATGCACGCACAAACTTTCAAAACCGTTCTGTTGACCACCTTGGCAACCTCACTCGTTTATTATGTTTTTATTCATGCTTGATAATTTTATTACAGTAATATATAAAATTGACAAACATGATATATGTTCTACAATATTTACAAGATCGCGGGCTGTTTCTTTTGTTGCTGTTGGCGATGGCGTTTGGTCTATATTGGGTGTACGCAAAATTGTGACGAAAAATTATCTAAGAAAATACTATAGTTTTAGACTTTGCATCCATGGAAAAATCCCTTCAAGAAGGGTTTTCGAATGTTTATACACCTTTACCCAACGGAAGTTACGCGCCGCAGGATTTGCGTAACATGGAGGCCGAACTGATTCAAGAATTGAATAATTTCAATAAACAATATTCGTATTATAAAAAATACATGTACAATAACCGTCACAATGTCACGGGAGATACATCACAGTTATTTTTGAAAGATGACAAGACCCCCATTGGACCCGCGGATTTCCCCAATTTGGACATCAATGTCCCTTTGAACGAAATCGATATTTATAAAAATTTATTGAGCGATTTGAATACTTTCAATCAAGCCTTGAATGCGAGTGTAAATTTACATACGACGCAAGCGGAGGCGGGACACACGGGGGATATAGGCGCAATGCAATTGCGCGAGAGTGAAGTCGTTAACATGCGCCAGAGTTTGGATACGAAATTGCGGGAATTAAACGAGGTAGAAGGTTCAATGGTGAATGATAACCGAAAAAACATGAACAGCACCATTTTTGCGAACATTTTGTGGACAACCGTTGCTACCTCGTTGGTATATTTAGTGTTTGTTCATACATAAATAAATATTTAATTATATTTTTTGATAATTAAATGTTATTATAATATAACTCAAATGCCAACATGTGGCGGTATTATACAGGATGCTTCGAATTGGGATTGTTGTTCAAATGGTTGCGCTGATGGTACCACTGGGTTCGCATCGGGAAATATGACACAGTGCCGCAAAAGTACTGGAGGGTGTAGGAGCAGCGGTGGCGGGGGTCGTGACATTCAATTTTTAAAATGCGGTAGTGTCGACTATTTGCCTTTGACAGTTTTTAGCCCCGGCTTTCAGATGGAAATGGCACTGGCGGCGGCGAAAAAAAGCCATAATGAAGGAAGGCTCTTTGGAGCTGGAGAATGTTGCCCCGACGGAATAACTTATATCGATCTCGGTGAGGATAAAACTTGCTGCACGCCGAATTGGCAAAATACCACAGTTAATTCGGTCGTTGGATGTCGGCAATGTACATACAACCAATCGGATGGATGCAATAATACCCGCGTAAGCGGTACACAATCCTGCGATGATACTTCACAGTGCCCCTGCACATATGGCGATTGGCAGGATACCAGTAGTTGTCCTTCCTGCGGAAAAAATGAAACAAAAACGCAAAAGCGCACAGCTACCTCGAGCTGTAGTGGTGATCAATCGCAGACACAATCAGTACCCTGTAATATACCAGCCTGTCCCACATGTAATTATGGCGAGTGGTCAACATGGTCGGGTTGTTCCAAACCTTGCAACGGAGGAACACAGACGCGCACGAGAACCCAAAACCCGTCTGGAGACATTCAATGCGGAGATACTTCACAATCACAATCCTGCAATACACAGGCATGTCCCCCCTGTGAGTATTCGACAACTGGAACAACAGCAAAATGTTCTGTAGATTGTGGTGGTGGTATTCAAACAATTACATACAGTCTCAAGGATGCTCATGGTAATGATAATTGCGCACCAACAAGGGAAACAACGCAACCTTGCAATACACAGTTGTGTGCAGCTATCATGAATGTTATATCTCCAACCTACGCCGAATATTGGAATTTGTATTTGTCTAATAGTTACAATGCTGCTTCCTATTTTACAAGCGCGGATTACAGCAAAATAGATAATTCGAAAATATCATCCTACGCAATTAATTTGCAAAATGCGGAAGAATACCGCGATAATCTGGTGGTAGGACTCTTTCCTTTGACCATCGATGTTCAAGGTATCAGTTTGCCTTATACCGTGTATTATTACTACAACAACCCCGCAAATGGTGTAGTCAAAATTACCAGAAACGGGACAGAAGTAACGAGTCTACAGTTGAATAATAATCCAAACAATTTTGGCACGATTTTAAATGCGATTCATTTCAATGCAAACGGTGTTGCAACTATGATACATTCCCATATGTATTTTTTGACGAGTGATTTGGATACCACAGATTTTTACATTTATATGATATTGAGCAAGAATCCCATTATGATTCAGCCACAGCAGCTGCTCTCGTGCACAACCAAAAACGCGTCCACATGTATCGATAATAATTTGGGGAAAAATATGGCGGTGGCGTTCACCGTTAATTTGAAAAGTGTGAATCGTTCCAGCAATCGTTTACAAATTTTGGGAATTACCACGGATTCCACGGGAGTAGAAAAGTGTGTGTTTGGGGCTTGGATATGTCCCAATTCCGGCAGTCTTTATTTAAGACGCGCCGATGCAGCGGGTACAAACGGTGTGTTTTGCAATTGCAAAGTGCCTCTCGATGTTGGGTTAGAATGTCAAATATTTATTTTGTTCAACGGTAGCTCCGGTACATATGATACATACAAGAACGGCGTTTTGGTGGACTCGTTCACGGTTACATCGCCGCCGATGTACACCACCGGAAAAAGTTATGCGTTTACTTCTTTCAACAATTATCAGACGATCAATGGAACCTTGTCCAATGTTGTGTTTTTGACTTCAGATCATCGTACTTTTACTGTGGGCGATTTGGAGAATGCCATACAATTTATGAATACCAGTAATATCTTTTCAAAGTACCAAAAATCCCTAGTAGAAGGGTTTTCGGGATATTCCGCTGCCCCTATTACATATTACTCAAGTGATTATGCATCATATAAAACGGACAATGATGAAATGACAATCCAAAACACAAATAATCGTAACCGAGAATATGCCAAACAGAAAAAATCGGAATATACATTTATTACAGCCCAATCACAAATTGGTATGCAGCGTGATCTGCTAGGTAGTGCGCCTGTACCTTTGTACCAGGATGTTTCAGATAATTTAAGAATTCGCGCCGAAGACCATTCGGAAAAAGACAGACAAAAAATAAACCGACGAATCATGGAATTGCAAAACAAAACAGCACTCATGCAAACAGAATCATACAATGATATTTATGCAAATATTTTATGGACAGGTTTAGCAACTTCAATCGTCTATTTTTTGTTTGTCAAATAAAGAAACGAGGGAATAAAAAATATTATTATATTATAATTAATAATAATAATATAAATGGGAGTCTCCCCCTCCCCATCACCTCCGATAACTTGCCCGGATGGATATACTTATCCTGGTGACTGGTCGTGTCCGCCACCACCATCGTGTAATTCGTATACAATAACCCAAGGACCTTTTCCGCTCCCCGGGAATTCCTGTCTAAGTTATACTATCGATATTTTAAAAGATTGTAATGGTAACTGGATATCCAGCACTCCCAGTCCCCCGTCTGATAATGGTACTTGCGCCCCCTGTACCCACGCCGAGGATAATTGGGGAATGGCAGGACCATGTTCGGTCTCATGTGGCACTGGAACTCAACCCCAGATCAATTATGGTATAGATCACGGTAAAGGGGATTGCACACCCTTATACCGTAACATTCCTTGCTCCGGTCCACCTTGCGATCCTTATGCTGGTACTTGCAACGCTGGACACAATGTCAATGAGCCCTTGCTTAATGACGGTGGCTATTGTACTACTTCGGTTGATTGCAAAAGC
>Ga0209188_1002310_pt1 | contig 14245 bp, 11 predicted proteins | sample C_130625_EF_Meta_FD_187307 | JGI IMG/M metagenome (GOLD analysis project Ga0209188, IMG submission 187307) | Freshwater microbial communities from Lake Croche, Canada to study carbon cycling - C_130625_EF_MetaG (SPAdes) (version 2) | ecosystem: Environmental > Aquatic > Freshwater > Lake...
TCGGCGGCAAACCGCTCGTAATCGCGCGGTCCTTCGGCGGGGTGGGAACGAATGAGGATGCGAACGCCATCATCTCCACGATGCCGATCGATGAGGAAGGCGATATAGGCCCGGCACGCATCGGCGGTCCTCGGCTGCGTGGCCACCATCACGGTCGCCGCGCCGGTGCAGAAATCCCGCGTCTCCTCGTCGATCGAGGAATCGGGCTGGAGGTAATAGCCGATCTCGTCAATCGACGTCGGGGCGAACTCGTGACCGCCGCGGAGGATCCCCGACCAGTGAGGGCCGTAGGTCAGCATCGTGTCCGGGAACAGCGCCCTTGCCCGCACGTCACGCACGGCGGCCGGCATGGAGTAGAAGATGTCGTTGCGGTCGATCAGCCCGTGCTGGAACTCGACGACACGGACGCCACAGGAGCGCGCCGCGTAGATCAAGCCCTCCTTGTGGTAATGACACAAGATGCCGAGCGTCCGTGGACGGGCCGCGCGCAGCACCGAAATCCACGCGCCATACCGGTCCAGCAATCGGGCCAGAGCGTGCTGGAACGCCATTCCCTCCGGTTGGCTCAACAGTCCAGTCGCGGCGATGCGACGATGGACGTCGAGGAGATCCCGTTTCAGCGCGATCATCTCGGGGCCGGGGAAGCTGCGCCGATGATCCGCGACCTCGTAATCATCCCCCCCACTGAACGACGCCCCGTCGCTGGTCACGACGATCCGCTTCGTGGCCGGGATCGCTGTGGCGAGCCGATGGAAGTAGGTGGAGACGACGTGGCCATCGACGGTCGTCGTCCTCCGGTCGTCGACGGCGAACATCACGCTCCGATCGCGCACGTCGCGAGGCACGGGGGCGTTTGGCCTGCGGAGTGCCGACAGCACCCCCCGCGCCCCATAGGCGGCAGGGCTCCAGACGAGTTGGGTGTCGTGGGGGAACTTGAATCCCTGGGCGATGAATTGCACCGCCTCCAACGCACACTTGGTCACGTTGAGATCAGGACGGCAATCGAACACCGTCAGGTCTGGGAAACGACCATAGAAGTGTTCTTTGATCTGTGAAAACGTCGTCATCGAGGCACTCCGCGCTTTCTCACCCGTCCGAACATGCCGAGACGATCCACGGCAAGGACTCTCTGTCGGCGCAGCCGGCGGACCATCCCGCCGGTCAGTGGGCCGGCGTTTGCAGCGATGCCAGCCAGAGCGAGAGGAGCTCGTCCCGGCGGGGCTCCGGCAGCATCCCCTCGACAAACTCCCGGAACGCGCCGTTTCCCCCCGCCGTTCGGAGGACCCTCATCGCGCGGGCCGCCACATACGCCGGCGCGTTGGCCGGCGCGGCCGAATATCCAACGGCCTCGAGGAGCGGGATGTCGGGAACGTCATCCCCCACATAGGCACACTCGGACAGCGGAATGCCGTATTCGACAGACAGGCGGGTTGCCTCGGTCAGCTTGTCGCTCACCCCCTGGCAGAGACGGTCGATGCCCAACTTTCGGCATCGTCGGGCCACGATCTCGGTCGACTCCCCCGTGATCACCACGACCGGAACACCGGCGAGACGACAGTACTTCACCCCCGCACTGTCGTAGGTGTGGAATCGCTTCAATTCGCCGGACGGGCTGTCGACGTTGTCGTAATACATGCTGCCATCGGTCCACACCCCGTCGATGTCGGTGAACACCAGGCGGATCGTCAGTTGGCCACCGTCGGCCCCCGCCACTCCCGGCCACGGAAAGACGAACGCCATCACCGGCCCTCCGAGGGAGCGGATGCCGAGACATCCTCGGCCTGGATCAACTCGCCGGTGAGAAGTCGCCGCAGCGCACGGCCACCGACGACGAGACCCCGCTGTGACCAGCGCAGCCCGCTGCCGGGCGAGAGCAGATGGAGATCCTCCTCGCGGACGACCGCTCCCTCCTCGATGTCCACCCTCGCGGCCACGGATCGCTCGAGCTTGAGCTTCGCGGCGGCAACGGCCGGCTCGATGAACAGCGATTCCTGCCCCATCGAGCGCTCCATCAGGCGGATGTCGCGCACCATGCGGGAGACGCCGTCGGGCCCGAGCGATCCGGCCTGATCGGTGCCCTTCATTCGCCGGTCGAGCGTGACATGCTTCTCGATCACCCGGGCGCCGAGTGCGACCGCTGCGACCGGGGCCGAAATCCCGATCGTGTGATCGGAATAGCCAATCTCGTATCCGGGAAACTCCTTCTGCAGATACCGGACCGTGAGCAGGTTCGTGTTGTCCGGGTGGGTCGGATACTCGCTTACGCAGTGGAGAATCGTGATCTGCTCGTGCCGCTTCGTGATCACCTCGAGGGCGGCGTCGAGGTCGGCGCGATCGGCCATCCCGGTCGAGAGGATGATCGGGATCCTCGTGTCGGCGAGCGCGGCGAGGAGCGGGAGATTGGTGAGATCCCGACTGGCAACCTTGAGCTTGTCAGGGGTGAAGTGGTCGAGCATCGAGAGACAACCGATCGCACAGAGCGTCTCGACGAAATCGAAACCGAACGACTTCGCGTAACGGTAGAGCTCGAAATGCTGCTCATCGGACAATTCCAACCGGGCACGGTGCTCGCCGTAGGTCGCCCCGAAGGAGTGAGGCGAGACGTAGGGCCGCGCCATCTCGGAACGGCTCAACTCGTGGGCGAGATCGCGCTTGGTGAACTTCACCGCGTCGAGCCGCGGCAGATCGAGCCGGAAGTCATCCTCGACGACCGGCCTGGCCAGCATCTCGATGAGCAATTTGGCAAGGTCGACCGATCCGTTGTGGTTTTGACCAACCTCACCGATGATGTAGGTGTGCATGGAGACTCTGGCAGGAAGCTGATCGGATGTCGTGTCGGGAGGCCCTCATTATAGGGCGGGCCGGAACGCCGCAGCCCCCCTTCCGCCGGATTCCGCTCCCCCTACGACTCGATGCCATCCGCCAATCGGAGCACCCCGGCAGCGAGAAGGCGGTCGACGATCGCCCGGCACTCGACGACATCGGCCCCGAGCCGGTCGGCGATGGCGAGAAGATCGTTCGTTCCATCGCAGTAGGCGAGGATGTTCGATTGGAGCCGCACCGCGGCCGTCGACCCCTTCACGCTCGTGACGGGGTAGAGCCCGCGCGGCCCCAGTTGCGGCTCGCAGGGCTGCGTGGTAATCGGGAGGCAGTTGCATTCGAGGGCCTCGATCATGGCCCGGTAGATGGCATAGCTGCCGGCGAGACCGACGGGAGTGACGAGCCGATCGTCGTCGAGGCTCGTGTGGTATTCCGGGTAGGTGCTGTGCTTCGAACGCATCACCGAGCAGACCGGGAGCCGCACGCCCGGCGAGCAATACTGCCGCTCGTCCGAGCCACGCTCGGTGAAGGGATAGGTGATGGAGCCGGGGGCGAGACGACCGAGCACGTGCCGGGCGACCCGATCCGCAAGCGCGTCACCATAGGGCGACTCGACCATCGAGACGGCCCGTTCATCGCCGACGCAGGTGAGCACGAACCCGGCCACAAGCCGCCTGCGGAGGTGTGCCAGATGCCGGGAGAGGTAGACGATCGAACCGATCGTCTCCGGCACGAAGACGAGCCGGTAGGTGAGCCTGCGCGTCGGACGCGCCTCGAGCCACTGCCCGAGGGCCGTGGCGAGCACCGGCCCGGAAAGCTCGTTGTTGGCCATCGAGGGATGGCAGACATACGTCGAGAGGAGCACCTCGTCGGCACTTTCGCCGGGAATCACCAGATCGGCGTAGTCGAGCCTGCCCGGCCCGAGCGTGCTGTCGATCCGCGCCCGGTATCGCCCCGGCGGCAGGGCCGATCGCTGTCGATGCGTGAGGCAGAATCCCCACGATTCGCGGTAGTAGGAGGTGACGAACGGGATTGCATCGGGCTGCTCGGGGAGCGAATGGAGATGGGGCTGGAGCTCCTCGAGATCGAGCTCGACGTCAACCGGCCGCGAGTATCCCATCACGTGGAGGGTGTGATCGCGGAGGTCGGCAACCGCCGTTCCGTCGGGCCCGAGGAGCGTCGCCGAGCGGATCGTCCATTCCGGCGGCACGACCCAGTCGAAGACCTTCGTGCCGCTCTCGACGGAGTGCCTCGTCAGCCCCGGCAATCGCTCGCCGAGGTAGTCGAGCGTCTGCCGCACCCCCGGGCCGGTGAGGCTGCGGCAAACGGGAAAGAGATCACGGAGCCAGCCGTGCATCCGCTCGCCAGCGGCGAAACACTCGGGTGAAACGGCCATGACATCGAGGCTCATCGGGCCACCATCCGCGTGCCGTTCGCCAGGAAGCTCATGCTCATTTCCTATTGCGTTCGATCGATGCGCGCATCGATTCGACGAGGGCCGGATGCCGATCGATGATCGCGGCGATCTGCTCGATCGTGGTCGGGAACACCCCTCCCGCTCCGGACGCAACGGCCCGGACGACGTCGAGATCGGCCTGCGTGTCGACGGTCAATCGCCAGTTGGCGATGACAGACTCCAGCGGAACCGGGATGGAGGCGGCGCGGAACCGTTCCGGATGGGTGTAGACGTAGTTCGTCACATGCTCGAAGGCCGCCTGGTCCTCGGCCACGCGGGCGACCTCGCGGAGGGCGTCGCAGGTGACATACTCGGCGAACAATCCGCCGTGGGAGAGGATCGACCAGGTGCCATCGCCGAAGCGGTACCCGACGTAGTCGGCCCCCGACGAGCGGCCGACCTCGACCAGCGCCGCGATCGCTCCTGGCAACAGGAACGGATTGTCGGCGCAGACCCTCACGATCTTCGACCAGCCACGGAGCTCCGCCGCCTCGAGAAACCTCTCCAGGACGTTGGCGACGCTCCCCCGGTGGACGGCCACGCCACTGCTGGCGGCAACCTCGATGAGATCGTCGTCGGCCGCTTCGATCGTGGTGGCCAGCACGAGACGCGAAGCCCCGAACTGCTCGATGAGGCGTCCGAGGACAAGCTCGAGGAGCGAGCGCCCTCCACCCACCTCGGCGAGCATCTTCCGCGGAAGACGCGTCGATCCGAGCCGGGCCTGGATAACGATGCCCCAATCGTCATCCGCCGACGCGCCGCCTTGGATCATGACACGCCCGTCCAGACAAACTCGATCGGCGCCGCGATCTCCGGGTGGATGCTCTTGTGCACCGGGCAGGTGTGCGCCGCCTGTTCGAGGAGCTGGCGGTGGGGGTGATCGGGCGGGAGCGGGATCGTGAGCGTGGTGCGGAGCGACGCGATCCGACGCGGCGGGGCCGAAGTCATCTCCTTCGTGGTCTCCACCGTCATCCCCTTGAGATCGATCGCGTGCCGATCGGCGGCGATCCCCATGATCGTCATCATGCAGGCCCCCAGGGCGGTGGCCACGAGGTCGGTGGGGGAGAAGCTCTCACCGCGGCCGTGGTTGTCGACCGGCGCGTCGGTGACGAGCGTGGTGCCCGAGGGACCGTGGGTGGCGCGGCATCGCAGCCCACCTTCGTATGTTGTCGTGATCTTCACCATGGTCAAAGCGTCTCCCGTTGGGGTCCGCGGCAGGCTCTCGGCATCGGCTGCTCGGCGGCATCAGACAACTATATACTCCGGGCCGTTTCCGGTCGTCCCGACGTCAGGCGTCTGTCGTTCTTGCGTCCCCGCCCACCTTCCAGAAGGCCGTTGCCGATGCCCTCCATGCTCGCTGTCGCCGGCATCGTCACCCTGCTCCTGGCGGCGTACCTGATCGTGGCGATGCTCGCCCCGGAGTGGTTTGCATGATGACGAGTGCAGCAATCGAGGTGGCCGCCGTCCTCCTCGCAACAACCCTCGCGGCAGCCGCAGTCGCTCCCTGGCTGGCGACGATCTTTCCGATCGGATCAGACTCGGACGCGAACAGCGAACCGGGGACCGACGGCTCGTACAATCGGTTGCTCCGCGCCATCGAAAGCCCTCTGCTGCGGACAGCCGGCGTCTGGCCCGTCCGCGAGATGACCGCCGCCGAATACACGATCGCGATCCTCCTCTTCCACGGAGCCGGCTTCGGTCTGCTCCTCTTCCTCCTCCGCTGCCAGCCCCTCCTTCCCTGGAACCCCGACCGCCTCCCCGCGGTGCCCTGGCTGATCGCCCTCAACACGGCAGCCAGCTTCGTCACGAACACCAACTGGCAATCCTACAGCGGCGAGACCACGCTCTCGCCGCTGTCGCAGGCCCTCGGCCTCACCGTGCAGAACTTCCTCTCGGCGGCCAGCGGGCTGTGCGTCCTGGCAGTGCTCGTCCGCGGCCTCGTGCGGCGCGGCAGCCCCACCGTCGGCTCCTTCTGGCACGATCTCGTCCGCGTCACCGTCGGCCTGCTCCTGCCGCTGGCGATCCTTCTCGGCCTCCTCCTCGCCAGCCAGGGGGTGGTGCAATCGTTCGACACCGGCGTCGACGTGGCGCTCGTCGAAGGCACGAGCTCGGCCGGTGGAGAGGCCCCTTCGACGCGACGGATCGTCCTCGGGCCGGTCGCTTCGCAGATCGCCATCAAGCAGTTGGGAACCAACGGTGGCGGCTACTTCAACGCCAACGGCTCCCATCCGTTCGAGAACCCCACTCCGCTCACGAATCTCCTCGAGATCGTGGCGATGCTCATGATCCCGATGGCGAGTTGCCTCGCGTTCGGCCGCTGGGTTGGCGATCGGCGGCAGGGGTACGCGCTGCTGGCGGCGATGGCGGTCCTGTTCCTCCCCTTCGTGGTCCTCATCGTCCGCTTCGAGACTTCCCCCAATCCCTGGTTGGCCGCCGCCGTTCCTTCGATCGACCAAGCGACCTCGTCCGAACACGACGGCGGATCGCTCGAGGGCAAGGAGGTGCGTTTCGGCCCGGCCTCCTCGGCACTCTTCGCGGTTGCCACCACGGCGACGAGTTGCGGCGGAGTGAACGCCATGCACGACAGCTTCTCGCCCCTCGGCGGGCTGGTGACGATGTGGATGATCCAACTCGGCGAGGTCGTGTTTGGCGGCGTCGGCACGGGGCTCGCCGGCCTCGTCGCCTACACGCTCGTGGCGGTGTTCGTGGCCGGGCTGTTGGTCGGCCGTAGCCCCGAGTATCTCGGCAAGAAGATCGAGGCCAGCGAAATGAAGATGGGGATGATCGTGCTCCTTGTTCCCCCGATCGTGACGCTCGTCGGCACTGCCGCGGCCTGCGTGCTGCCGGCGGAGGCAGCCGCGGCTCCGAATCCGGGGCCTCACGGCTTCTCAGAGCTCCTCTATGCCTTTTCGAGCGCCGGCAACAACAACGGCTCCGCCTTCGGCGGGCTTTCGGCCACGAGCGCCTTCTGGACCCTGGCGCTGGCAGCCGCGATGCTCGCCAGCCGCTTCTTGACGATGCTGCCACTCGTGGCTATTGGCGGGCTCCTCGCCGCCAAGCGGACGGTGGCGGAAAGCCCCGGCACCCTCCCCACCCACACGCCGTTGTTCGTGCTCCTCGTGGCCGGCGCGGTGATCCTCGTCGGAGCTCTCTCCTTCGTACCGGCCTTGGCCCTCGGGCCGATCGCCGAAGCACTCCAACCATCGATGACAGCCGGGGAGGAGACGCGATGACTCACGAGAAGGCTGCCGGCATCCTCGCCGATCCCGGCGCGATCCTCCGCGCGGCGGCCGATTCGTTTGCGAAGCTCGATCCGCGACGGATGATCCGCTCCCCGGTGATGTTCACGATTCAAGTGGGGGCGGCGCTGATCACGACGCTGGCGTTGGCGCGGCTCGCGGGGCAACCGGGGGCCGAACACCCCGCGTTCATCGCCGCGGTGGCAGTGGGGCTGTGGGCGACGGTGCTGTTTGCCAACTTCGCCGAGGCGATGGCCGAGGGACGGGGACGGGCCCAGGCCGATGCCCTGCGGAAAACCCGCAGCGATACGCTCGCCAAGCGGCTCACAGCACCGCGCCGCGAGGCGGCCACCGAGGCCGTCCCCTCGACGCAGCTCCGCGCCGGCGACCATGTCCTCATCGAGGCCGGCGACATCGTGCCGGGCGATGGTGAGGTGATCGACGGCGTCGCCAGCGTCGATGAGAGCGCGATCACCGGCGAGAGCGCGCCGGTCATCCGCGAGAGCGGCGGCGACCGCAACACGGTCACCGGCGGCACGCGGCTGCTCTCCGACTGGCTCGTCATCCGGATCACCGCCAATCCGGGCGAGAGCTTTCTCGACCGAATGATCTCGATGGTCGAGGGGGCGAAGCGGCAGAAAACACCCAACGAAATCGCCCTCGACATCCTCCTTGCCGGGCTGACCCTCGTCTTCCTCGTTGTCACCGCGTCGCTCCTCCCCTTCTCGATGCATGCCGTGGCCACGGCCGGGCGGGGCGAGCCGCTCGGTCTGGCGGTCCTTGCGGCGCTCTTCGTTTGCCTCGCTCCGACGACGATCGGCGGGCTCCTCCCGGCCATCGGCATCGCCGGCATCGACCGGATGGTGCGGGCGAACGTCCTGGCGACGAGTGGCCGGGCGGTCGAGGCCGCGGGAGATGTCGACGTCCTCCTCCTCGACAAGACCGGCACAATCACGCTCGGCAATCGGCAGGCGGCAAACTTCCTCCCGGCGTCGGGCGTCACCGAACGGGAGCTCGCCGAGGCCGCGCAGCTTTCGAGCCTCGCCGACGAGACCCCCGAGGGGCGGTCGATCGTGATCCTCGCGAAGGAACGGCACGGGCTCCGCGGCCGCGACGTCGAAGCGATCGGAGCGACGTTCATCCCCTTCACGGCCCAGACACGGATGAGCGGCGTCGATCTCGATGGCCGACAGATCCGCAAGGGAGCGCGCGACACGATCCAGAAGGCCGTCGCCGCAGCCGGGGGGGAGATGCCGGCCGAGGTCAATCGCATCTGCGACGACGTCGCCAAGGCGGGGGCGACGCCGCTGGTCGTCATTGAGGGCACGCGGGTGCTCGGAGCCATCGAGCTCAAGGACGTCGTCAAGGGGGGGATCGCGGAGCGGTTCAAGGAGCTGCGGGCGATGGGGATCCGCACCGTGATGATCACCGGCGACAACCCGCTCACCGCGGCGGCCATCGCCGCCGAGGCGGGGGTCGACGACTTTCTCGCCGAGGCGACGCCCGAAGCGAAGCTGGCGATGATCCGCCGCTATCAGCAGGAGGGGCACCTCGTCGCCATGACGGGAGACGGCACGAACGACGCTCCCGCCCTCGCCCAGGCCGACGTGGCGGTGGCGATGAACTCCGGCACGCAGGCCGCCAAGGAGGCCGGCAACATGGTCGATCTCGACAGCAATCCGACGAAGTTGCTCGAGATCGTCGCCGTCGGCAAGCAGCTGCTGATGACCCGTGGCAGCCTGACGACCTTCAGCCTCGCCAACGACGTCTCCAAGTACTTCGCGATCGTCCCCGCTGCCTTCGGCGGCATCTATCCGCAGCTCCAGGCACTCGACGTGATGCGGCTCCATTCCCCCACCACCGCCGTGCTCGCCGCAGTGGCCTTCAATGCCCTGGTGATCGTCGGACTGGTGCCGATGGCGCTCAAGGGGGTGCCTTACCGCCCGCTTCCCGCGGCCGTGCTCCTCCGCCAGAACCTCCTCGTCTGGGGCCTCGGCGGCCTGCTCCTCCCCTTCCCCTGCATCAAGCTTCTCGACATGCTCCTCGCCACCTGCGGAGTCCCTTGATGCCATCCCGTGACGCACCTCCCACCCCCGAGCTGTCCGCGATGATCCTGCGCCAACTCCGCCCGGCCATCACCCTGCTCGTGGTCCTGACGGTGATCACCGGCGTCCTCTATCCGGTCAGCATGACCCTGGCAGCGAGGGCACTGTTTCCGCGTCTGTCGGCCGGCAGCCTGCTGATCGGCGACGACGGAACGGTGCGTGGCTCGCTCCTCATCGGCCAGCCATTCACAGGACCGCGCTGGTTTCATGGTCGGCCGAGCGCGTCGGGCACCGTTCCCTACGATCCGACCGCCTCCGGTGGATCGAACCTCGGGCCGACAAGCACAGCGTTCACCACGCTCGTCGCCGAGCGAGCGGCGGCCGTGCGAAGGGACGACTCCACCGACACCGCGACGATCCCCGTCGATCTGGTGACGGCCAGCGCCAGTGGCCTCGATCCGCACATCTCACCCCGGGCCGCGCTGCTCCAGGTGCGGCGGGTGGCAGCGGCCCGCGGCCTGGCAGAGGAGCAGGTGCGGCGCCTCGTCGCTGCCCGGATCGAGCCAGCGTTCCTCGGGATCCTCGGGCGGCCACGGGTCAACGTGCTCGCGCTCAATCTGGCCCTGGAATCGCTCGACAACGGCAACGCCATGCCGACACCTTCCGAGGAAGGCAACCGCCCCTCGTCATGACGTCCGATCCGACGAGACCTGATCCCGACGCCCTGCTGGCCGCCATCCATGCCGACGAGGCCAGGGCGGCCCGCGGCCGTCTCAAGGTGTTCTTCGGGTTTTCTCCCGGCGTCGGCAAGACGTACGCGATGCTCGCATCGGCCCGGAGTCTCGCCGCCGCGGGCATCGATGTCGTCGTGGGGATCGTCGAGACGCACGGTCGCGCCGAGACCGCGGCGCTCGTCGAGGGGCTCGAGGTCCTTCCCCGGCTGGCGATCCCCTACCGAGGTCACACCTTGCGGGAGTTCGACCTCGGCGGGGCGATCGCCCGCCGGCCGCAGGTGCTGATCGTCGACGAGATGGCACACACCAACGCCCCGGGATCACTCCATCCAAAACGCTGGCAGGACATCGACGATCTTGTAGCCGCCGGGATCGACGTCCACACGGCGCTCAATGTGCAGCACGTCGAGAGCCTCGTCGATCTCGTCGAACAGGCGACCGGCGTCCGCGTCAGGGAGACGGTCCCCGACGAGGCGCTCGACCGGGCCGACGAGATCGAATTGGTCGACCTACCGCCGGACGAACTGCTCGATCGGCTCAAGGCGGGGAAGATCTATCTGCCCGACGTCGCTGCCCGGGCCACGGAGCGATTCTTCAAGCGATCCAACCTCCTCGAGCTCCGCGAACTGGCGCTGCGGCGGATGACGCAGCGCGTCGATCGCGACGTCGAATCGGCCCGCCTCGCCGACGGAAACGACCGTGGCAGGGGGATCAGCGAAAGGATCCTCGTGGCCGTCGGGCCTGGCCCCGGGGCGGACCGGATCCTCCGCAGGGCCCACCACATCGCCAGCGGGCTGCGCGGTGAATGGGTCGCGGCCACGGTCGACCAAGCGGGCTTGAGCCCCCTGGCGCCACAGGCGGTCAAACAGTTGGAGCGGAATCTGCGCCTGGCCGAGTCGCTCGGTGGCAGCGTGACGCGGCTCTCCGGGACGAGCATCGCCGACGCCTTGCTCCACGAGGCCCATCGCCTCCGGGCGACGAGGATCCTCGTCGGCAAGCCGCGTCATCAGCGTCGAGTCGCGTGGTTCCAGGAGAATGTCGTCGATCGGCTCGTGCGGCACAGCCACGACATCGACGTGCTGGTGGTCTGCGACGAAGACGATCCCCGGGATCGACCGCCCGTGCCTGCCACCGGCAGCAGCGGCCCATCGTTCGCCGGGCTTAGCTATGTGGTCGGCACGCTCGCGGCGACGACGGTCGTCGGCCGCCTCCTCTGGCCACACATCAACGACGCGATCGTCTCGTTCGTGTCGCTGCTGATCGTGCTCACCTCGTCGCTGTGGTTCGGCCGCCGGACGGGGGTTCTTGCCGTCGTGCTGGCCGCCCTCGTGATCGACTTTTTCTTCGTCCCCCCCTTCTTCACGCTGGTCATCGCCAGCACGACGGATATCGTTTCCCTGATCGTCCTCCTTTCGGTGGGCCTCGTGGTGGCAGAACTGATCGTGCGACTCAAGGCACAGACGTCGATGGCCGTGGAACGGGAGCAGCGCACGGCGCGTCTCCTCAGATTTTCACGTGCCCTCGCCCTTGCCCTCGATGCCGACTCGATCGCGGCGACGCTCGCCTCCTCGACCGCCTCCGTCACCGACGCCGCGGCCATCGACGTCCATCTGACACGTCGTACGGAAGGGCTGCAAAGCGCGGCCCGATTGGGAGCCATCGTGCCGGCCGCGGACGAGGAGGGCCTCGTCACCTGGGTCATCGAGCATGGCCGCGATGCCGGGCTGGGCAGCGACACCCTCCCCGGTGCCAGGCTCACCTGCCTGCCGATCCGCCACCAGGGTCAATCGCTCGGCGTGCTCGTGATCGCCTTCGATCCCCCACGCCCCCTCTCGCGCGAGGAGCATGACATCCTCGCGGCGCTCATCGACCAGACCGCCGTGACGCTCAAGAGCCTCGAGAAACGCTGACACCTATGGGATTCCGTTCACTTGCCAGCTGCGTCGATGCCCTCCGAGCCGATCGCGAGGCGGTCGTCGTCGACGCGCCGGTCGACCCCCACCTGGAGATCGCCGAGATCCAGCGCCGGCTCTACCGCTCCGGCGGGCCGGCGGTGCTATTCACCAAACCCCGCGGCTGCCCGTTCCCGATCCTCGTCAATCTCTACGGCACCCGGGCCCGCGTCGAGCGGATCTTCGCCGACACCCTCGACCGGGTCCGCCGGCTCGTGGAGCTGAAGATCGATCCGACCGCCGCAGCCCGGCGCCCGTGGCGCTACTGGCGCGCGCCGCTGGATGCGCTGACGATGCTGCCTCGTCATGTCCGCCGGGGGCCGGTGCAGGCCTGCCCGGTGGCCCTGACAACGCTCCCCCAGGTCGTCTGCTGGCCGGGTGATGGCGGCCCGTTCATCACGCTCCCCTGTGTTTACTCCGAGGATCCCGCCCGCCCCGGCACACAGAGCTCGAATCTCGGCATGTACCGCGTCCAACTGGCCGGCAACGCCTACCGGCCTCTCGACGAAGTCGGCCTCCACTACCAGCTCCACCGCGGCATCGGCGTCCACCATGGCCGGGCGCTCGAACGGGGCGAGCCGCTCCGCGTCGTGATCACCGTCGGTGGCACGCCGGCCATGGCCGTGGCGGCGATGATGCCCCTCCCGGAAGGGCTCTCGGAGCTGACCTTCGCCGGGGCGCTCGCCGGCCATCGGATTCCGATGATCACGGCCAAGGGGAGGCCGGCGGTCTATGCCGAAGCCGACTTCGCCATCGAAGGGACGATCCTTCCCGGCACGAAGCCGGAGGGCCCGTTCGGCGATCACCTCGGCTACTACGCCCGCTGCCACGACTTCCCGGTCCTCCGCGTCGATCGCGTCTCCCACCGTCCCGGCGCGATCTGGCCGATCACGGTCGTGGGGCGACCGCCGCAGGAAGACACGATGTTCGGCTGGCTCGTCCACGAGCTCACCGGGCCGATCATCCCCACCGTACTCCCCGGCGTGACGAGCGTTCATGCCGTCGACGCCGCCGGCGTCCACCCGCTCCTCCTCGCGGTGGGGAGCGAGCGCTACCAGCCGTGGCGGAAGACCGATCGCCCGGCCGAGCTTCTCACGCAGGCCTCGAGCATCCTCGGCCAAGGACAACTGTCGCTGGCGAAATACCTCCTCATCGTCAACGGTCTCGAAGCTCCGGGGCTCGACGCCCACGACATCGAAGCCTTCCTCGATTGGCTCCTCGCCCGCGTCGACTGGCGGCGTGACTGCCACTTCCACACCGAGACGACGATCGACACCCTCGACTATTCGGGCTCCGGGATGAACGCCGGCTCGAAGCTCGTCGTCGCGGCACGCGGCGCCCCACGCCGAGCCCTCGGCCGCGAGCTCCCCTCCGCCCTGCCGCTCCCGGCCGGCTTCGCCAATCCCCGCGTCTGCCGCCCCGGCATCCTCGCCATCGAGGGGCCGCGCATCGAGCCCCGCTCCCGGCTCGATGCCGGTGACGACGCTGCCATCTGGCAGGGGGCGGCCTCCGCGGCCTGGAGCACCGACATCGAGCGGCTCTGCGGGGCGCTCGGGGGAGCGACGGGGCTCGAGGCTTGGCCGCTGATCGTCGTCGTCGACGATGCCCCCTTCACCGCCGCCTCGCTCGACAATCTCCTCTGGACGACATTCACCAGGTCAAACCCCGCCGCTGATGTCCACGGTGTCGGCGCCACGATCCGTCAGAAGCACTGGGGCTGCACCGGCCCACTGGTGATCGATGCCCGGCTCAAGCCCCACCACGCTCCACCGGTGGAGGAAGATCCGGCGGTCTCGGCCAGCGTCGATGCCCTCGCCGCCCGCGGAGGGGCGCTGGCGGGGCTGCTCGACTGACACGCAAGAAGTGACGGGGCGTCACTTCGCTCCAAGGCGCTTTACGAGCCAGTCGCGGACGGTGGCGATGGCCACCGGCGCGAGGGTCTCCTCGATCCGGTCGTATTCGCTCACGGCGCCGGTCGTGCAGGTCTGGAAGAGGTGGT
>Ga0209188_1002311_pt1 | contig 14245 bp, 17 predicted proteins | sample C_130625_EF_Meta_FD_187307 | JGI IMG/M metagenome (GOLD analysis project Ga0209188, IMG submission 187307) | Freshwater microbial communities from Lake Croche, Canada to study carbon cycling - C_130625_EF_MetaG (SPAdes) (version 2) | ecosystem: Environmental > Aquatic > Freshwater > Lake...
CATATTAATTTCCTTTTCTGAACCATACACATTTCTGTAATTCTTTCATTATTTGATCAGCGGTTGTTGAATGTTCTCTTGCTGCCATTTCCACAAAGTCTATCCAGTGGTGGGCGTAGTCTTCTACGCCCTGAATCCACTGTTGATACATTACTTCAAGATGACGTCGGTTGATCATGTTATCTAATAGCTGGCAATGTAACCGGTGCGTTCAACAAAGGCACCCCAGCGCCTTGACTAATATTGACAATGTTGCTGTTACCGCTAACTTTTACGTTAGCATCATTGGTGGCACCGCCACCAGCGCCTTGATTGATACCGATCCAGTTACTGCTACCAGTTAGACCAACGTTGGCTGAGTTGTTACCACCATTTTGTACTACCTTGACAGTATTGTCGTTGCCAACACTTGCGTCGCCGCTGGTATAACCACCTAGACTAAATGTATTGCCAGAACCGTTTTGCTGGATATTATAATAATTTGCAATACCGTCGCTGTTAATACCAATGGTGTTAGATCCACCTGCTTGATCTGTATAGACGGTATTTTGACCGCCTGTGCTCAATGAAACATTGGTACTTGTACTATCATCACGCATCTTGGCATTTACACTATCACCTTGACCGGCTGTAGTTACACTCAACGTGTTGCCCGAACCCTGTACATCGGCCTTGAAGTTTGCGCTGCCGCCAGTTTGCGTAACATCAATTTGGATGTTTGATGCTGTGCCCTGTCCGCTGGCATTGACATCAATCAATGCTGTGTTGCTATTACCAGTGGCACTATAATTGATATTGGCAGATATGCCCGTGGCCACTGTGGCGTTAACGCCAAGTGATAACGTATTACCGGAACCAATTTGATTTACACTAATTTGTGTATTATCGCCGTTGAGAGTTGCGGCATCTTGCCCTTTGACTCCTGGTGCTCCATTTACTACACCTTTGACTGTGTTGCCTGTTCCGTCTTGTGTTATATTGATTACAGCATTATCGCCTGCTTGATCAATGTAGATACTGTTGTCCACAGCACCGCCATTTACACTCATCACAAGGGCTAGCATTGCTATTGTTATTTTAGCTAGACTTCTTGTTTGTGTTTTCATTATATTTCAAACCAATTTTGCAGACACCTTGTTTGTAATTGTTTACCAACGTTTAGTCTGTACACTGATTTGCTCCTTGGTCAATGACCTTTAATTTTATTTCTATTGTCCCTTGGTCCTTACTACTCCAATGGTATTTCTTCTACAACAGCTATTTAATAATCAATTCATTAAGATTAACTGTCGCTGTTAAAAATTTTACATGTTAAAAATTTTACATGTTAAAAATTTTACACCTATTTTACTTCTTGTACCAAATTGGTCTTGATCCAACCACCACGGCCTTCTACATCTACTACTCGAATCCAACCATCACTACCAACTTGCTTGATGACAACTACTGTGCCTCGTTTAAACTGCCACTTGCGTGTGCTTGTTTCCGTTTCTTCGGCATACAAAAAGCTATCTTCTTTCAGCATTCGTTTACCAAATAAATCAACTGGCTTAGACTCCACCTTGGTCTCTGGTGGTTTTACTTCTACTACTTTGGGTACTGCTTTTTTGACTTCTTCTATCTTAGGTTCAACTTTTACTTCTGGTTTCTTTTCTTCTAAAACCACTGGTGCCGCTAAAGGCTCAACAGGCATTGGTGGTACAACTGATACTGGTTTTTTAAACTCCCATATACCCTTGCGCTCACCTTCCTTGATTAACTCTACCACACCCAACTCAACTGCGGCTTTAACCGCATAGGTGCCAGGTTCGTTGATGGTTAAGCCTGCTTCTGCTTCAAACGCTTGTGTTCCTTTGTCAAAAAACTTTAGTGCTGTTGCTGAATCTGCTGTTGATAAAATGGTCTTTTGTACTGTGATACTTGCCAACACTTTGCCTGTGTTTACACTAACCATTCTGAGACTGACTGTTACAGTATCAGTACTCCATTGTGTCTGTTTACCAATACCAAAAATTCTCATACCAGCCCCGCCGCTGGTGGTTGTGGTATCATATCCAATAATACCACCTTCAATAATCATTCCCGCAAACTGCATTGGCATTAGTGGTCTGGCATCTTTGCCTTCGTATGCTTCACGCATCTGTTTGATAATGGTACGTTCTTTGACCAGGTTGTCAATGCCCACACGTTCAACTACATCAAACCACTGTCCTCGACCTACGCCCTGTAGTGCCTGAATTAAAAATGTCTCGGCACCCTGTGTGACTGCTGTACTCAGGCTGGCCACGTTGGCTTGTGGTCTGCGCTGTCCTGTTTTGTCTGCAAAACTGTATACTGCCACACTCAACTGCTTGCCGGTAGCTGGCTCGGGTATAGTGTCAAATTCTCTTTTAACACCTTCTCGCTGAGTGGTCAGGACTGGATCAGTTTCACTCGAGCCGGTGCTTTGGATGACCGCGCAACCTGTTAACATAGAACCAATTAAGAGAGCCAACAATAACTTTTTCATTGGAATTGGAAACTCCCCAACGGAACTGTGATCATGGTCTGGTTACCAACACTATCGGTAACTGTCAAATATACACTTGAACTGTCCTTGGTCCAAAATATAGTGTTACCTTCAAAGTTCAATGTGCCGCTTGTTGATCCACCATTGGCAAACATGGCAGTGGCCAGATTCTGGCTAATCTGTGCGTAGATTCTGCTTTCCAAGTTGTTCATAAACTTGGCAATATTTGTATTGGCCGCGTCTGATTTAGCTTTGTCCAGGGCGGCCTGTATGTCTTTTTGTAATTGTGCTCTGCGTGTAAACTCTTGGTTTTCTATTGTGAGCACATGACTGCTGTAACCTGCGCCGCTGAAGCTAGGGCTCTTGAAAGTATAGTCGGGCTGAGGAGCCGCTATTGCGGCTGTTGATATAAATGAGCCAATTAATATGGCTTTTTTAATGTAGTGCATTGTCTACCTCTGTTATAGTTATTATGGTAGTGAAATCATGCAGATTTCAGCTCCTATTAGTATTTAACAGGAACTGTAATAATTAAGTATTGGGTTTATTTGCCGGCGCGAGACAGGATTTCGTCGTAGAAAGTGTCCAACTCTCCACCAAACTTGCCCTTTAGATGCTCTGCAATGTCTGTACAGAGCTGATAGTTTTCTTCGTTAAGTGCTACTATAAAGCCTTTGTGTAAATCAATATAGTTGTTTAACTGTGCCATTTCACTGAAGATTTTTTCAGCTGGCACAACACAATATGCTGTTACTGATTGATCATTGACTTGAAATGTTTCAAGCTCTAATACTGTTTGGCTTTTGCGTAGTTGTTCAATTACTTCTGGATCCCAGACTATTTGCATTATGAATTTCCATATACCGTATTCAATTGCTGTGTTACTCTAGCAAAGGTTGTACACTTACTTAGCTGTTTAAGAGTAGGTGCTCCAACATAAGTACAGGTGCTACGTAATCCGCCCAGGATATCTAAAACTGTGGTATCGACTGTGCCTTTATATGGAATACGCACAGTTTTGCCTTCTGAACTGCGATACTCAGCAATGCCACCGTGGTGTTTTTCCATGGCAGTATCTGAACTCATTCCATAAAATGTAATTTGACCATCTTTGACTTCGCCGCCACCTTCATCATGTCCGGCCAGCATACCACCCAGCATTACAAAGTCAGCGCCTCCGCCGAAAGCCTTAGCGACGTCCCCAGGGTTTGTGCATCCGCCGTCAGCAATAATATGCCCACCCAGACCATGAGCGGCATCAGCACACTCAATAACAGCACTGAGCTGAGGATAACCCACACCTGTTTGTTTTCGAGTAGTGCAGACACTACCCGGACCAATGCCAACTTTAACAATATCTGCTCCACGTAATATCAACTCCTGTGTCATGTCTGCTGTAACAACATTGCCAGCAATAATAGTTTTATCTGGATACTTGGCACGAACACGAGCAACAAAATCACCAAAGTATTCGCTGTATCCATTGGCCACATCAATACAAATATATCTAATTTTACTATGTGCAATTAGAATTGATTGCAACCTGGTCCAATCATTTTCGCTTATTCCGGTACTGATGGCCTGACAATTATAACTGATAGAACGCTCGTTGTTATTCCAATCATCCAACTTGTAATTTTTAACCAAACAAGTAAACAACCCTTGCTGTTCAAGTTTGACAGACATTTCAAATGTGCCAACACCATCCATATTACTTGCCATGATAGGAATACCGTAATAGGTTTGATCACTATGCTTAAATGTGTACTCTCTAAATAGATCTACTTCTTTACGACTTGATAATGTACTGCGTTTGGGAACAAATAATACATCTTTAAAATCTAGTTTGACATCATCTAGAATTCGCATAAGTTCTCTTTTCTAACTTTAAACTACGGTATATTTCTTGTACACCCTGTGCCTGGCTGACACAATCCTCTAGAGCATTGTGCAGGCCTGCTTTGTTCTTTTCTCTTGGGTCGCCGTGTACTCCAAATAAGGTACGACTGTCACGTATTTGCCAAAACTGCCAAGGAGTGGGCCAACCCGATTGGCGATAAATGTTTTCCAAGATAACAATGTCAAATGCAGGACCTTGACACCAGATGTTTTCAACACCTACGCAAAAACGATTTAAGTCGCGGTACATGGTTTCAAGACTAACACGACCTGATTCGCCCAAGGCTTCTTCTCGCACGTCTTCGGCTTGTCTGCCCCACCATTCTAATGTATCTGCTTGTACTTCGCGACCAAGTGCCAACTGTTCATCCACGTCAATACGTAAGTATAAACTGTCGCCAAACGCATCGGGAGTGAAAGGATCAAATTTAACAGCACCCAAAGTGAGAATAGCACAGTCTGGGCGTGTTCCTAGGGATTCTAAATCAAGCATTATGTCCATATAGACATTATACTATATTATTGCTTCTTTGTCAATAATTTTTGAGACTCTGCGGCAACCACACGGCTACGCAAGCCCGAACTGGAGAATGAATGATCCCGTTCATTAAAAATTGGCATAATGCCGCGATGTATTCCTTCGTGTTTACCAGTGTATTCTTTATCTTGGTATTCAACTCCAAGAACTCTGATATCCAATGGAAGAATTAACAGCAAGTCAACCAGGTCCTGTTCAGTTTGGTAAACAACAACTTCGTCCACATATCGACAAGCGGCCAACTGTATTTGACGTTCCACAATACTTTGTACCGGCTTGTTCTTGGTATCAGGACGATCAATAGTGGGATCTGTTTGCAAGCCAGCAATTAGATAATCGCAATGATTCTTGGCTTCGGCCAGCATGGCAATATGTCCTGCGTGTAGCATATCGAAGGTACTGAATGTGATGCCAATCTTTTTGCCATCTTCTTTGAGTTTACGAATGTGATTGAAAATCATACGTCTTGTTCAATTTTGACCTGTAGTGGGAATCCGTTGTTACGTGCCAACAATGTAACTTCAATGCCCTTTTGCTCGGCCAGTTCATATGGTAGTACCGCTACCACTGCTGACCCTTCTTCGTGTACCCGCATGGTCAAGGATTCGGCAGCACCTTGATCATAGTTAAATATGATCTTGAGTGTTTCTACGACAAATTCTTGTGTGGTCTGTTCATCGTTGATATAGATCACACGAAATTGCGGTGGTTCAGGAATATTGAGTTTTGGATCAATACGGTTGCGTACCACTGTATCAGTTTTCGTTTTTGTTCTGGACATTAATTTTTCGCTCATGATAAAAGGGAAGTGTAATTACTTCCCTTTATTATACAAGACTTTTGCTTATTTTGCAAATGTTATTTGTACTTTTTTAGCCTTTTGTTCTTCGGGAATTATTTGCTCTAATGCAATAGCAAGAATCCCGTTTCGAACAGTGGCACCGCGAACTTCGATGTGCTCGGCCAATGGAAATGTACGGACAAAGTTGCGAGCACTGATACCTTTGTGCAGGTATTCAACATCGGTGTCAGTTTTTTCCTGTTCGCCTCGAACAGTCAAGATGTTTTCTTTTAGTTCAACATCAATTTCGTTTTCAGCAAAACCCGCAACTGCCACTTCAATGACATAGTGACTGTCATCTAATTTGACCACGTTGTGCGGAGGATAGTTGCCGTCAGATTTACTGTTAGCAAATGTACGATTTAACTGGTCAAACAAGGTATCAAAGCCAATGGTTTGGCGATGAATTTGGTTAACAAATGTAGGTAAATCGAGGGTGTGGATTTGTAATTGTGTCATTTTATATCTCCTTTATTAAGCAAAATATGACTATAAGTTGTAGCCCGACTATCGGCACTACAAATATATTTATACACGAAAATTAACTTTTAGTCAATTTTTTTGGATTAATTCTTTTAAGAACACCGTCCCAAAGTGCGATCCTTGAATGTATAGCTTTAATGGCGGCCTGTTCTGCTTCGACAATTTTAACCGGGTCGTTGTCGCAAAGACTTGCAATTAAACTCATACTAGCAGGTCCGTGTGCATCTCCATCGATTTCAATATGGCGCTCTAGGTAGTAATAAAATCTTGGCGCTTGATTCCTTGGAATTTTTAATTGTGCCATTAGTACGCTAAACATGGTGGTAATTAAAGTTTCGCGACCAAAACAGAATGCCGCGGCTACCACATGAGGTTTGCCTGTACTAATAAAATCAAATGTGGATTGTACGAATGCTCGGCTTTCAGCTGGCACTGATGGTAATGCCAGTGCAATATCTAGTCCCTGTGTACTAACAGTATCAATAAACTGATTAATTGGCTCAATGTCTGCACCAATTTCCATCATGCTTTGGCAATAAAGATCAAAGTGGCATTGTGAGCCGCCGCCGAGCATTTCGTCGCTTTCTTCACCAAACACTATCTCATTGATCAGTCTGGCATGAGGTGTTCGAACCATGGCCGTTGGCACCCAAGGTACTGTGGTCGGAGCAATAGAATTTTGTAGAAATTTAAGCATACTCATAAAATCCCATACTGCATACACATGGCTCTGCATAAAAATTGTCAGTTCTTGTATGTTTTGTATAACTGGTGTGGCCAACAAGGGATGGTTAGTTAGTTGAAATTGTTCTTCTCTAATTCTATTCAGATAGATGTTCATAATCGATTCCTTCGTAATTGCAGAGTTCTCTAATATAAGCGTCGCGTTGATCTTCAATACGTTTTTTTATCTCAAGCCGATCAAAATCCAATGAAGCGGTATCTCGCACATGTTCAAATGAATATCCTAGATCCATTAATCCCATTGCTTCCCATGCATGTGGTGTTTTCCTACGGCTAAGAAACATTTCTCTGTTGAGTTGACCAGCTTCTTCTTTACAGTAATCCCGATCCCATACGGCACTTTTCCAATTGTACAAGGGACCTGTTTCGCCGGGCATAGGTAACATTTCGTATCCGTATTGGTCTAGGTTTACTCCAAATGCATTTGGCAGAGCCTGATCTATACTGAGCCAGCTCAGGTTAGCTGAGTCCAGTGGACATTCCAAGCTGGCTACCCAGGGCCACCAACTTGCAAACGTTTCTGGGGTATCTGCGGGTAGTCCCATTATAAAAGATCCGTGCATGATAACACTATTGCCCCAGCGTGTTTTGAGCTCTCCTAAAAAACTTTTTACTAATTTGCTCTTCATTGGCTTGGCAATGATCTTTAATGTTTCGTCATTTAAACTTTCGATTCCAAAATAGGCCGCGCATAAGCCCATTTCTTTAAGTAAATCAATTTGCTCTGGATGTTTTCGTATAAGGTCAAGTCTAAGATATGCAAAAAATTTAAAGTCAGGAACACCAGCATCAATAACAGCTTGATGTATCATTTGCATTTTTTCTGTAGTCTCATTGAACGTGTCGTCGAGTATATAGTAACGGTTAATTTTATAGTTGTCCCAATTATGCTTTAATTCTTGGGTCAATATTGATAATTCTTTATGATACTTGGGATCAGTGGCCTTGCGTCCAATCAAAAGAAAATTACAAAACTTGCATTTGAACATACAACCTCTGCTGGTTTCCAAACACATGATTTCGCCGGGTCGTATATGATCGTGGGGTTCGTACTGTGTGTAACTAGTGGGAAAATCAAAACTTAGTCCCAGTTTATCATGACTAATAATTTTTTGTCCAGGGTGTGCGCCAGGAACCCATTTTATCGGAGTTTTATTTTTTAAATGGCTTGCTAGTTCAATGATTGTTTGGTCCGCGAGCCCTTCTACAATATAATCAATTTTACCACTCAGCTTGAATGCACCATTGGCCCAACTGCCGCCATATGCGATTTTCAGATTGGGGTTTATTTTTTTCATTTGGCCGATTATCATTTCAAACGTTCGTTGCTCGCCTGGATACGGATAAGGTCTGGTACCCATGTCAGAATGATAGCGATCGACACGATCAAATGTGGCGTCTGTAATTTTTACTCTATAAAAATGACTGCCACTAAAACCAACAAACAAAGTATTAGAACCAATTAGAGATTTAATTAATTTTAATGTTAGGCGATAGTCATTGAATATATAACAGGTCCAGTCAATTACTTTGACTGAATAGTCGTGATTTCTAAGCTCGGTAGCTAATCTATGTGGACCGTTAGATCGAGTTCTATAAGAATCAATTAACGAATCCGTAAACAATATAATGTCGTACGTCATTCGGTGATTAATAGAGTTTTTTAGGTAGGCTCTCTGACAGCAACTTTTTGCGCCAGCGATTCTTTGCGGCGGCTTTTTTCTTCTTACGTGTTGTAGTAGGTTTTTCGTAGGTTTCGCGTTCTTTGAGTTCACGAAGTAGTCCAGACTCTAACACTTTCTTTTTGAATTTGCGTAGAGCTTTTTCTACAGGTTCGCCTTCACGTACCGTGACTGTGTTGCCTCTACAAACAATTGGACTGCCTTTTGGATTATATGCCATAGTTGTTTATTTATTAAAGTATACTTCAAGGTTGGTTAAATTTGCGTCTAAAATTGTATCTGCTTTTTGTTTGATGCGATCGCGCCATTCAGGCATGTTCATTTCGTCATGATAGAAAAATATATTGTATGGTGTATCTAGTGCCTTGATCACTGGAACCAATGCTGTGATTTGTTCTTGTGTGGCGTTGAGTATCAAAATAGATTCTACATAATCCGGCGGCGTTATAAAATTACTATGCATTGTTTTTCAAATAAGTGGCAATTTGATCACGCTCGACTTCTGTTAAGGATTCTGGATCGTAACGTCCAGCATCAATTTCATTAATCAAATGACGAATATACGCTTCTTCATAAGCATACACGTCTGTGGATGCTTTGTCAACCTCTATCCATTTAAACCCATTGAATTTAAACAAACGATTTGGAAGGAAGTCTGTGCGTAAATAAACATCACCTTTTTCTGGATCAGCAGGATATTCATTACCAAAGTCACTGTTTGATGCTTTGCCCAGACCCGGTGCATTGTCAGCCACGATCGGTTGACTGTACATCACTCCGCGATTTGGTCCGGGTGCGGCTTCTGCAATTTTTTTTGTATTGGGAATTGGAGCAGGAACTGATTCAATCAGTTTTTCTTCAGGTTGAACTTTTTCAACTATTTCATCAACTATTTGATCTACTGTCTTAGATTCAACTGCTGGCTCTGGTTCAATGACAATTGATTCAACAGTTTCCGAATGCTCGGCTAGCATGGCATTGATTTGATCAATTTGATCATCGGTCAGCGGACCATTGTCGGCTTCGTACTTGGGAGTTTCAATAGGCGTTTCAAAACTTGGGCCTGTTTGCACCCATTCGCCATTGGGCATACGCACACCCTCGAATTCTATCTTTGTGGTTGGTTCTTGTGGTGTAGTGGCCACAATACCAAGGTCCTGAATAGTTTCTGCTAACTCTTGCTCGATCCTGTCATGGGCTTTGTTATCAGTTTCTTCTTTAACTGGTGTTTCACGTTCTTCTTGTTTCCAGGCAAATGTCATTTGTGCGGCCAACAACATGATAACAGCCAGCGGATCAAATACAACCACAATGGTAATGATAATCCAAGTCACTGCCTTTTCCAGCATGCCGGCATCGGGTTCTACCCCGTATAAGAATGCCGCAATGTATTTGATTGGTCCTACTTCGGCTTCAACCTTGCGAACTTCTGCTCGTATTGGCGCGGCCTCGTCATTGAGAGCACTAATAATTTTCTGGTTGGCTTCAATGTCTCGATTGAGTGCTGTACGATCCTTGGCCTGTGACCTGCGGATGGCGACTGCTTTGTCGGCACCTTTTTCATCACTTGATCGGCCCATGACCTGGTCTACAGCTTCATCCATTTGTCGAAGCGCCTTGCGGTTGGCTTCGATATTGTCTCGTGCTGTTCGAATTTTTTCATCATAAATTGCTATTTTACTTTGAACATCACCTGACACTAGGTTTTGGTCGTTGTGTGCTTTTGATAGGAATCCAAAAATACCCATACTTGTGATCAGCATCAACAGCACTACGGCTGTGACCATATAGGTCTTCATTAAGCGTGGAACCTGTGTCCAATACTGTTTGATCCAGGTAGCACAAACTAGTTTGGCTACTTCCAGGCTTACACCCATGATCATGATCGGAACAGCCGCGGCTGAGAAAATGGCTGTGAGACCTACTACACTATAGTAGATAGCAACCGAGGATATGGTTAATCCAGTTAAGAGTAGTAGCCAAGCAAGTATCATAGTATGTATTTATAGGTTTTAGTCCCATAGTATACACAGATAAATGGTGCGTGTCAACAGAATTGGCTTAATTAAACCCAGGGGCGACCTGTTACTAAACCGCCGGCGTTGCTGTTGTCCACTACCACATTTCCAGAATACACCGTGGGCAGTTCCGTGGTGTCCAAGGTATGTAGTGCTCTATAACCCGTGGTACCGGCAGCGGCACGTTTGGTCTGTGCCAGAGCCAGTTTGGCAGTTTGACGTGCCTGTTTAGTTGCCAAGTGCGAAATTCCGTTTTGTGACATAATATTATTTACCGTTAAAAATTAACTTAATCTAGCCCAACCGTAACGCACGATTTGAACATTGCCGCTGGTGTTGTTGATGCCAAAGTCAAATCTATTGGTGGTTGCACTGGGAGCCACACTGGATCGCACAATGGTATTTGCAGTGCCTGTAAACTGATTGGGTATGCTGGTAAAGTCAATGGGCGTTCCACCACCAGTATAGACCCAGGCATACTGAGCGCCTACCACAGGTACGTTAGTGTTGGTCACTGTGGCAGTGGCGATCCAAGTCAAAATACCATTGGGGATATTGCAATCCACCCACATGTAGTAGGTGTTGCTAGGAGTCACAGTGAAACTTTGTGTGCTGTTGCCTGTAGGCACTGACCAAGAACCTGTATACTTTATTGCCACATTGGACAGGTTAGAACCATCACCAAAGAAACTACTTGATGTGGTGATGTTACCTGTAACACTTGTGTTGCCAGTTACAGTAATGTTTCCAGTGGTGATATTGCTACCGATCAGGGCGCTGGCAACAGTAAGATTACCACCAATGATACTACCACTGCCTTGGCCAACAATGATGTTACCTGGATTTAAATTGCCGTGGAATGCCGCCACGTTTGCATTACCAAATATCTGTGACTGTACTGATGCGATTGTTACGTTTGCCGCGGCAATATTGGCATTTACTGTGTTAATAGCAGTATTAATGTTAGTAAAGGTTCCAGTTGTTCCAGATACGTTGCCTTGTACTGTACCAAATAAATTACCACTGATCTGATTGGTCACATTTAAGTTAGCAAATGATCCAGTTGCCGCACTAAACGAATTAATGCCACTTAAATTACCTGAGTATGTTGGCAAGTAACTTGTTACATTGGCATTACTATATGTTGTACTACCACCTGTTACTGTTGATAGGATGTTTACGCCATTGGCAAACTTATAATTACTATATGTTGCAGTTGTGCCAAATATGTTACCATTTATTTGACCTGAGATGCTAATGTTATTTGCAACAACATTGCCGGCAGTAATTTCGCCGTTGTCAAACAAGGTGATTCTTGCAACAGTTGCATTGCCAACATAGCTGGCAACAGTGACGCCGTTGGCGGTGATGTTTGAAGCTGTGTACTGAGTCAAGTATGCGGCCACATTGGCATTGCCGTATGAGCCTGATCCGGTCACTCCTGTCAAGAAATATCCGTTTCCTGTAAAGTACCGTGCATTTACGTTTGCAGAATGAACTGGCAAGTATTGCCCAACCTGGGCATTGCCATAACTGCCAAGAAACGGAGCACCATTGGCATAATAAAAACCATTACCAATAATATTGCTGGCCTGGACGTTTCCGGTGACTGTTGTGCTACCCGAATATCCAATACCAATCAAGTCAACAAAGTTACTATTCAGTGTGGTCAATGATATAGCGGTAGCATTGGCCTGAGAGTAAACACTACTAATTGTTGTTTGTTGACTACCAGCATTAGCGTATAAGTTGGCAATGTTGGCATTGACTGCGGCTGCAAACACGTTCAATGAATTATTAGTTATCTGAATAGCCAAGTTGGCTGCCGAGACATTTGCGTTGGTTGCTGTTATTTGTCCTGCTTGTGTGCCTGCATTGGCAGTTAAGGTAGCTACGTTAGCAACAAGTGTGGCGTTGGTAGTAGAAACATTAGAATTAGTTGATGCAATTTGAGAAGTAACCGAACCAACCGCAGAATATACCACACCAAGGTTGGCATCAATTGCTCTAATACGTGCATTGGCGGCTGTTACATTAGCATTAAGATTATAAATCTGTGTGTCGTGAACCGACGTGGTATTTTGTAACCCAGTAATATTTGTAGTTGCTGTGCCAAGGTTGGCATTGATATTGGCAACAGTATTCAATGCCCCGCCTATGCTGGTGTTTAGGTTAGCAACAGAATTATTAAGAGTATTAATTGAAGATGCTTGTGTGCCGGCATTGGCAGTTAATGTGGTTAAAGTAGAATCTTGGATGACCGCATTGGCAGTCAAGGTAGCCAGTGCAGATGCCTGTGTTGCGGCGTTGGCAGTCAATGCTGTTGAGACTGCATCAACGTAGCCTTTCATTGCTGTGTTGGCTGTCACAATCGCGGCATTGGCCGCAACAATTGATGCATTGGCCGCAGTGATCTGATTGCCTAATGTTAGTATTTCTGTTTGTTGCGTTCTGGCATTGCCCTGTAGTGCAATGATATTTGTAGTGACTGTGCCAAGATTGGCGTCATGTGAATTTAAAGTGCTGGCCTGTGCGCCGGCATTGGAAAGTAAATTGGCAACCACAACATTTAATGTACCAATGTTGGCATCAAAAGATCCGACCATGACATTGGCAGCAGATACGTTTGCATTAATTGTGCCAATTGCCATTGACTGAGTTGCCGCATTGGCAAACAGCGTTGTAATATTGTTGGTCACTGTGCCCAGGTTGGCAGATTGTAACATGTCTGTATTTAGAATGGCAGCCACAGTATTTGTGACTGATCCCAAATTGGCATCAATGGTTTGAATATGTACGTTTGCGGCTGTCAGATTTGCCTGGAATCCGGACATCGGAGCCAAGGCGGCATTGGCAACTGTTGATGCGGTGTTGGCAATGGTACTTGACAAATTGGCGGCAATTTGATTGTAAATTGTTGTGGACGCATTGGCTGTGAATGCATTAATAACACTGGTAGCATAAACATTGGATGCTACCATGGCACTGTTCAATGTGCCCAAACTGACTGCACCTACCACGTCATTTACACTTAGAACAATGTTGCCATATCTGCCAGCGACCGAGCTTACACCAGGATTGTAAGTTGCAAAAACATTGGCATTACCAGATGCGTATACAACCACATTGGCTGTATTATTAACGGCCGCCAAATTAGCAAAATTTCGGTCGATTTTCTGGAATGCCACACGTAATGCATCGCCTGTTCTATCGTTGGCTGTGGCACCTGTGTAGACGTTAGCAAAAATACTCATATTCATTAACCTTGTTATTGAGTATTTATCTATAAACAAGAAAGCCCGCAGAAAGCGGGCTTGGGGGTATTACACAGTACCTTTCGGTAACAACAGTATTTATAAACCTAGCTGTTTTGCACGGGTGTAAACCTGCTCACTGGCTAGATTTTTGCCCTTGCTTTCGCATTGTATGTCAAAATTTTCCCAAAATGTCAAAGCCCAGTCTGTCACTGGTTGATTCCAGTAAAAATCACTGTGAGCTCGCATTTTCTGTTTTTTGTAGCCGGTTTCTAAC
>Ga0209188_1002312_pt1 | contig 14242 bp, 18 predicted proteins | sample C_130625_EF_Meta_FD_187307 | JGI IMG/M metagenome (GOLD analysis project Ga0209188, IMG submission 187307) | Freshwater microbial communities from Lake Croche, Canada to study carbon cycling - C_130625_EF_MetaG (SPAdes) (version 2) | ecosystem: Environmental > Aquatic > Freshwater > Lake...
AAGGACATTATGTATTTTTATATATAATCATATAAAAATACCGTGTAATATGTATACAGATGAAATTATTTTGGATTTTGAATGTCACATTTCATGCTTTGAATAATAGTTTTACCTTCAAAAAGAAGTCGCCCTATTGTCACAGGTATCATTCGTTGGTAGTCTTGACCAAGGATGATTTCCCCTTGAACGACAATGAAGACGATACGGTTCGCTCGCTCGGGCTCGTGCCCAATGTAATCACCAAAGAAGAAGGACAAACGATATTTTCATTCAGAAAACGAAACAATTATGTTTATAACGGATGTGACCAACGAAAGCCAATGAATATAAATGATGCGGACACCCTACTTTATTTTTACCAAAAATTCTACGAGGTGTACCAAAAACACGAACTTTTGAAAAAATTACAGTCAACAACCATCAATAACCACGAAAAACTGAAAATAATGGACGAATGCAATCACCTGTTGGATACGAAATACAAACACAATCCGTTGTATAAAGGATTTGATGAATTTATGTAAAGACATATGAAAAACTGAAACGACTATATTTATTTTGTATAAATATAGTATAAGCATGGTAGGACAAACATCGCAATATAGCAACCCCATATATACTTATGGATTTGTAGGCGATTACAACATATTTAGTCCATTGTATCGTTCGTTTAGCGGGATGCCGATTGTCAGCTATATTTTGTTGGGCGGAACAACCCTATTTTTGGCGTATGTTACATTGATAGATAATGCGCCAGATAATGTTGATGCCGCCTACGGTGAGAACAAACCCTTTGGTATTAATTTTGGTGGAAAACGCGGGAGAAAGACCGCAGCACGGCACGGTCGCGGCGAGAAAAATCGCAGCACGGCACGGTCGCGCAAGAATTAGAGTCACGCTAGATCCTTGAGGCAGCTATTGAAAAAGTATTCGACCTCTTCCGCCTTGGAAGAAGCCACCGCATGATCTGGGGCGATATGAATATTACCCTTCTTCCAGGCCATAATCGTCGGAATACCATTGACCATCTTCTTCGACTTGAAATGCGCGTACAACTCGAAACACTCGTCAATATCAATTATATAACAGATCACATTGCGAGGCAGACGATGCATCCAATCGTGAACTTGCGCCTCGATTTTTTGACAGGGCTTGCACCAGGTGGCACCAAACTTCACGATGATGAAGCCGGGATTTTCCTTCAGCGACTCTCCAAATTCCTCAGGCTTGCCGATTTCCGTTAAAATTTCCGCCATTTGTATAATATAACAATTATGTTTAAATATATTATGAATATAAATATTATTTGTTGATATTCATAATATGGCTTTAGTATACGATTTCAAGTGTATATGGGCGGGATTTTACTCACAATATTTTTTTTTCTTACAGGCATATATTTTTTGTAGAATGCACAATGCCGTGTTATTATACGACGATTCGCAATGGAAATTCAAGCATGCGCTTGGTCTAGCGGATTATTTCGTCCTAGATGAATCGAAAATTCGGTTTTTCAATACTGCCCAGGAAAAACTAGACAATGTTGTGATTAAATGTCATAATCCTGGCGAAATCGGTCCCACATTCCCACTATGTGAATACCGCAAAGCCATCAAAGAACTGTATGTGATGAACGACGACATTCGGCAAAAAACGCATCTGTTGCGTAAAAATTTCCCGGAAAAATACAACGCCATTTTTATTCGCTGGGGGGATAAAAAAATAGAAATCAAAGTATCCGGTCGCGACATTGAGGTCGAAAGATATGTCGACACCCTACAACAGGTATGTGGCGACAACCGCCATTTATTTATTCATTCGGACGACCATGATGCGGTAGTGTGTGTATTGGAGTGTATGCAACGCCGCAACATGCAGGATTTTAATGTATTTTTCATTACCGGAGAATCGGAGCGCGGAGGCACATTGGCCTGTGAAATATACAGACACGGTTATCCCAACAAAACGAAAAAATCCATTGAACAGATGACGATACACGAATTGCGCGAACACACCGAGAAAATGTTGGTTGCGGTCGAAGTGATGGGTCAGGCAGAAAATGTCGTGCTAGATTATCAATCCAATGTTGCCCGATTTTTGAAACTGTATTACGACGAATCGCACTGTAAAGTTCACAGTGTATTTGATGATGCTCCGGATGAAAATGTAGCATGCATTCCACCTGCATTCGGATTTGAAATCAACGGTTACATGAATGTGCCGCCCTCTCCCTCGGAAGCGGCGCCTGTGCCAGTCTAGTTTCGGAAGAATCGTAAAAAATATGTGTAAACGAATAATATATGGATACAAATCACAATTTAAATATCAACGATTATTCGTTCAACGAGTTATTAGAATTATTCAATTTAACATACGATTTTTCGCTGAATGATTTGAAGGAATGCAAAAAAAAGGTTCTTTTTATGCATCCCGACAAATCGGGAAAATCCCCCGAATATTTTTTATTTTACAAAAAGGCTTTTGAACTCGTCGTCCAATATTACGAAGACAAATATCGCCAAACGCGTGTAGTACCCAAAACCGAGATAAAATATGCACCAACCAAAAGTGCCGAAGAAGACAATCCCATTAAAACCGCAATAAAGGCCATGAAACCCGAAACATTCAACAAAACCTTTAATGAACTCTTTGACAAAAATATGGCCGTGAAACCGGACGAGACGCGCAATCAGTGGTTCAAAAACGAGGACGCACAGTTCAAAGTGAACGAAACCGTTACCACGCAAAATTTAGGTAAAGTGATCGAAAGCATAAAATCTCAACACAATGATGTAGTCCGATACAAGGGTGTAGAAAATATCTACAGTTCGGCGGGTACCGGAACGAGTTTTTTGTACGATGAAATGGAGGACAAAGAATCCTATGTTTCTTGTGATCTGTTTAGCAAGTTGAAATTCGATGATTTACGAAAAGTACATAAGGATCAAACGGTACTCAGTGTCGCCGAAAGTGATTTTAACAGGGTAAAAACCTTCAAATCAGTGGAAGAACTGAACCGCGAACGCGGTATGCAAGACATCAAACCTTTTGAAAAAATGGCAGCAGAAGACATGATACGAAAACAACAAATGGAATACGAACAACTCATCCGTAAAAAACAGCACGAGGATAAACTGCGATCCATGGAATACGAAAAGAAAGACAAGGATATTCAAGCTTATTTTTTGAGATTGGGACAATGATATCATTCGGTATTTATTTTAGCGAATAATATTGGCACATCAATCTTCGGTATTATTCGCGTAAAATAAACTTTTTTTCAAAGCGTAATGCACCAAATGCAGTCTCGGCTCCGTATACCACAATCAAAGCTCGAATTTTATTTTTATAAATTTCGTCCACGGACGCAAGATATGGTTCAGATTCCCCGTTTCGTAACACTTTACGAATCTCTTCCGCGGCGACTACCCATTCTTTATCAGAAAAGATTTTTTGTATTCTGAGTATTTGTCCGTTACTGATGCCGAAATTATTCAATAATACTATGTCTTTTCTGTAAGATATTGATTTTTCTTGAACTGGTACTCTCGCGGGGGGCTTGGACATACAGAGTCCCATTTTTGATTATTTTTTTGTATTCTATACATAATTCTTATAAATAAATCTGGGTTTAATTTTTACCATTTTGCCTCAAAATGGCGACCCATTTTGCCACACTTTTTTTCGTCTCTTCTCACCGTATGACAGGCATGATAATTGTTGTGAATCAAGCCGTCCTTGGTGACATTTAGCGGAATCATGTCAAATATCTTGGGATACAAGAAGCAGTTGCCGCCGTTTGCATTTTCCGGGTCTCTCATGAAATATTTACATTTTTTGCAACTGTTGGGCACAAAACCACCATTGAAAGTCAGAGAAGGAAACTTGGGTGGTACGAAAATGGACCGACGGTCATCATTTTCCTTCTGAAAAACACGCGAATTGAACTCGTCGTGTCGGCCCGTTTTGATTTGGGAAAGCTCAATCGTTGTTAGATATAGCCCTTGCGTTGCAATCGAAGAATGCAGGCTAAAGAATCTCCGCGAGGCACGGCAGCCCCGGGGACCAGGCACACTGATCGCCTTGCACATAACAAACACTGTCGCAAACATGGTGAGCATAGATGAAATTCCGGTCATTTTGTGATATTGATTTGTTTTTACCAAAACCAAATCAATTTTTTACTCCTTGAGTATGTCCTCGAGGATTTTACTGCGAAGAACATTGTTCTCTGGAGTAGAACCTGCACCATTCCAAGTGACTTGGTCGGAATGAATACGATAGTACATCAACACTTCCGGGATATGATGAATCGTTCCAAACTTTTTCAATATACGCAACCACAGGTCGTAATCCTCGAAACACGAGCGCGTCAGCGAAACATTGTAGTTGCCCGCCTCTAAAATGGCGGATTTTCTGAAACACACCGACGGGTGGTTGACGAACCAGGTCGGTTTGGTCCTGCGAAATTGAACCCAGGTCATCGTTTGGTGGTTGGTGCGCTGCAACAATTGCAAATCCTTGTGGTCATTGGGATCTCTCTTGAACATTTGGACATCTGTACCGCATATCACACAGTTCGGATTCTTTTTCATGAATTCCAACTGCTTTTCAATACGATCGGGAAACATGATATCATCCGAGTCCATACGCACAATGATCTCGTGTGAACACATTGCGACACCTTCCGCCAAACACGCCGCCAAACCACGATTCTCTGGCGATTTGTAATAAATACCCTTGGTAAATCGAGTGGATTTCTGGAATTTCTCCAGTTCCTTTTCTAAAAGTTGGGAAGACAAATCGGTGGAACCGTCGTTTATCCACACCAATTCGATGCCAAAATGACCGGTCTGAGCTTTGATCGAATCCAAGCATTCGACGACATACATGTGCTTCGTATTATAACTGGCAACGAGCACGGAAATCCAGACATTCGGCTCAGTAAACTGTGTGGGCAAGACAATCTGGTTCATAATTTCATAATTTTGTTTGGTCGACCCCCATTCCTGGAACGCGTATATTTTCTTGTGTCCGCGGTACTCAATACCGGTAAAATGCAGCGGCAAAAACATGTAGCTGGGATAAACACTGAAATCCGAATATTTGCCCGTTTCCAAGAGTCGGGTCAACAGGCCGGGGCCCACCGTATACCACGCTCGCTTTCCGCAGGTCTCCGGGCAACTGTCGTTCACCAACATCCAGTCTACCGCGGCACGACACAGAGGATGTTTCGGGATATATCCCATGGTCCCCGTTGCCACCAAACCTTGGCGACACTCTTCGTTTTCAAATCCAGCAAAAGCCGTGCGGTTCAAAAAAGTCTCGTCAAAGGGCTCGACGCAGATGGAGTCCGCGTCCAAAAAAATGCCCCCGTATTGGTAGAGAATTTCCCAGCGAATAATATCGGCCTTGCCGTTGATTTCCGACATGCGATTGATGGCGTCCGTACACTCCAATTTCAATCCCCGACGAGCAATTTCCGCTTCTGTCCAACGAATATACTCGAAATCTGGATGTTTATCACGCCAAGTGTCCATGAATTTAGTGGGCATGGGCTTGGGTCCGATCCACAGTTGGTGAATGATTTTCGGAATGGGCATCAATTCTTCTATAATGAAATTAAACCTTCGAAATATTTATACCCTTTTATTGAAAAATAAAAATAACATATAGCACAGTAAAAAATGGGGGATAGTATCCACCATTTATCCACCATTTATGTTGTTTTTGTATTTTCTGTTTTTGCTATCCTAATCTTGGGGTGCTTTCTCCACTGTTTTACACTGATGAACATTTGAATCCGGACGCCCATCTTTGATGGGCGCCTGATACAATTGATATATCGGTAACGTTGCCCTTGAACACTAACCGAACTTCGTTCGGTTTATAATGTTCAAGGGTGTAGAATGAGAGATGATATTTTACCTGAGGGTTAGATGATATTACCCGTGCACTGATACACATAGCGTTTATTTTCGTAATCGGTATGCACATGGAGTTTGTCCAGTTCGGTCCAGTTGCCGTCCCCCCAAACTTCGTCGTATTCCTGTCGCTCGTTCAACACATAGCAGGTACAGATTCTACGCAAGCCGAGGTAAATCGTGTAGTAGGATTTACCGGAATCATCGACCCCTTCGTACCAGCCAATCTCCTCTGGGAAAACCTGGCATATATAGTACTCGGAAAAATCGGTTTTACAGTACACGCCCCAGTTCAGCATCAAGTAATCCATCACAGCACGAAGATTCACATTTTCGATATTCAGATACCAGCGAATCCAGGCTCGTGACCAGAGCTCTCGGCGCACATTATTGCAGAAGTGAGCACGATGCTGCTTCTCGGTGGTATCGTCGTATTCGAAGATGTTCCTCAACAGGTCAATGTTGAGACCGTACAGGCGGCTTTGTTCGATGGAAGTGTTCATGATTTCGCACATTTTAGTTTACAATGTTCAATAAATTTTGTAAAATCAATCAATTTTCCTGTATTTCTTCGGCTTCTTGTAAATTATCTGATTCATCTCCCTCCTTTTTCGAATCTGCGATTTCTAAGCGCGGTTCGGTCCCGCCTAGCTTCGCAAAGGCGGGGACGGATTGATAAGAATGTGTGGATGAAGATTGCATTCGATGCGCCATGTTTCTATGAAGAGTACCGAATTCCATGATGATACCATTTTTTATCACTGCCAATTCGTGTTGAATGTTTTGTGTCAATTCAAACAATATATCCAATTTATGATGAAATCCGGTCAAATCGTTTTTTGTGATCGACGCATTCGGATCAAACATGAGCGGAATCTCTTCAACATCGACATCGACATCGCTGGCGATGGAGGGAGCATGACCTCCGGATAAATCCAATTTTGTGGTAAATTCGACCTGTTTGGCTCTTTTGGGCCCTTTTGGTGGCACCGGTCCACCCATGTTTTGGATATCCAATTCACGCTGTCGCAACTGCTGCTGTAGGAGCTCTTCCATGTTCTCAATTGCCTGATCGTTCACCACCTCCTTGAAATTCGGTTCGGGCGGCACCTCTCTTTTCAACATGTTATCGTATTCTCGTTGTCGATTCGCGACCTCCATTGTGTATCCTTCCTGACGAATTCCTTTTACTTCCGAAACCGGCGGGGTGCGTAGCGAGGGGCGCATAGCATTAAGCGACTGGTTGCGAAAGCCGCCGTTTTCGTTGATCGTATAATTGATGTTGTTTTGGTTCATTTTAGTGTTTTGTTTTAGTATACGAGAATTCAAAAACTGTACCATATTGTGAATAGTCTGTTTATTTAACTCTTTCAAATCCGTACTAGACAGGGGTCGATGACGGTTGTTTTCATAGGCGGTTTTCACCATATTTTTGAACACGGCCTCTCTCTCACCCTGCGGGATCGCCTGAATATTGGGTATTTTTTGTATAGTATTCCACAACAACTGTTGGTTCTCTGGTTGCACATACGAGCTCATGGTAATTTATTAAAATTACAATGAACATCTTTATGTCTTTTTAGTGGGGAAAATTTTATCTAATTTCGCGCGATTTTTCTGGGAATCGTTGTAACCTTGTTCGTACAATTTCAAAAAGTCGTACTTTTCCTTACACAATAGTGTCGTATAATCATCTATGTGAAATCCTTTCGATTTGGCGGGTTCCCACATGTCGGGTTTGATGATGAGGTCGGGGGTAATCAAATCGTAGTAGGGATAACGGCTGAACCCACCATCAAAAGTATAATATTTGCGATAGGTATTAATGAGCCCACCTGTAATCAAAGGTACATGAGAACTGGCAATACAACAGTCCAGAGCATCTTCTAAGCTAATGAAATTATGGAAAATACTGGTTCTCACAAAATAGGCAGAATTATCCTTGTGGTTGTGTAATTTCAGAGGTATGTACCACCCGTTCAGGTGAAGGGTAGTTACACCAATGTAAATCTTATCCAAATCAAAGTCGGAATCGTTGAAATTCTGGAGAACCCGGGTTTTAATATCGATCTCGAAATCGTTTATTTTTTCTTCTTTGGTGATTTTAGTTTTGCTGCCTAATACCCTGTCAAGAAATGTGCGAACATTTCCTTTGAAAGCCAAAATAAGCGCGTTCCACGAACCTGCCGATGCTCCAGAAAAAATATACTCCGAAATGTCGTAGTTGTCCTTGATGAAGGCGACAATGCCGGTCAAATAAAATCCCTTGAATCCGCCCGGTGATATACATATCATTTTTTTGGGTATTTGGTGACCATCATACATCATTTCGCTGTGCTTTTCGCTGTGCTTTTCGCTCTGCTTTTTGTGTTGTTTATGATACGATCTGACCAAAAATGGATTTTTATGTATAATCAACGAATTTGCAACTCCAACAACACTGGATTCGGTTACCACCTTTTTAATAAAATTTACCTTGTATAATAACATGGACATTTGTATAAATATATTGAAATATCTATTCATCGGTTTTATATATTATAAAAGCAAAAGTTTTATACTATTTGTGCATTTTGCGAGTTTTCCTACCGCCTTTTCTTCTTCGCAAAGTCATCGGTTGCGCCGCGGCGATGGACGGTTTTGGCTTGTTTCTGGCCGCATTGGAAATTGGCACAGCTATCGGTTTTTTAACAGGGGCCACTGGTTTTGAAACCGTGGGCTTTATCGGTGGAGTAGATGTGGCTTTGGGTCCGCGGTCCGCGGTCGCGGCTTTGGCCTTATTCACCGAATTTTCTTTATGAAAATCGGTCGTTGACTGAGATTTCTTCTCTTTATTTGTTTTGACAATGTTACCTTTTGCGTCGCGAACTTCAACCGTTCCGTCGGGTTTTTTGGTGATGGTATTGCCTGTCTTTTTATCTTGAATGACGGTATTACCATCTTTATCTGTGGTTGGTTTGTTGGGTACCGGTACCGCGGGTGCGGTGTCCAAACACTTTCCGGTTTTGGGATCCTTATTTTTGCAAGGTTTTGCGGGCACGGCGGTGTCGCCGTCGACAATTGGTTTGGCGCATTTGCCATCTGGGCCGATATTTTTTTTGTGACAGAGGACACCATTATTATCATGAACCGTATTGCAACGACCGGTTTTGGGGTCAATATTTTTAACCTTACATTTGTTTCCAGAAGCGTCTGTCGCCATTTCTTCGAGATCTCGGCACCTGTGGGTTTTTGCATCGTAGTCGCTTCGTTTGCACCGGTTCCCCGAACCATCCGTGACTTCATCGAGATTACCCATATTATTGGGCGACATGTCGTTACATGTGTTTGTTTGTGCATTGTAATTTGCAACACTGCATGTGTTTCCGAAACGATCGGTGCGATCGATGACTTGACCGACACCGGTATTGGGTGGATAATTCGTATTGCTATCGGGGATACTACTACTACTCGGTACACTTTGTGAAAAATTTGTGTCCGGTGCCGCGGGTTCTGAAGAAGGTTTTGCGTAGGACGACAGGTTCCCAATAAAACTGGGCATGGTAGAAGGCGCTTGTGTTAGTCTAGGTCCCGTTGGGCCACCAGCCGGTCCCGGTCCCGGACCCACCGCTGCAGGCGCAGGCACATTGTTTTTATTGGCCTCGACCGTTGGTTGAAAATCTGGACGAATAAACATGGCCCGGTCACCCATCGGTTGCATATCCAATTTGGGAAACACCTCGCTGTTTCCCACCAAAATTTCTTTAATACGCGCTTCTCGCGGCAAAAATTTGAAGGTTTCGTAGGATTTTTTGATGGAAGCTAAATATTCTTCCACATCCAACACACTAGAATCGATGTAATGTTTAAATCCATCAATCGCACCCGACGAATTTGCATCAAAAATAATGCTTTTGTACAATATTTTACTTGGGTCCAACAGTGACGGGTAGGCAACCACATAGATTTTTTCGTAGCCAATACCGGTGCCGCCCAACTGTTTTTTCGCCTTTTTGGGTAGTTTTTTCTCGTCAATAATGAGAACCACCTGTTTGGTTCGTTCCAACACATATTTCCAAAAATTCATGTCGGAGGCAAAAACAACCGCATGTTCATCATAGTTCGTTCCGTATTTACGGTTATTTATAGATTTTTTATGGTGTTTCGTTTTGGGCATGTACCTATTTACATAATCGGGATATTATTTTTATGAATTAAAATACTCGCCGCGCAATTTTTCTACATATTTGTCGGTAATGCGAACCTTTTTAAAGAAAAAAATCTTGTCCTTGTACGATTTGAATCTGTAATGTCTGGGCTCGTCCACCTCATCCGTCAACATGGTAATGATGAAAAAAAGTGAATACATGCCACATTCGGTGTTGCTATATTGGTGCTCAAAGGGGGCATTCTGAAAAAATTTGAAACGAATCGGTTTGGACAGTTCAAGCCCTTGCGACTGAATGGTTTTCACTAATTTCATTATTTCGGAGGGTATTTTTGCTCCCGCACTATCAAAATAAAATATGAATTTGTCCTTGACATCAACAAACATCGATACCCAGTGTGTTCCTGGTCCGGTGTGTTTGTCTAAATTAAATACTACCGCAATTTTGTCCTTCTTTCTTTTCATGAGTTCTCCCAAAGAGAACTTGCAAAGTTCGGTCGATACACACACATCGTCATTCGAGGGGGCCGCAAAATCAATGAAACTTGGACCGATGAATTCAAAATGTGGGTAGCGATCCTCGTATTGACTCAACACATTAAAAATATCTATGTTGGACAACCATTCGTTCGGATTGTGGTTCCATTCTTTAGGGTGTTGAGGTGCAAAAAGATATTCTTTGATTTGGCGGCGAATTTTTTCGTTTTTGATGGTCTGCAGCCAACAGTCTTCTTTGGTGCATTTGAGACGATCGCGCAATTCTTTCCAAATGGCTTTGGGATCGTTGGTTTTGATGGGGTCAGATTTGTGGGAATGATTGTAAGCCTTTTTAAGATCTCTCAGCACATCGGTAGTATAACAGGAATTGCCTGCCACTGTTTTCCCGGTAACTACCGGACTACACTTCATCGGAGTTTCCTTAGAGGGATCTTTGCCACCCACTTTTTCTTTTTTCAAAAAGGATTCGAGAACCAAGGGGTCGGAGAATTTCACGGTTTTACGGTGTTTTTGGCCACGGTCTTTTAAAGTTTTGCGATTATGGTTTTCATCCAATTTTTTTTTATTCAAAATAAAGGAATCGATTGGTTCCATATATTATTAGATAACATTTTATCATTTGCTAGTTTTATGGTGGAAAGGCGTCCGATGATGTAGACGCTGGGTTGGGGATACCCCAGGCCCCCAAAGTGGACCCGTTGCTATAGCATGTGTAGGTGTAATTCTGCCGCCGAAAGTTTTGGAAATTTTTTCTAAAGAATCAGCCGATATTTCCTGATCCATGCGGCTTTCATCAAAGAGAACATCTTTGTCTTCTTCATCTTCGTGATAATAATGTTTAGCCGGTTTCTCTTCGTAATCCGCATTTTCCAAGTATTTGATGCAGGTTCTCGCGAATCCTTGAAAGGCTTCGTTCAGTTCGTTGTTGAATTCCTTTTTAGGATCTTCTAAAAAATCTTCGAAGAGTTCGACAATACCGCCACGATATTTCTTGATTTTTTCGAAAAAGCGCTTTTCCTCCTCTAATTTTTGGGGGTTGGTGACCGACAGATAACGACTGTACTGATTTTTATTCAAGAGAAGTTCAAAGGTTATTTTATCGAGATCACTCATTTTATCGGTTTGGTTCTCCATTTTATATTACTAGCCCTCGATTTTATTTTATATACCTGAACATTTTATTTTATAACATATGTATATAGCATAAACAAATCATGTCAATTAAACCTTCTTCATTGGGCGGTGGCCCCTACAATGGCTGGTCTCCCAAACAAACTGTTCTCAATTATAAATCCAGCGAAAACATCATGGCAAGAAAAATTGTCGTGAAATCCTGGAATACTCAATATGCGACGGGTGTGTTCAACGGCAAAAACCGTATTGTTACTCCTTTTCGTGCCGTCAACAATTTAGGTGATTTTTTGAACCGCCAAAATTACGCCTGTGGTGGCCCCAACCCTGTGACGCCGGATCGTTACAAGCGCAATAACAACATTGGTGCTGTTCCTAAGGCTTGCGATAACAGTGGCGTACCTGCTTCTACCTGCAACCCGAAATTTGTGCCTGATTCCTCGGACTATGTTAGATTTAAGAAATTGCGTGCGACCAATTATAGTTATAACGACCAAAAATTCGGCGGCGACAAGAACAATGCCTCGCAACACGCACAATTCGCTATACATCGCTAATAATTATAATGATATTTTTTCATACTATAAGTATATAGTATGTTTAACAGTTATTTAGTTGAATTTTTTGGTACATGTTTCTTAGTATTCATCATTTTAGCTACCGGAAATCCTGTTGCCATCGCCTGTGCATATGCGCTCGCGGTCATCATGATCAAGGACATTAGTGGTGGTCACATTAACCCCGTGGTAAGTATTGTGATGGCTTCACTGGGCAACATTGAAATCAGTGAATTGGTGCCTTACATCTTGGCGCAGGTATTTGGAGGGTTGGTTGCACTGGAACTCTACAAACGCATTCAGTTTTAATTAGATATATTGTATTTTTTGTAATTGTATTCACAAAAAATATTTACGCCTTGACATCATCGGCCTTATCTGTCTCGGCGGGTTTCTCCACCGTCTCGGCTACCGGTATTTTATCCACTTGAGGCTCATACTTTGTAACACGGGAAAAGCACGGGAACCATTTACCAAAACTAAATTTATCACCGCACTTGCAGTCATTGTCGCATTTGCAGTCATCACCACATTTGCAGTCATCGCCACACTTGCAGTCATCGCCACACTTGCAGTCATCGCCACACTTGCAGTCATCGCCACACTTGCAGTCGTCACCACATTTGCACTTCTTATTCGACTCACAACCGGTTGATTTGCAATCGTCCATAGGGCACGGGCAACAGGTTACAACTAAAGAAACCTTGATTTCGGATTCCTTCTTCTCAAAATTGAAGCTGGGCTGCGGGGACGCAACCGGTTCGGTCGTAGTTTCGGCCGCATCTGATTTTTTAAACTTGGCATCAAGCAAAATCGCGTTATCATCTACCATATTGAATGACATCTGATTATATATATAAAATAATATTTTTTATATCCTTTTATATCTCTAAAAATTGATAGTTTACTCGATGATTTTCATAAACATCACAAAATACTAAATATGACGGTGTACACCCAACTCCCCCAAGTGTTGAAAAACCTCATTTTGGAATTTGACGGGAAAATCAAATATCGAAGAGGTAAATACATCAACCAGCTCAAGGTCGATGACCCAATCTATCAATGTCTACTACAGATTCCAAAAAGGGTCATCCACACTGTGGATGATGCTCAGAATTGGTGCGTTTCTTTAAAGATTAATCAATTTAAATCGTTCGTTTTGTCCGCTTGCACCGAAGAAAAAATTACCTACCAATTGTTGACCGTGTTTTATGTAAGCCGACTCACCGGTGCTAGCTTTTTGAACAATGAAATCACCGTGGTAGCTTAATCATTTCTTTGCATCAATTTATACAAAATAAACAGACCAAGTACCGTAATCGACCCTAAATAAAATTGTGTGATAAAATCATCGTTGGCTACTAACTCTTTTTTCCTGCGAATGGTATCATCGTCCACTACCTCGTAAACAACACCATTGTAAAGACCACTGTTGTAAATGTATTCGGGTTGATAATAATTGGGGACATAAAGAGGATACCAGTTTTGATATCCGTAACCTACGGTTGCTACGGTTGTTCCACCTAAATTACCGTGTCCACTACCTCCACCATGGTCACTACCTCCACCATGGTCACTACCATGACCATGACCATGACCATGACCATGACCATGGTGTCCATGACCAAATCCTTCTACCGAAGGATCTATTCTGGGGTTCGGGTTTTCCTTCTGTGAACAGGTGGCGCATCCACTGTTTCCACTGTAAGTTTTACAAAAATTCCCCGAAGCGTCACGCGGGAATATCGTACAATTCAGGCGATCATATTCTTCTTTAGACACATAATTCGTGATATTGTTACCGGGGGTTCCGTCTTTTTGAATTGTCACCTGTACACAATTATTGGCAGCAGGTCCCAACATTTTCAGATGTGTATTCGTATTTATATTTTGTAAAGCCCCGAATGAAGAGGACAACATCCCGGTATTGGTCGTGTCGAAACTCTTGTCCGAATTTTGATAATAGTTCATGGTATCCA
>Ga0209188_1002316_pt1 | contig 14235 bp, 14 predicted proteins | sample C_130625_EF_Meta_FD_187307 | JGI IMG/M metagenome (GOLD analysis project Ga0209188, IMG submission 187307) | Freshwater microbial communities from Lake Croche, Canada to study carbon cycling - C_130625_EF_MetaG (SPAdes) (version 2) | ecosystem: Environmental > Aquatic > Freshwater > Lake...
GGTATCAACTCCGCTGCACCTTGCGCCAATAGATCCTGTGCTACTGCTAGCCCCAAGGCTTCTGCCTCTTCTACTGATTGCACCAGTCCATTGCCACTGGCTAGGCAAATGGCTTTGCCATCAGTACTAGCGACAAAGGAGCGAATACTCATACTCATTTGATTGTGGTCCCAAGTAGCATGGGCTGCTAATGGCACCTCACACGAACCGCCTAATTGACGTGAGACCATGCGCTCCGCAGATACTGCCAATAAAGTAGGCATGTCATTTAAAGGGGCCAGCCAGTCTTTAATATGGGGATGCTTAGTCAAGGTCTCAATCCCTAAGGCTCCTTGCCCAGCTGCTGGCGTGTAGGGATCATAGGGCAAGCAGGCCCGGATCCGAGACTCAAGCCCTAAGCGCTTTAAACCAGCAGCAGCCAGAATAATGGCTTGGTACTCGCCTTTGTCTAACTTACCCATACGGGTATCTAAGTTGCCCCGTAGGGGCTCAATCACTAGGTGCGGAAACTTACTCCTCAGAACAGACTCACGGCGCAGGCTCGAGGTGCCCACAATAGCGCCCTGGGGTAGATCTTCCAAGCTAGCATAGTCATTAGAAACAAAGGCATCTCTGGCATCTTCTCTAGCCATCACGCAAGCTAGATCAAAACCCTCTGGCATGACCATCGGTACGTCTTTTAGGGAATGGACTGCCAGATCTGCTCTGCCATCTTCTAGAGCGGTTTCTAGCTCTTTGACAAAAAGGCCTTTGCCACCGACTTTAGACAGGGCCTTATCTAAGATTTGGTCCCCACGGGTAGTCATCCCCAAAATCTGGACATCACAGCCTGGATAGAGCTTTTTAAGGCAATCTTGCACATACAGCGCCTGCCACATGGCAAGGCGACTTTCGCGGGAGGCGATTACGAGGCGCTGAGGAGCCTGGCGGGCCAGGATAGGGGTAGTGCTAGAGTTGGATGAAGAATGTAGGGTTTGGGACATAACAATTAAAATAACTTAAGACCTACGCCAATATACTGTGTTTATGAGCTCATCCAATAATTCTTTAGCCAACAAAGCCCAAGCTTGGTCGGCCCGCTTTGCCGAACCCGTCGACGAACTTGTTCAGCGTTATACCGCCTCTATAGGCTTTGATCAACGCTTTGCGATGGTCGATATCGCTGGATCTTTAGCGCATGCCCAAATGTTGGCCACCCAAAAAATCATTAGCCAACAAGATTTAACCGATATCCAAAAGGGTATGGCTCAAATTAAGAACGAAATCGAATCAGGTCAATTCGAGTGGCAATTGGCATTAGAAGATGTGCACCTTAATATCGAAGCCCGCCTCACTGCATTAGTAGGTGATGCTGGCAAACGTTTACATACTGGCCGTTCACGCAATGATCAAGTGGCTACCGATTTGCGGCTGTGGTTGCGTGGCAGTGTTGATGATATTGCCATCACCCTCAAATCTTTACGTTTGGCACTATTAGATTTAGCCGAAAAGCATGCATCCACCATCATGCCGGGTCACACACATTTGCAAGTAGCTCAACCGATTACTTTTGGTCATCACTTGATGGCTTACTTTGAAATGTTTAGTCGTGATGCAAGTCGCTTGGCAGATTTGCGCACTCGCTTTAATCGCCTACCTTTAGGTGCTGCGGCATTAGCGGGAACCACCTATCCGATCGATCGTGAGCAGGTTGCCAAAGCCCTGGGCTTTGACGGCATCTGCAATAACTCTTTAGATGCCGTCTCTGATCGTGACTTTGCGATTGAGTTCTGCGCCTTCTCATCTATTTTGATGATGCATGTCTCACGCCTATCCGAAGAGCTGATCTTATGGCTCAGCCCACGCTTTGGCTTTATTGATCTACCAGACCGTTTCTGTACTGGTAGCTCAATCATGCCGCAAAAGAAAAACCCAGACGTTCCAGAATTGGCACGTGGTAAGACTGGTCGTGTGTATGGTGATTTGATTTCTTTATTGACTCTGATGAAGGGTCAACCACTCGCGTATAACAAAGATAACCAAGAAGACAAAGAGCCTTTATTTGATGCCGTTGATACTGTGCAAGATACCTTGCGTATTTTTGCCGACATGATTCCTCACATTGAAGTGAAGGCTGCGGTAATGAAGAAGGCTGCTGAAGAAGGCTTTGCAACAGCAACAGACTTGGCTGACTACTTAGTGAAAAAAGGTTTGGCTTTCCGTGATGCACACGAAGCGGTTGCTCACGCGGTTAAAGCTTGCGTCGGTAGAAATTGCATGCTGACGGATTTAAGTCTTTCTGAATTGCGCTTTGCTTGCGGCTTAGACAATCGCCCTGAAATGATTAGCGATGATGTGTTTGCTCTTCTCACCGTAGATGGCTCCGTTCAATCACGTCAACATGCTGGTGGTACTGCCCCAGCGCAAGTACTTGCTGCTATCAAACGGGGTCGTGCAGACCTCTAAAACGCATGGGGTTTTGGGCCAAACTCTCTGCAGGTATTGATTCCGTAAACCAGTTTCTGGGCAAGGCAGCCAGCATTATGATTTTGCTGTCTTGCGTTGTATCTGCACTGAACGCCCTCCTTCGCTACGGCTTAGATGTCAGTAACAACTGGCCCTTAGAACTGCAATGGTATCTTTTTGCTGCCGCAGTGATGCTCGGCGCCTCCTACACGCTCAAGCGCAATGAACATGTTCGAGTGGATTTAATTTACTCCCAGCTTTCCGTTCGTGGGCGCTTATGGATTGATCTTTTTGGCTTGGTTTTCTTTTTGATGCCCGCCTGCCTCTTATTTGCTTGGCTCTCCTGGACCACACTCTTTTATCCATCTTGGTTGGTGATGGAGCATTCACTTAACTCTGGTGGTTTAGCACGCTATCCCATTAAGTTCGTGGTGCCTTTTGGTTTCTTGATGTTGAGTCTTCAAGGCCTCTCAGAAATCATTAAACGCATCGGAGCCCTGCAAGGAAAAATCACTTTGCCCGCCGAAGACCTTCAATACGAAAAGCCCATGCAATGATTCCATTAGAGTGGATGCCACCCCTGATGTTTGGTGGGCTGATCATCTTTATGTTGATTGGCTTTCCGGTTGCTTTTTCACTCATGGCCGCTGGTTTATTTTTCTCCGCCATTGCGATTAGCGAAGGTTTCTTTGGCATCCCTTTTTTACAAGCCATCCCGCAGCGCATCTTTGGTAGCGTACTTGCCAATGATCTCCTGCTAGCGATTCCCTTCTTTACTTTTATGGGCGCCATTTTGGAGCGCTGTGGTCTTGCAGAAGAAATGCTTGACTCCATGGGGCAGCTCTTTGGTCGTGTCCGTGGCGGCCTAGGATACTCAGTCATCATCGTCGGCTTTATCTTGGGAGCAATTACCGGTACTGTGGCCGCTCAGGTAATCGCTATGGCGATGATTTCACTGCCAGTGATGATGCGTTACGGCTACAACATGCGCTATGCTACGGGCGTCTTAGCGGCCTCAGGCACGATCACTCAATTGGTGCCGCCATCTCTAGTGCTGATTGTTCTTGCCGACCAACTAAAAACCCAAAATGGTAGCGCCGATGTCGGCAGTATGTATTTGGGAGCGTGGGGTCCATCACTATTACAAATCGGACTCTTTGCTCTCTACACATTCTTCTTAAGCCGCATTCGTCCAGACTATTTACCGCCAGTTCCAGAGAGTGATCTCACCCTAAGAGGCTGGGCACTTTGGAAAAAATGTCTCATGGGAATCATTCCGTCTGCGGTGCTGATCTTTTTAGTGCTTGGCACCATCATGACTGGCATTGCCACTCCCACTGAATCTGGGGCGATGGGTGCAATGGGGGCACTCTTGCTTGCTTGGCTCCGACGTTCAAAGATTCCTAATCTCAAGGGCTTAGTGCAAGAGGCCTATCAAAATACGATGCGCATTACGGCTATGGTGGTTTTTATTCTGATTGGATCCACTTGCTTCTCGGTCGTGTTTCAAGGAGTAGATGGTGGCTTCTGGGTTGAAGAGCTCTTCTCAAATTTGCCGGGCGGCTGGATTGGGTTTCTGATTGTCGTGAATTTATTTGTTTTTTTATTGGCCTTCTTCTTAGACTTCTTTGAGATCGCTTTTATCGTTGTGCCGATGCTGGCTCCAGTAGCCGTCAAACTTCTCTCGCCAGTATTACTAGATTCCATGAATGGTAATCCGCAGGCTGCAGCGAGCGCTGCACTAGTGTGGTTTGGCGTCATGCTATGCGTGAATATGCAAACCTCATTTATGCACCCACCGTTTGGTTTTGCCCTCTTCTATCTGAGAGGTGTAGCTCCTAAAGAAGTGAAAAGCAGTGATATCTACTGGGGTGCATTGCCTTGGGTTGGCCTGCAACTAGTGATGGTTGTACTCGTGATGGTATTCCCAGCACTAGTGACAACACTCTTAGATAAGCCTGCTGCTGTGGCTGAAAGTAAGGACTTTAATTTCACTGGAGGCGAGGAGGGTAAATCTGAGGCATCCTCAACCAAGGTGGATGAGGATGCGCCAGTGACTTTTCAGCTAGACAAGCCCGCTAAGTAGGTCCTATAGGATTCCATCACTCATAGTGGTAGCGGCAGGCAATAATGACTAGCTGATCCTTTTCAATGGCATATACCAGGCGATTAACATCATCGATTCTTCTGGACCAAAACCCTGACAGACTTTCTCTAAGCTCTTCTGGTTTACCAATTCCCTCTTTGGGATTTCTTAAAGTATCTTTAATCAAAATATTAATACGCTTTAAGGTTTTTTTATCTTGCCCCTTCCAGTAAAGATAGTCACACCATGCTGCGTTTGTCCATGCTAACTTACTTAGCATCCACCAAAGCCTTTGCTTTAGTCTGCCCTTTACGATATTGCGCCAATGATTTCTCCAAATGCTTTACGTTAGCCGGAGATTTTAATAAATGGAATGTTTCCATCATGCTGTTATAGGTATTCAAGGACATGACTACAGCATCTTCTGCATCTCTACGAGAGATCACGGCAACATCGCAATCAGCAACTACCTGATCGATGACCTGCTTAAATTGATTTCTAGCGTCTGAAAAATTAATAACTCTCATGATGTCCTTAGACTTGTACAATATATCGTACAAGTATATAGAAGAGTCATTTATGATGCAAGCAAAAAAACCCCGCAAATGCGGGGTTTTAGGATAAATAGCTGATTTAGATCAGAGGGTTATGTCGCGCTCCTGTCTCACGCAGTCTACGTAATACTCGCTCTTGCCATCGACACTGGTTTTAACAAGGCCATGAATATCTGTCTCAAATCCAGGGAACTTTTCATTGAAGTCTCTAGCGAAGTAGAGGTAGTCAATGATGCGTTTATTAAAGCGCTCACCTGGGATCAACAATGGAATACCAGGAGGATATGGGGTAACCAACATAGCCGTTACACGCCCCTCTAGTTGATCTAATGGCACGCGATCTACCTGCTTGTGCGCCATCTTGGCCCAAGCTTCTGAAGGCATCATGGCCGGAACCATGTCAGAGGTATACATTTCTGTAGTCATACGCGCCACATCACGGCCCTTGTAGAACTCATGAATTTGTTGGCAGATATCTTTTAGGCCTACGCGCTCATAGCGTGGGTGCTTGGCTACAAACTCTGGTAAAACTTTCCACAAGGGGGCGTTTTTATCAAAGTGATCTTTAAATTGTTGTAACTCAGTTACTAGAGTATTCCAGCGGCCTTTGGTAATGCCGATCGTGAACATGATGAAGAAAGAGTACAGACCGCACTTCTCCACAATCACGCCATGCTCAGCAAGATACTTAGTCACAATACTTGCTGGAATACCCATTGAACCAAAGTTACCTTCAATATCTAATCCAGGGGTAACAACCGTAGCCTTAATTGGGTCGAGCATATTGAAGTCTTTAGCCAATTTGCCAAAGTCATGCCATGCCGCAGATGGCTCCAAGATCCAATCTGAGCGCTCGCCGATACCCTCTTCAGCCAAATGATCTGGACCCCAAACCTTGAACCACCACTCAGCACCAAATTTGTCATCCACTTCGCGCATAGCACGACGAAAGTCCATTGCTTCAGCAATAGACTCCTCTACCAAAGTGGTCCCGCCAGGAGATTCCATCATGGCAGCTGAAACGTCGCAGGAAGCAATGATGGCGTACTGTGGGCTTGTGGAGGTATGCATCAAATAGGCTTCGTTAAAGCAATCACGATCTAATTTCGTGTCCTCAGCATCCTGCACTAATACCTGTGATGCCTGGGATAAGCCAGCGAGCAACTTATGAGTTGACTGGGTAGCAAACATCAAACTCTTTTTAGTACGCTTACGATCCGAACCAATCGCATGCATGTCCTTATAGAAAGGATGAAAAGCAGCGTGTGGCAACCATGCTTCATCAAAATGTAATGAGTCCACCTTGCCATCGAGCATCTCTTTAATCATCTCAACGTTGTAAACAATGCCGTCATAAGTACTTTGTGTCAGCGTCATCACGCGTGGCACTACGTTCTTATCTTTAATGAATGGATTGGCATCAATTTTCTTCTGGATGTTCTTCCACTCAAACTCTTCCTTAGGAATTGGTCCAATAATGCCCAGGTGATTACGGGTAGGCATCAAGAAGATCGGAATCGCGCCCATCATCGTGATCGAATGAATCACAGACTTATGGCAGTTACGATCAACCAAGACGACATCACCAGGAGCAACAGTCGAGTGCCAAACAATCTTATTAGATGTAGAAGTGCCGTTAGTAACGAAGAACAAATGATCGGCGTTAAAGATGCGCGCAGCATTGCGTTCGCTCTGTAGGACTGGACCTGTATGGTCTAGGAGCTGACCTAATTCTTCTACGGCGTTACACACGTCTGCGCGCAGCATATTCTCACCAAAGAATTGATGAAACATACGCCCTACTGGACTCTTTAAGAAAGCTACGCCGCCCGAGTGTCCAGGGCAATGCCAGGAATAAGAACCTTCAGAAGCATAATTGGTTAAAGCGCGGAAGAACGGAGGTGCTAGAGAATCTAAATAGACTTTTGCTTCACGAATAATGTGGCGTGCGACGAACTCTGGAGTATCTTCATTCATGTGAATGAAGCCATGCAACTCACGCAAGATGTCATTTGGCATGTGGCGTGAAGTGCGCGTCTCACCATACAAGAAGATCGGAATATCTTCATTACGCTTGCGCACTTCAGTAATGAAAGCACGTAAATTATTTAAGGCGGGGAGATCATTATCCTCAGAGTCAGAGTCAAATTCCTCATCATCAATCGATACGATGAATGAGGATGCGCGGGAAGCTTGCTGCGCAAAGGAAGTCAGGTCACCATAGCTCGTTAAGCCAATAACCTCCATGCCCTCAGTTTCGATAGCCTCAGCGAGGTCACGAATTCCCGAACCCGAAATATTTTCGGAGCGGAAGTCTTCATCAATAATGATGATTGGAAAACGAAATTTCATAAATACTCCCCTGCTAATTTATCCGAAACATTCGGAACCCACTTCTCAAAGTTGGCTAGATCTATTATCCGGCTACCATCTGACGAAACCGTGACTATATCGGCAAAAGTCGCATTTTGCTGCACATCTCTCGGTAAGTAAATATGGCGAGCATAGACTTGATTTGCCAAGCTTTCGTGATAACCCGTAAAGGTAATCAATAGGTGCCAAGGACCATCCAATTCCGTTTTACCCAAAAATTCATTTAAGGGACTTGTCTCATCCACACTATGCATCGCTGTCCAGGTTAATGAAAAAACCGGACTTTCGGAGCGGTGGAGTTGCAATTCAACAGATCGACGATAGCGCTCACCTTCAGCTGTCATGCTCTCAGAAATTAGCCAGAGACGTAATTGCGCCTCAACAATCAGGGAGCTACGTTCATTAGCCACACGAAACTTAAACGTTTTAATACCATCATGACTACCAATTACAGCCACTTTAGAGAAACGTACTCCAGCAGTCGGCCTAGTAAAACGTGCAAATGCCAAACCGGTTGTTAATGCTGAATATACGATTCCAAAAAAGGCTTCAAAAGTCACAATCGCATTAGGCCAACTACCAACAGGAGTCATCTGACCATACCCAATCGTTGCCATTGTCTGAACACTGAAGAAAAAAACATCTAGCAGAGAATTGGGATTGGTATTTGTAATCGCACCTGGCCCACGGGCTAAATAAGCCAGCGCAAATAAAACATTGGTACCTAAATAAACTAGGATTACCAATAGCAAAAATTTAAACCAAGTTGTTCCTAGTAGCCAATGATAAAAATTATTCTCAGGTCGCGTTACCTCAGAGCGCGTCAGCGAAGCACGGTATTCATCCAGATTAATCCGCACATCGTTTAGACCAAAACGGGGATTTTCCACTGCCGTAATTGCTTAGGTCTTTGGCAGGGTAACGCCCCGCTGACCTTGATACTTACCACCACGATCTTTATAAGATGTACCACATACTTCATCACTCTCAAAAAAGAGTACTTGCGCACAACCTTCACCCGCATAAATCTTGGCAGGCAATGGTGTGCTGTTTGAAAACTCTAAAGTGACATAACCTTCCCACTCTGGCTCGAATGGGGTTACGTTCACAATAATTCCGCAACGCGCATATGTACTCTTGCCAACGCAAACAGTAAGCACGCTACGTGGAATCTTGAAGTACTCCACTGTTCTTGCTAGTGCAAATGAGTTTGGTGGAATGATGCAAACATCGCCTTTAAAATCGACGAATGATTGGTCATCGAAATTCTTAGGGTCAACGATAGTGCTATTGATGTTGGTAAAGATCTTGAATTCGTCAGCACAACGAATGTCATAGCCATAGCTTGAGGTGCCATAACTTACGATTTTGTTACCGGCGGCGTCTTGGCGAACTTGCCCAGGCTCAAATGGGCTGATCATGCCTTGCTCGCCCATACGGCGGATCCAGTGGTCAGATTTAATAGTCATGAGCGAATTGTAAAACCTTCGCCCCACCTGCCCATGAAATTATTGGGGTTTTTCCGTAAAAACGACCCTCTCCGGGGCGTTATAGATCTCAAAGTGTTTTCCGGAGCATCGAGAAAGAATGGTGAGATTAGTTTTACGTGCTAACTCTAAGCCCATCAAGGTCACGCCAGAGCGGGTTAGCAGGAAAGGGATGCCCATCTGGGCGCCTTTGATGACCATCTCCGAGGTGAGACGCCCGGTAGTAAAGAAAATCAAATCTTTGCCCGCTTTATTAGCTAACCACATCAAGCCAGAAATGGAGTCGACCGCATTGTGTCGACCCACATCTTCAATGAAATGCAAGAGGCGTACTCCATCTTTGCCATCGCGTTCAAAAACGGCGCAGGCATGCACTGAGCCAGACTTCTTATAAATCGTGTCATGAATCCGAATGGAGTCAATCAAAGCAACTATTCCCTCTTGGGACAATGTAGGACCTTCTGGCAGACGAATCTGATCCATCTCCTCAATCAGGCCACCAAACATGGTTCCTTGACCACAGCCTGTTGTCACCACCCGCTTACTTGTCAGAGCATCAATATCCACTGTACTCCGGCGGGTTTTAACGGCTGCCGAATCTGTTTCCCAATCTACCTGAATACTCTCAATATCATCTGGAGACTCCACTAGGCGCTGGTTACGTAAATAGCCTAAGACCAGGGCTTCAGGAGCACTTCCCAAGGTCATGAGCGTCACAAGTTCGCGCTTATCCAAGTAAATGGTTAAAGGACGCTCACCCGGAATATGGGTCTTTTTAAGGCGCCCCATTTCATCCATTACCTCTACCTCATGCACCACGGGCACGGAGGCACAGGACATCTGAATGGTCGGTTTTGCTGCCATGAATATTCTCTAAGGATCGGGCTAGGTTGAATTTTATCGGGATTTATGAAGGCTTTAGGGTGCCTTACTTTAACCGCAGACTAAAATCACTGCTTAAGCCAGCATAATTGAGTGCCGCACCCCAATTCATTTCTAACCTTCTTATTTAAGTCCGCATTACATGAGTAGTTCCCAACGCCGCCTTCTTGTCACCTCCGCCTTACCTTATGCCAATGGTCAGATTCATATTGGCCATTTGGTGGAATACGTTCAGACCGATATTTGGGTTCGCTTCCAAAGAATGCGTGGTCATGAAGTGCATTACGTTGGTGCTGACGATACACATGGCACCCCCATCATGTTGCGTGCAGAAAAAGAAGGGCTTACTCCAAAAGAGTTGATCACTAATGTTTGGAAAGAACATAAGCGCGACTTTGATAATTTCCTCATCTCATTTGACAACTACTACACGACTGATAGCCCCGAGAATGAAAAGCTATCACAAGATATTTATATCAAGTTATGCGATGCAGGCTTGATTGAAAAGCGCGCGATTGAACAAGCTTACGATCCCGTAAAAGAAATGTTTTTACCCGATCGATTTATTAAGGGCGAGTGTCCTAAGTGTGGCGCTAAAGATCAATATGGTGATAACTGTGAAAAGTGTGGTACGACTTATGCGCCTACGGATCTTAAAAATCCCTACTCCGTCGTGAGCGGTGCAACACCCATTAAAAAGATTTCTGATCACTACTTCTTTAAGTTATCTGATCCACGCTGCGAAGCATTCTTACGTGAGTGGACTCAAGTAAAAACACCATTGCAACCAGAAGCTCGCAATAAGATGAAAGAATGGGTTGGTCAGCCAGGAGAAAGTAAGCTGGGTGATTGGGATATCTCCCGTGATGCCCCGTATTTTGGGTTTGAGATCCCTGATGCGCCAGGTAAATACTTCTATGTCTGGCTTGATGCTCCGATTGGTTACTACGCTAGCTTCCTCAATTACTGCCAGACCAAAGGCCTGAATTTTGATGAGTGGGTGAAACCCGACACTACCACCGAGCAATACCATTTCATTGGTAAAGATATTTTGTATTTCCACACCTTGTTCTGGCCAGCGACCTTACAGTTTTCTGGATATCGCACACCAACGAATGTCTTTGCGCATGGCTTTCTAACCGTTGATGGCGAAAAGATGAGTAAATCACGTGGCACACTGATTTCTGCTAACAGCGTAATCGAATGTGGTTTTAATCCTGAATGGTTCCGTTATTACTTTGCAACGAAACTGAATGACAGCATGGAAGATTTGGATTTGAATCTTCAAGATTTTGTTGCACGTGTCAATAGTGACTTACTTGGCAAGTACATCAATATTGCGAGTCGTAGTGCTGGCTTTTTAGTCAAACGTTTTGGTGGTATAGTTTCTGATGAAGCAATGAACAATCCACTTCTAAAAGAAATTGCTGCCGCTAGTGAAAAAATTGCGCAGCTTTATGAAGGTCGTGAATTTGCAAAAGCACTGCGCACCGTGATGGAACTCGCCGATAAGGTAAATGGTTTTGTCGATGAGAACAAGCCATGGGAAATCGCCAAAGATCCAGAGCGCGAGGCTGAGTTGCAACAGGTTTGCAGTATTACCCTGGAAGCCTTCCGGATGATGAGTCTTTATCTCAAGCCGGTGATTCCTCAAGTAGCTACTGGAGTAGAAGAATTCTTCTCATTGCCACCCCTGTCTTGGGAGGATATTAATACCCCGCTTTCTAGCAAGAACCCCATCAAGCCTTATAAGCACCTCATGACCAGAGTGGAGCCCCCTCAGATTGAGGCTTTGCTAGCGGCAAACTTGTAAAAAGCCCCCCTAAAAAGCACCTATAATGATGGCTGTAGTCCATAGATAACTTTTTGCATAAATTGCTTAAGTTACTGAATTTATTGAGTATTTTAGGAAATGCCATGGCAAGATATCAATCTGAAATCACCCAGTTCTTAACTGAACTCAAAACCGAGCATCCAAACCTCGAGGCTGAACAGCAAGCGGGCCGCGCGCTCCTTTGGGATAAAGAGCCATTGAGCGCAGAAGATCAGCGTCGCGCCAAAGAGGCAAAACTCAAGCAACCCGCTTACGTATATTCGAATGACTAATTCAGCCAGTTCGTCAGGTCATTCGTCAGGTAGTTCCTCAGGTAATGAGCCTATGGCTCAGCCAATCTCAGATTTGCTAGACAGCACTCCAGCGGTTACCGATGGCATGTCAGCTGCGTTCGCCAAACTTTACGGTGAACCGCTTTTTAAGCTCCCAACAGATCTCTATATTCCACCCGATGCCCTAGAAGTTTTTCTAGAGGCATTTGAAGGTCCATTAGATCTATTGCTGTATCTCATTCGTAAACAGAACTTCAACGTTCTAGATATTCCGATGGCGCAGGTTACCCAACAATACCTAAGTTACATCGATCAAATCCGCCATACTAATCTTGAACTTGCAGCAGAGTATTTGCTCATGGCTGCCATGTTGATTGAAATTAAATCTCGCATGCTCCTGCCAATGAAAAAAGCAGATAGCGAAGAAGAAGTAGAGGATCCACGCGCAGAGTTAGTGCGTCGCCTCCTAGAGTACGAGCGCATGAAGCTTGCTGCACAAGAGCTTGATCAAATTCCGCAACAAGGCCGTGACTTCCAAGTGGCCCATGGCTATGTAGACACTACTATTGCGATTGCTTGGCCTGATGTCAATGTAGAAGATTTACAAATGGCATGGCGTGACGTTCTGCACCGCGCTAAACTCACTCAGCATCACACCATTACTCGCGAAGAACTATCCGTACGTGACTTTATGACCCGCATATTGCGTCGCTTACAAAGCACTAGGTTCGTCGAGTTCGGCGAGTTATTTGAAGATGCCATTAACTCTGGAAAAGGCATTCCAATCATCATCGTGAACTTCATTGCAATGCTCGAGCTCTCACGCGAAGCTTTGGTAGAGATTACCCAGGCAGAGCCCTATGCTCCAATTTATGTGCGCCTCGCCTATACCCCTGTTGCATGAAAATCATTAGCGATATACAAGAATTACGCGACCATTTAAGAGGTCAAAACCGCGCTTCTTTTGTTCCAACCATGGGCAACCTTCACGAAGGGCACCTTTCATTGATGCGTCTTGCAAGACAGCATGGTGATCCGGTGGTAGCTAGCATCTTTGTGAACCGTTTGCAGTTTGGCCCGAACGAAGACTTTGATAGCTACCCGCGTACTATGCAGGCGGATATTGATAAGCTAGAAAAAGAAGGTGTCTATATCTTGTTTGCGCCTACTGAGAGAGACCTATACCCACAGCCCCAGGAATACAGAGTTGATCCACCACAGCAATTAGGTGACATCCTCGAAGGCGAGTTCCGCCCAGGCTTCTTTAAAGGTGTTTGTACAGTTGTTCTCAAACTCTTCTCTTGCGTACAACCTAAAGTAGCTGTATTTGGTAAGAAAGATTACCAGCAATTAATGATTATTCGTCAGATGGCGAAGCAGTTTGCTTTGCCAGTTGACATCATTCCTGGTGAAACGATTCGTGCTGAGGATGGTCTTGCCCTCTCCTCACGTAATGGTTATCTCTCAGTTGAAGAGCGTGCTGAAGCCCCAGAACTACAAAAAGCACTCAAAGAGGTTCGTGATCGCGTACTTCAATTAAAAGATCGCAATATTCAATCCATTACCGAGATTGAAAAATCAGCTATCGCCTCTTTAGCTAAACGCGGCTGGCAGCCAGATTACATTGCCATTCGTCAACAAAGTGACTTAGCTACAGCTAGTAATGAGCAACTACAAGCTGGTGAGCCACTCGTCATTCTGACAGCAGCAAAGCTTGGCAAAACACGCTTGATTGATAACCTAGAGATCTAAGCAAAGGTTCATTAAACCCTTGTCAGAGCCTCAATGGCTTTGATGCTGCTATAAGACTGGCCAAACTCATTTAACAAGCTATCGCGCTTACCGATTTCAAAATCAGCGAATTCAAAACCAGGCGCCACGGCGCAGCTGACTAAACAAAATGAGGTTTCTTCTTTAGGTTTGGCAGCAAACCAAGTATTCGCCGAAATAGTGGCCTGCAAGCATTTTGAATCCAGGCCCAATTGAATAGTTTGGAGTGCTTTATTTTCACTAAAGGAATAGATGATGACATCGCAGCCGCTATGAAAGTACCAAGTCTCATCCGATCTAATTCGATGCCATGATGAAAAGTCATTGCCTGATAAAAGATAGTAAATACTGGTGTATGCACTCTTTTTCACCAATCCATCGGCATTTACGATGGTTGGGGATCGATACATTTCTCTATAAAAACCTCCCTCGGGATGAGGGAGAAGCTTGAGATCCTCAACTAGGGAATTTATTGTTTGCATGCTTACCTTATTTTAGATGCTAGCTTGCTAACAATATAGCTCAAACAGGC
>Ga0209188_1002318_pt1 | contig 14233 bp, 10 predicted proteins | sample C_130625_EF_Meta_FD_187307 | JGI IMG/M metagenome (GOLD analysis project Ga0209188, IMG submission 187307) | Freshwater microbial communities from Lake Croche, Canada to study carbon cycling - C_130625_EF_MetaG (SPAdes) (version 2) | ecosystem: Environmental > Aquatic > Freshwater > Lake...
TCCACCTTGGGCCGCTGATGGGCATGGACGGCGTCCTCCACCGCGAGCGGGTGCAGGTGGTACACGTCGGCGACCATCTGCATCTGATGCTCGTCGGGTTCATGCAGTCCGACCCAGACGAAGGCCGGCTGCCCGAGAGCCTCGAGGTCGTGGACCTTTTCCAACGCAGAGGCGTAGCTGTAGGTGCCGGGCAGGCGCGCGCCATCGCAGTAGACGGCGCAATCGACCACTGCCTCCGACACCGGTGGCGGTACCGGGCAGGAGTCGTCGTCGTGGGTTTCAGGATTGTGGATGAGGTTGACGCCGAGCAGAATCGGCGGGCGCGCTGGAAACTGCGGCATGGTCGACCTCCGTCGCACGATGTATTCCCCGATGAGCCTGCTCGCAGAATGCTACGCGTCCCCGTAGCGTGGGCGGGACCGACGGTGCCGTGAGAGCAGGGGTTGTCGAGTACCCTGACGCGGTGTCTGAAACGGTGCCTGCTCCGCATCTCGTCATCGATGACGAGGAAATCTTCGCCGCCCACGAGGGCGGCAAACTGTCCATCGGGTTGAAGTCGCCACTGGACACCCAGCGCGCGCTGTCGATCGCCTACACGCCCGGCGTCGCGCAGGTGTGTAGGGCGATCGCCGCCGAGCCGGCCCTGGCGGCCCGCTACACCTGGGCACACCGCCTGGTCGCGGTTGTCAGCGACGGCAGCGCCGTGCTCGGCCTCGGCGATATCGGCCCGTCTGCCTCGCTGCCGGTAATGGAGGGCAAGGCCGCGCTATTCAAGACCTACGGCGGTCTGGACTCGATTCCGATCGTGCTCGACACCAAGGATCCTGACGAGATTGTGGAGACCCTGGTTCGCCTGCGCCCCAGCTTTGGTGCGGTCAACCTGGAGGACATCTCCGCGCCGCGCTGCTTCGAGATTGAACGCCGAGTGATCGAGGCGCTGGACTGCCCGGTCATGCACGACGATCAGCACGGCACCGCCATTGTGTTGCTGGCGGCACTGCTGGGCGCAACCAAAGTGCTCGGACGCGATATGAGTTCGCTGAAGATGGTGATCTCCGGCGCGGGTGCGGCGGGCGTGGCGTGTGCCAACATCCTGCTGACGGCCGGACTCGCCGATATCACAATGGTCGACTCGAAAGGCATCGTGCACAGCGGTCGCGGTGACCTCAATGACATCAAAGCTGAGTTGGCGACCCGGACCAATCCTGAGGGCCGGACCGGCGCGGTAGCCGAAGCGCTCGCCGGTGCTGACGTCTTCCTCGGCTTATCGGCCGGAAAGGTCGCCGAGGAGTCGATCGCCGGGATGGCTCCGGGCGGGGTGGTGTTCGCCTGTTCCAACCCGGAACCGGAGATCCACCCCGAGGTGGCGAAACGGTACGCGGCGATAGTGGCTACCGGGCGCAGCGATTTTCCGAACCAGATCAACAATGTGCTGGCCTTCCCGGGAGTATTCCGCGGAGCGCTGGACGCTGGCGCGCGACGAATAACCGAGAAGATGAAAGTTGCTGCGGCCGAAGCGATCTTCTCCGTCGTCGGCGACGATCTGGCCGCCGACCACATCGTGCCCAGCCCGCTGGATCCGAGGGTGGGGCCCGCGGTGGCAGCTGCGGTGGCCGCTGCCGCCCAAGACTGAGCGGCCGAGCGATGCTGCCGACGATGCTTCGCCGGCTGCTCGTCGCGGTCAGTGCGGTTACTGCGGTGGCGTTGGCCGGCTGTGGCGCGCCACCGTCCGCGCCCGCAGTGACGGTCGGCACGTCTGCTGACCCGGTGACGACACTGCTGGCCGATATCTACGCCGCCGGTCTGCGTTACTACGGGTCAACCGTGGCCGTGACAACCTCCGATGACCCGGTGGCTGCCCTCGATGACGCGTCGGTGAGTGTCGTGCCGGGCTTCACCGGCCGACTACTGCAACGGTTCGCCCCGGGCTCAGCCGCCCGTTCCGCGTCGCAGGTGTATCGGGCGATGGTCGGCGCCCTGCCGGAGGGTGTCGCCGCCGGTGACTATGCGCCTGCGGCCGAAGACAAGACGGCGCTGGCCGTCACCGCGACGACTGCCATGTCATGGGGCAGTCGCGACCTCACGGCACTAATCGATCACTGTGTCGGTCTGAGCGTCGCCGCAGTCGCCGGTCGCAGCCATCCGTCGTCGATCGGTGAATGCGGCCTGCCCGCCGCCCGCGAATACCGGGATACGGCGACGATGTTTGACGCACTGCGCGCCGGAGCCATCACGGCAGCCTGGACCGGCACGGCCGACGCCGGAGTACCCGACGGAGTCGTCGTACTCGTCGATCAAAAGCCAACTCTGATACCGGCGCAGAACGTCGTGGCCCTGTACCGGCGCAATGAGCTGAATCAGATGCAGTTGCGGGCGATTAACGAGATCGCGGGCGTGCTCGATACCGCCGCACTGGTCGACATGCTGCGTCAGGTCACGACCGGTGCTGATTCCCGCTCCGTGGCCGAGGCTTGGCTGACCGCCAACCCTCTGGGGCGCTGAGCCCCGCCAACCCTCCTGGGGCGCTGAGCCCCGCCAACCCTCCTGGGGCGCTGAGCCCGTCAGACCTCGACGGGGCTCACTGCATCTTCGGCATGAACCTGGCGGCCAGCGTGGTCACCACGCGTTGATAGCCCGACCCGGTGACCCGGACGAACACGTCGAGGATCTTGGCGTCGGCTCCCACGAGCACCTTGGCCTTACCCTTGGCGACGCCGTCGAGGATGATCTCGGCCGCTCGCTCGGAGGAGGTGCGGGCCATCTTGGTGTCGAACCACTCGGCCATTGACACGGCGTCGAGTCCGTCGGCGGCGGTGGAGTTGCGCGCGATCGCGGTTTTGACGCCGCCCGGGTGGACGCTGGTCACCTTGACCGGATGGCCGGCGAGGATCATCTCCTGCCGCAATGCCTCGGTGAAACCGCGCACCGCGAACTTCGCCGAGTTGTAGGCGGCCTGACCCGGCACCGCGAACAGCCCGAAAATGCTGGAGGTGTTGATGACATGGCCGTCGCCAGAGGCGATCAGGTGTGGCAGGAACGCCTTGGTGCCGTTGACCACACCCCAGTAGTCCACGTCCATGATTCGCTCGATGTCCTTGAACGCGGTGACCTCGATGTCGCCGCTGTAGGCGATACCGGCGTTGTTGTAGATCTGGTTGACCTTGCCGAAGTGGTTCTTCACGTCATCGGCGTAGAGCAGGAAAGACTCCCGTTCCGCCACGTCGAGGCGATCGGATTTGACCGGCGCACCGATGGCTTTGAGCCGTCCTTCGGTGACCGCCAGACCCTCGGTGTCGACGTCACTGATCGCCACCGAGGCCCCGTGCCGGCCCAGTTGCACGGCCAGTTCGGCGCCCATTCCCGATCCCGCTCCGGTGACCACTGCCACTTTGCCGGCGAATCCCTGCATGAATACTCCCTGTTGACGGGTGTCGAGTTGGTTCAGGGTAGCAAGCGCGTCCGTTGCCGCCCGTAACGCCCGAGACACCCAATACGATGTCTCCATCATGAATCAGAGTCGCGTGACGCGCGCCGGGTCGCTGGTGCTGGCCGCCGGGATCATCACCGGAGTGTTCGCCGCTCCGGCGAGCGCCGACAGCAACAGCAATGTCAATGATTTCCTGACCACCCTCGACGGCCTCGGTATCACCAATATGGCGCCGGGTGACGCGGTGGCGCTGGGGCAGTCGCTGTGCCCGATGCTGGCGGATCGCGGTCAGAACACCGCCGATATTGTCGGCAAGGTGTCCGATTCCATCGGGCGTCCGCTGGGGCCGGCCACCATGTTTACCGGGATGGCGGTCTCATTCCTGTGCCCGAAGGCTGTCGGCAACATTGCGGACACCCTGACCAACGGCAAGCCGCTGCTGCCACTTTTCGGCTGAGCCGACGGCCCGTTTCCTCCTCGGGACTGCGTCCCGCATCGTCGTCGGGCTAGCTGAACGCCTCGTCGAGGATTTCCTGCTGCTCGACCGCGTGCACCTTCGACGATCCTGACGACGGTGCGGACATCGCGCGCCGCGAGATCCGCTTGATCCCGGTCAGCTTGTCGGGCAGCAACTCCGGCAGCGTCAGTCCGAATGTCGGCCAGGCACCCTGATTGGCGGGCTCCTCCTGAACCCAGAAGAACTCCTTCGCGTTCGGGTACTCGTCCAGGGTGACGGCCAATCGGCGCTTGGGCAGCGGCGCAAGCTGTTCGATCCGGATGATCGCGACGTCGTCGCGCTTGTCCTTCTCCTTGCGGGCTTGGAGCTCGTAGTAGATCTTGCCGCTGGTGAGCAGAATCCGGGTGGCCTTGGTGCGGTCGCCGTCCCCGTCGGTGTAGGTCGGCTCCTCCATGATCGAGCGGAACTTCTGCTCGGTGAAGTCGCGGATATCGCTGACCGCCGCCTTGTTTCGCAGCATCGACTTCGGGGTGAACACGATCAGCGGCCGGTGCACGCCGTCGAGACCGTGCCGGCGCAACAGGTGGAAGTAGTTCGCCGGCGTCGACGGCAGCGCGATGGTCATTGAGCCCTCGGCCCACAGCTGCAGGAACCGTTCGATTCGTCCGGAGGTGTGGTCGGGGCCCTGCCCCTCATGGCCGTGCGGCAGCAACAGCACCACGTCGGAAAGCTGTCCCCACTTGGCCTCACCGGAGCTGATGAACTCGTCGATGATCGACTGCGCTCCGTTGACGAAGTCGCCGAACTGGGCTTCCCACAGGACAATCGCCTCAGGATTGCCCACCGAGTAGCCGTACTCGAATCCGACCGCGGCATACTCCGACAGCGGTGAGTCGTACACCAGGAAGCGGCCGCCGGTGGGGGTGCCGTCGGGATTGATCGTGAGCAGATCCAGCGGGGTGAACTCTGCCCCGGTATGGGGGTCGATGATCACCGCATGCCGCTGGGTAAACGTGCCGCGTCGGGTGTCCTGGCCGGTGAACCGGATCAGCTTGCCCTCGGCAAGGAACGAGCCCAGCGCCAGCAGTTCGCCGAAGGCCCAGTCGACCTTGCCCTCGTAGGCCATCTCGCGGCGCTTCTCCATCACCGGTCTGACCCTCGGATGCACGGTGAACCCTTCAGGTTCCCCCAGATGCGCGTCGCCGATGCGCGCCAGCATCGACTTCTCCACCGCGGTGGTCATGCCCCGCGGGATCATTTGCGCGGCCTCCACCGACTCGCTGGGCTCGACCTCGTGCTTCTCGAGTTCGCGGACTTCGTTGAACACCTGCTCAAGCTGACCCTGGTAATCACGCAGGGCGTCCTCGGCCTCTTTCATCGAGATGTCGCCGCGGCCGATCAGCGCCTCGGTGTAGGCCTTGCGGGCTCCGCGTTTGGTGTCGATCACGTGGTACATGGCCGGGTTGGTCATCGACGGGTCGTCGCCCTCGTTGTGGCCGCGGCGGCGGTAGCACAGCATGTCAATGACGACGTCCTTGTGGAACGCCTCGCGGAAGTCGACGGCGAGTCGGGCCACCCAGACACACGCCTCCGGGTCGTCGCCGTTGACGTGGAAGATCGGTGCGCCGGCCATTTTCGCCACATCGGTGCAGTACTCGGTCGACCGGGAATTCTCCGGTGCGGTGGTGAAGCCGATCTGGTTGTTGACGACGATGTGAATGGTTCCGCCGGTGCGGTATCCCCTCAGCAGTGCCAGATTGAGCGTCTCGGCCACGACGCCCTGACCGGCGAACGCGGCGTCACCGTGCATCATCATCGGCACCACGCTGAAACTGCGCGGGTCCTCCTCGGTGCCGTCGATCAGATCCTGTTTGGCGCGGACCAGACCCTCCAGTACCGGGTCCACGGCTTCCAGGTGGGACGGGTTGGCTACCAGCGATACCGCGATGTCGTTATCGCCGAACATCTGGATGTAGTTGCCGTTGGCGCCGAGGTGGTACTTGACGTCGCCCGAGCCGTGCGCCTGGGTCGGATTGAGGTTGCCCTCGAATTCACTGAAGATCTGTGAGTAGGGCTTGCCGACGATATTGGCGAGCACATTGAGCCGGCCACGGTGTGGCATGCCGATGACCACTTCATCGAGACCGTGTTCGGCGCACTGGTCGATGGCGGCATCCATCATCGGGATGACGGTCTCGGCGCCTTCCAGCGAGAACCGTTTCTGCCCAACGTATTTGGTCTGCAGGAACGTCTCGAAGGCTTCGGCGGCGTTGAGCTTACTCAGGATGTACTTCTGCTGCGCGACCGACGGCTTGTCGTGGCGGACTTCGATGCGCTCCTGCAGCCACTTCTGCTGCTCGGGTTCGAGGATGTGGGTGTACTCCACACCGATATGGCGGCAGTAGGCGTCGCGCAGCACCGACAGCACGTCGCGCAGTTTCTTGTACTGCTGCCCGGCGAATCCGTCGACCTTGAACACCCGGTCCAGATCCCACAGGGTAAGGCCGTGGGTGAGCACGTCGAGGTCGGGGTGCATCCGGAAACGGCTCTTGTCCAGGCGGAGCGGGTCGATATCAGCCATCAGGTGGCCGCGGTTGCGGTAGGCCGCGATCAGCTCGATGACGCGGGCGTTCTTATCCAGTGGCGAATCCGGGTTGTCGGTTCGCCAGCGCACCGGCTCGTAGGGGATGCCGAGTTCGAAGAAGATCTCGTCGAAGAAGTCGTCCGAGAGCAGCAGTTCGTGGATGGTCCGGAGAAAGTCGCCGGACTCCGCACCCTGGATGATCCGGTGGTCGTAGGTGGAGGTGAGCGTGATCACCTTGCCGATTCCCAGTTCGGCGATGCGCTCCTCGCTGGCGCCCTGGAACTCCGCCGGCAGTTCCATCGCGCCGACTCCGATGATGGCGCCCTGCCCGGCCATCAGGCGCGGCACCGAGTGCACCGTGCCGATCGTTCCGGGGTTGGTCAGCGAGATGGTGACCCCGGCGAAATCCTCGGCGGCGAGCTTGCCGTCGCGGGCGCGGCGCACGATGTCTTCGTAGGCGGCGACGAACTGGGCGAACCCCATGGTCTCGCAACCCTTGATGGCGGCAACGACCAGGGAGCGCTTGCCATCCTTGCCCGGGAGGTCGATCGCCAGACCGAGGTTGGTGTGTGCCGGGGTGACCGCGTTGGGCTTTCCGTCGATCTCGGCGAAGTGGCGGTTCATATTGGGGAACTTCTTGACCGCCTGGATGATCGCGTACCCGAGCAGGTGGGTGAACGAGATCTTGCCGCCACGGGTGCGCTTGAGATGGTTGTTGGCGACGACTCGGTTGTCGATCATCAACTTCGCTGGAATGGCCCGGACACTGGTGGCGGTCGGGATCTCCAACGAGACGTTCATGTTCTTGACGACGGCGGCCGACGCGCCACGCAACACCTGCGCTTCCTCGGCGATCGGCCCGGCGAGGGGGACGGTGGCCGCTGTGGCCGCAGTCGCCGGCGGGGAAGCAGGTTCGGGAGCGAAACTCGGTGCCGGGGGCGTGAGTGCCACCGGCGGCGGGGTAGCGGCTGCGGGCACCGGTGGCGCGGGTTTAGTAGCGGCCTGACCATTCCCGACCTGACCGTTGCCGCCGACGGGTGCCGCAGTCGTCACCTCCGGGCTGTAGCCGACGAGGAACTCATGCCAACTCGGGTCCACCGATGAGGGATCCTCGCGGAACTTGCGGTACATCTCCTCAACCAGCCACTCGTTTTGGCCGAATGGTGAACTCGTACTGCTCACGGAGTCCCTCGCCTCGATTCCTCTGCCGATGGATGCGGCCTAAGGCTATCTCGTCTCCGGGGTTCGGCGAAGCTGGTCAGTACATACCTGGACCGAGGAATTCCCCTACTGGGCCTCGGCCACCCCGGGCAGCAGATGCAGGCTGCCCGGCCAGCGCCTGGGAGCCGGGCCGAAAGCCTGCTGGGCGTTGGTGATGATCCGGCGGCCCATCAGCCGGTTGCCGCCACCGCCGACCACGGCGCCAATGCCGACCGGCAGCATTTTTCCGAAGGCCATCGCGGCACGCTTGACCGTGTATCTCTTCACGAAGTACTGCATGAGCTTGGAGTTCAGCTGCGAGACCACCGGCAGGGGCAGCAGTTCGGTCTCGGCCAACCACGCTCCACTGGTACGGCCGGGTCCCAGGAATTCGGTGATAGCACCGTGGCCGTCGTCTCCGACGAGCACGCTCAGCACCAACGCCCGTCTCCGGTCCCGCTGGTCGACACCGATGCCGTGTACTTCGGCCACGGCGAGCACGAACACTGCCGTCGCTTCCAGAAACACCAGCGTCTCCCCGGCAACCGCCGACAGCGCGGCGAGGGTGCCAATACCGGGGAAGGCGGCCGCCGATCCCACGGCGGCTCCGCTTGCCATCACCGCGGCGAGATAATGCTTCTCCAATTTGGTGACGATTTCGGCCGGGGTGGCACTCGGATTCGCGCGCCGAAGCCTCGCCACGTACGCCTTGACGGCCGGCGCCTGCACCCGGGTGCTGGCCTCGAGTACCTGCGAGAGCACTTTCGCGGACATGCCGGCGTCTTCGGGTCTGACCGGGGCCTGGTCGATCTGTTTGCGGCGGAGCCTCATGGCGTGCCTTCCTCTCGGCGTGACTCCAGGCTAACGAACGACACGTTGCCGGCGGTGCCTGATCGTGATCGGGGTCACGTCGGCCTGGGATTTAACGGGATGAAGGTGGCAGCATCATCACCATGACCGCGACCGCCGCACGTGAGCAGCCGCACGATCCGACGTCTGGGCAACCGGCGAACCCCTGGCTCGCGTTATGGGCCATGTTGGTCGGCTTTTTCATGATTCTGGTCGACTCGACCATCGTCGCGGTGGCCAACCCGAGCATCATGGCTGCGCTCAATATCAGCAGCTACGACAGCATCATCTGGGTGACCAGCGCCTACCTGCTGGCCTACGCGGTACCGCTATTGCTGGCTGGTCGGCTCGGCGATCGGTTCGGCCCGAAGAACCTCTACATCGCCGGCTTGGTGGTCTTCACGTTGGCATCGCTGTGGTGCGGGCTATCCGGCTCGATCGGCATGCTGATCACCGCGCGGGTGGTGCAGGGGATCGGAGCGGCACTGCTCACCCCGCAGACCCTGTCGACGATCACCCGGATCTTTCCGGCGGACCGGCGCGGGGTTGCGTTGAGCGCATGGGGTGCCACGGCAGGTGTGGCCACGCTGGTCGGCCCATTGGCCGGCGGTGTCCTGGTCGACCACCTCGGCTGGGCATGGATCTTCTTCGTCAATGTTCCGATCGGGATCATCGGTGTGGCACTTGCGGTGTGGCTGGTGCCGACCCTGCCCACTCACCCCCATCGCTTTGATGTCCTCGGGGTGGCGCTGTCGGGCATCGGTCTGTTCGGAATCGTGTTCGGTCTGCAGGAGGGTCAGACCCACGAGTGGGAGCCCTGGATCTGGGCGGTTATCGCAGGCGGGATCGGAGCCATGGCCGCGTTCGTCTACTGGCAGTCGGTCAACCGCAATGAGCCGCTGATCCCGTTGGAGATCTTCCGCGACCGCGATTTCACCCTGGCGAATGTCGGTATCGCTGTCATCGCGTTCGCGGTGACGGCGATGATCCTGCCGGTGATGTTCTATGCGCAATCGGTGTACGGCCTGACCCCGACCCGTGCCGCATTGCTGACCGCTCCGATGGCTGTCGCCTCCGGCGTACTGGCACCGTTCGTCGGCCGGCTAGTTGACCGCTCGCAACCGGGGCCGATCATCGGGTTCGGCTTCTCGACGCTGGCGATCGCGTTGCTCTGGCTGTCGATTGAGATGAACCCGAGCACTCCGATTTGGCGGCTGATGTTGCCACTGTGTGCCATGGGTGTGGGTATGGCGTTCATCTGGGCTCCGTTGGGCGCCACTGCTACCCGCAACCTGCCCGCGCGACTCGCCGGCGCCGGTTCCGGGGTGTACAACACCAACCGGCAGGTGGGTTCGGTGCTCGGCAGTGCCAGCATGGCCGCGTTCATGTCGGCTCGCGTCACGGCCGAACTACCTCCAGTTACGGCTGGCGCGCCGGGTGCCGCACAGTCCGATATGGCGAACCTACCGGCGTTCCTGCACGAGCCGTTCGCCACTGCGATGTCTCAGTCGATCCTGCTGCCCGCTTTCGTAGCGCTGTTCGGAGTTGTAGCCGCCATGTTTCTGGTCGGCGGATCATCGAAGAATGCTGCGGCACAACAACCGGTGCCGAACAACCTCAGCCGAACAGCACCGCCGGATTAAGGTAGCCGGTCGGGTCGAACGCGTTTTTTATGGTTCGCATCGCCGCGATGTCCTCGGGTGTGCGCGACATCGCCAGGTAGGCCCGTTTGCGACTGCCGACGCCGTGTTCGGAGCTGACGTTGCCGCCGTGGGCCGCAATGAGTTTCATCATCTCGGGGTAGATCTCTGCTTCCTGCTCGCCTGTACAACGAAGCACGTTGAGATGCAGGTTGCCTTCGCCGACGTGGCCGAACAGCACCGGCATCGATTCCGGCGCGTACCGGCGGAGCAGGTTGCCGGCGTCCCTCTCGAACGACGGTATTGACGAAAACGGAAGTGAGACATCAAATTTCATTGGTGGGCCGAACAATCCCACCACGTCCGCGACTGACTCCCGGGCCTGCCAGAGCCGCTGCCGGGTGGCGGTGTCGACGCCCACGGCGGGTTCTGTGCACACCAGCGCAACGGTTAGTGCGTCGGCCAACCGGCTGGTCTGGTCGTCATCTGCGGCCAGTTCCACCAGCAGCAGCCAGGTGCCACGCACCGGCACCGGCAATCCCAGGTGCTCGGCTGCCATGGCGACGGCGCGGCCGTCGATGAGTTCGAGCGCGGCGATGGTGTCGATTTCGCGGAAGGTGCTGCCGGCCGAGACGAGCGACTCGAGGTCGGCGAACCCGCAGAGTGCGGTCACCCGGTATGCGGGTATCGGGTGCAGGCGAAGATCCACCGATGTCACCACGCCGAGGGTGCCTTCCGCTCCCACGAACAGTGCCGCCAGGTCATATCCGGTGGTGTCCGCGCGGACTGTGGAATGCCGGCGCACCACCGACCCGTCGGGCAGTACGACGTCCAACCCGAGCACGGAATCACCCATCGTGCCGTAGCGGACGGTGCGAAGGCCACCGGCATCGGTCGAGACCATGCCTCCGATGGTGGCCGAGTCGCGGGCGGACAGATCCACGCCGAAAAGCAGGTCTTTCGACCTCGCCGTCTGTTGCACCGCGGACAGGGTCGTCCCGGCGCCCACCCGGATGCGGCGGGCGGCGACGTCCACCGCGCCGACGTCGGTGAGCCGTTCGGTGGACAGCAGCACGTCGTCGTGTTCGGGGACGGTTCCGGCCACCAGTGAGGTGCGCCCGCCCTGCACGGTGACGCGGATTCCGGAATCCCGGCAGGTCCGCAGCACGGCGGCGACCTCGTCGGCACTGCCCGGTCGCACCAGAGCGCTGGCGCTGCCCCGATAGCGACCGGTCCAGTCGGTGGCGCGGGTCGCCAGGACATCGGGGTCGACGCTGACGTGGTCGGCTCCGACGATGGCCGCCAGGTGATCGGTCAGTGTCGCCATGGCCCAGACTTTAGGGGTCCAGACTCTGGGGGCCCAGACTTTAGGCGCCCAGACTCTAGCGGCCCGAACGGCTCAGCCGATGTTGCCGATCAACTCGACGCCGGCTCCGTTCCAGCGAAATTTCACCACACTCTGCAGGCCCATGCCGCCGGCGAAGGTCAGTGCAACGGTGTCACCGGTGCTCTGCGTGCTGTCGATCCCGTTGAACCCGAAGGTGTCTGGCACACCGGTGGGAATGAACTTACCGAGGTGGAACATCACCGCCCGGGTGTTGGCGTTGGCGGCGTTGGTGTTGGCCTTGACGACGACTGCCGACAGTGGGGCGCATTCGTTGTAATTGCCGGCGAGCGGTTCGGGGTTCCAGCCCTGTTGACTGCGTGGGTCGCGCGGCAACCCCGAGACCGCGCGGGTGATCTCGGGTGCGCCAAGGTTGACCGCGCACGGGTCCGGCGGCGGGGGCGCGGGCGGCGGCGCCGGCACCTGGCTGGACGGCGTTTCCGGCGCGGAGCTTGCGGGCGGGCTGGTCGATGGCGTGGTGGCCGGTAGTGGAGTCCTGGACGCTGTCGAGTCCCCGGAACTGCAACCCGCGAGAGCGGCGACGACAGCACAGACCGCTGCCGGTGCCATCAGCCGATTCCACACACCGCAGCACGGTACCGGCCGGGCAGGCGGCGAACCGACTGCCACGCGCGCAGGCACTAGACTCCCAGTGCAATGACATTCCCCGAAGACGGCTCGGCCGACGCCGCGGTCGCACCCGCTAACACTTTCGCCGACCTGCAGTTACCCGCCGCGGTATTGCAGGCCGTGGCCGATGTCGGCTACGAGACGCCATCGCCCATTCAGGCGGCCACCATCCCGGCTTTGCTTGCCGGTTCTGACGTGGTCGGCCTGGCTCAGACCGGCACCGGGAAGACCGCCGCGTTTGCGATCCCGATCCTGTCCCGTATCGATACCGCCAGTCGCAACACCCAGGCACTAGTTCTGGCACCCACCCGGGAACTGGCGTTACAGGTCGCCGAAGCATTCAGCCGCTATGGCGCGCATATGCCGAAGATCTCCGTGCTCCCGATCTATGGCGGCCAGTCCTACACCGTGCAGTTGGCCGGTCTGCGCCGCGGCGCGCATATCGTCGTCGGTACGCCGGGCCGGATAATCGATCATCTCGAACGCGGCACACTCGACCTCTCGCACCTCGACTATCTGGTGCTCGACGAGGCCGACGAGATGCTGCAGATGGGTTTTGCCGAGGACGTCGAACGGATCCTGTCCGGCACGCCCGAATATAAGCAGGTCGCGTTGTTCTCGGCCACTATGCCACCGGCCATCCGCAAGATCACCAGCAAGTACCTGCATGACCCGGTCGAGGTCACCGTCAAGTCCAAGACCGCCACCGCCGAGAACATCACCCAGCGCTACATCCAGGTTGCCGGGCCGCGCAAGATGGATGCGCTGACGCGGGTCCTCGAAGTCGAGCAATTCGAGGCGATGATCGTCTTTGTTCGCACCAAGCAGGCCACCGAGGAGGTAGCCGAAAAGCTGCGTGCCCGAGGGTTTTCCGCGGCCGCCATCAACGGCGATATCGCTCAGGCCCAGCGCGAACGCACCATCGCCGCCCTCAAGGACGAACATAAGAGCCTGTTGAAAGATATCGTGGCCGTGCGCGAACTGGACGCACTGACGGCGGATCGGGACCGAGAGTATGCCTCGCTCGATAATAATGTATCATGGATAAAGACCAATGTCGACTCGGTATGCCAGCTCCTGATACAACACGGTTTTATCACACATGAGACGAAAGACACGAGTACCTACGCCTACGCCCCTACCCTCCTGGGGAAGGTGGCGTCCTCCATGGCCGAAGCAAACCCGCTCATCACGGCTAAAATGATGGTCGACACCGACTATTTCCAAAAGTACAGCAGCAAACAACTGGTGGGGCTTCTGTCGTGTTATACCGATGTCAAAGTCTCGGACGAGGTACGGGCAACCATTCCGTCCTGCGAAGACCCACTGACGATTGAAGGTGTGAAACGTATGGTAACATGGTGCGACGTGTTTGAAAAGGCCGAACGCGACCTCAACCTCTATACCGGGGTCCACTACGACCAAATCTTGATGTTTGATATGATACAGTATGCGATGGACTGGACGGACTGCACCACGGAACAAGAATGTAAATATTTCATCCAGGCGGTGATCAGTGAAAAAGGTATTTCGGTGGGGGATTTTACAAAGGCGATGATGAAGATTGTTACGATCGCCCGAGAGATCGAAAACGTGTGTGAAATGGTGTTTGAAGGCAGCCAAGTCGAATTGTTACATAAGCTAAGGCAGATCGAAGGAATGGTCTTGAAATATGTCTTGACGTCGCAGAGCCTATATCTGTAGGGAACCAAGGTTCCCCTACGACCCTTCCTTTCAGGGGAACCTACGGTTCCCTCAGGGCGCTTTCAGCGCCCAAGGGTTGAGCAGCTTCGCTGCTCTGACCCCTCAGACCCCTCCCTTAATTATGTTAACCTGCTTGTTAAGATAATTTCCAAGGATTTTTTCAGTCTGAGGGAAGGGGGTGCGGGGATTGAGCCCCTTCGGGGCTCCACCTTGGGCGCCATAGGCGCCCTGAGGGAGTTAGAAACGCAATGCTTTACGAAGTAAAGCAAAAGCGTTTCTTGACGTAGGTTTCCCTACGGCCATTTTGTACGCCGGTTTATTATGATCGCACCCCGCGTCTATAATATGAAAATCCACC